>Ga0209198_1003324_pt1 | contig 10522 bp, 10 predicted proteins | sample COGITO_mtgs_1105_2_FD_184804 | JGI IMG/M metagenome (GOLD analysis project Ga0209198, IMG submission 184804) | Pelagic marine microbial communities from North Sea - COGITO_mtgs_110519 (SPAdes) (version 2) | ecosystem: Environmental > Aquatic > Marine > Epipelagic ...
CCCCGACCATGATCAATGTGGCCGGTGGATCTGTTAGCGAGCGCAAAGCGTCTTGCACATCATCACGGTCAAAAATGGCGCGCCCGAACTGCCGGATCGAAGTGCGGTCCAATCCGCTGATGTAGGCTTTCATCTGGTTGAAGGCGTCGCGCTGTGCAGGGTCTTGGCGGAAGGGTTTGCCAAACAGCAATGGCAGCACTTTTCCCAGTAAGGGCCGGATGCCGATCAGGCGGACGAAGAACAGCAACTGGTTGTATTGCTTCAGGCTCGCCGCACTTTCCGCATTGGCGCCCGTGTCTATCAAGATCAGCGATTTAAGCAGATCGGGGCGACGCAGCAGCAACCGCATACCCACGTATCCGCCGGTGGACATGCCTGCAAAATGAACCGGGCCATCGCAAAGCGCGTCAATCAGTTTTTCAGTATCATCAACCAGATCATACATGCCAAATGGGTCTTGGCAGAGCCCGCTTTTCCCATGGCCGCGATGATCAAATGCGATAACGCGGTAGGTGTCGCTCAGGGCTTCTATTTGTGCCGCAAACATCTGATGGCGCATCAGATAGCCGTGTGAAAGCACAACCGTTTCGGGGCCGGATCCGGCGATCACATAGTTGATTGGCCGACCGTTGATATCAATCTTTGGCATGGTGTGGTGCGCGTCCCGTCATTGGATGACGGAACGCTATAGACCGCGCAGGGCCACGGCAAGGTTTAGGCTTTCAACGCTAGCGACGGTGACAGCACGTCAATTCCCAGTGCTTTGCCGACGGCATAGTAAGTCAGCTTACCCGCATGCACGTTGAGACCGTTTAGCAAATGTTGGTCATCCTCGCACGCTTGCCGCCAGCCTTTGTCTGCGAGTGACAGCATGAAGGGCATTGTGGCGTTGCCGAGTGCGATTGTGGATGTCCGTGCGACAGCGCCCGGCATGTTGGCCACGCAATAGTGCATGATCCCGTCTACGTCATAAATCGGGTTCTCGTGCGTGGTCGCTTTGGAGGTTTCAAAGCAGCCGCCTTGGTCGATGGCGACGTCGACCAGTGCCGCGCCAGGTTTCAACTCTGACAATTGTGCGCGGGAAATGAGCTTGGGCGCTGCCGCCCCGGGGATCAGAACAGCGCCAATGATCAAGTCCGCTTCACGAGCCAGATCGATCGTATTGCCCGCACTGGCGTAGCTGTTCTTGAACTGCCCGCCGAATGTATCATCGAGATAGCGCAGACGCGGCAATGACCGGTCAAGTACGGTGACATCCGCACCCATGCCAGCCGCGATACGCGCAGCATGTGTGCCGACGACGCCACCACCAATGACCACGACGCGGGCAGGGCCCACACCCGGCACGCCGCCCATTAGGACGCCGCGCCCACCATTTGCCTTTTGAAGGGTCCATGCGCCAACTTGCGGGGCAAGACGCCCTGCGACCTCGGACATGGGGGCCAGCAACGGTAAGCCGCCGCGATCATCGGTGACAGTCTCGTAGGCGATGCAGGTAGCACCGGATTCCATCAGGTCTTTGGTCTGTTCCGGGTCTGGGGCAAGGTGCAGGTAGGTGAACAAAATCTGACCTTCGCGCAGCATTCTGCGTTCCTCAGGTTGTGGTTCTTTCACTTTTACAACCATTTCAGCAGTCTCGAAGATTTCCGCCGCCGTACCGACAATTGCAGCGCCTGCCTCGGTGTAATCAGCGTCCGTAAACCCCGCACCATTTCCTGCGCCCGACTGAACAGTGACCGTGTGGCCGTGGTTCACGGCTTCGCGCGCCGCATTTGGCGTCAGGCCGACGCGAAATTCCTGTGGTTTGATCTCAGTTGGGCATCCGATATGCATGACCCGTTCCTCCCTAATTATAAGCGAACTATCTGCGGAGCTTGTTGCAATTTCTTTGGGCTTTTTCTTGGATGTTTGCGGTAACTTTGGTAAAGGCTTGCGCAAGATGCCAAATCTATCGAAGGATCGTGCGGAAAATGGAAATCGACAGTATTGATCGCCGAATCCTTGAGGTTTTGCAGAAGAAAGGACGCATGTCGAATGCGGAACTTTCGGAGCTGGCCAATCTGTCCGCTTCGGCCTGTCACAGGCGCGTGCAGCGGCTGGAGAAGGACGGCTATATTCGGGACTATGTCGCCTTGCTTGACCCCCGCAAAGTTGGCCGCCCCACGACAGTCTTTGTCGAAATTACCCTGAGCGGGCAGGCTGATGAAGTGCTGGATGCTTTTGAAAAGGCAGTGGCACGCGTGCCCGATGTTTTGGAATGTCATCTTATGGCAGGGACGGCGGATTATTTGTTAAAAGTCGTGGCCGGCGATACCGAGGATTTCGCCCGCATTCATCGCCGTTATCTGGCGACATTGCCGGGTGTCGCGCAGATGCAGTCTTCGTTTGCTTTGCGGACCGTGCGCCAGACAACGGCGATGCCGGTTTAGTCGCTTTTTTCGCCCTCTTTGGGGTGCAGCTCGTAAGGGGCTGCGAGGTTCCAGACGTGCTCTGGCACCATGTTCTTGATTTTAGCGGGTTCTTCGCGGCGCAGATGCAGGATGGTTTCGGCGGCTTTCATCTCGACCCGCGCACGCGCGAATTCAAGCCCGCGAGGACCGACGCGGGGCATCACCCAAGCCATCACCCCACGCAGCCAGTTGGGCATGCGCCGCAGTGGCAGGCCACCTGCGGCCAACCGCGTGTTTTCAACGAAACCTTTGACAGAACCTGCCCGTTTGCCGCGCGACCCGGGTGCGGCAAGGGTGACTTCATCGCCAAGGCTCTTTAGCATTTCCGCGCCACGATCATTGCGCACGATCAGCCATTGTTCCCCTTCGCCCGCCATATAGCCGACGGTGATATCAGCGAGCCTGTTGGTGTAGTCAACACAGGTGCGGCAGGTGGTGGGGAAGAAATCAGCTGGCAGGTCAGAGAGCGGCAGTTTCAGAAACGGAATGAGCCGCTGGCTGCCGTCGGTAAAGCGCAGTTCCACGTGATAATCGGCGCGGAATTCGAGGTAGGTGACCGTGTCGGGGGCGTCTGTCAGCCGTTCAAGGAAGCTGTGGAAGTTCTCGGTGGTCGTGTTGTCCGAGCAGGGCGTGCCGATGACGTAAATTCGGTCGAACCCAAGGTCAGCCTCCATCGTGCGTAGGGCGTAAATCTGGCAAGGGATGCCGATGACAGCGATCTTGCGGTGTCCCGCCGCGCGGGCGGGTTCCAGCAAGGCCAGCAGCGGCGCATAGCCCATCCGCATGCCGCGTGCGTGTTTCATTTCTGCTGCATCAGTGATGATCGCGGGGCGCGGTCGCCATTTGTCGTCTTCGTCGGGAACCATGGTCAGGACGGCATCCACCGCGCCTGTTTCCAGCAGGCGTTCGGCGAAGCGCGTGGTCAGGCCAGTCCATTGCGCACCTTTGCGCGCTGGGTGAAGCGCCGCGCGGTACATGGCTTGCGTGACCCCGAAGAAACGCTCGTCGCTGTCGCTTTTCGCGGATCTTCCGTGTGCTGTGGTTTCCGCCTTAGGATAATTGGGTTTGATGAACTGGCAGGCTTTGCCGCAGGCCGACGGGTCTGCCATGCGCGACACTCCGCAATCGGTGCAGAGCCCACGGGGGGCGGCGTCGTTGAACAGGGGCGTGGATGGCGCATTCATAAGGTCACCTTAGGCCCGGTGGTTTGGGTGTCTAGAGGGGCTTACCGTGACAGAAGGCAGCATAACCAATGCGGACGCCCAGTACTGTGATAAGTGTGCCATTGGATTGCGCGCAGAACCGGTCTTTGATGCGGCCCGACCACAAAGCGCCTTCGCATGGTCAAGGGTTCGGCGGTTTGCCAGCGTTGATCTCGCGCACGACACTTTTGGCGTCTCTTAGTCGTGATGCTTCATTTATCGATTTGCAGCCCAATTGATACAATCTATGAATGGATGATGACCTTTGATCAAATTAAGACCTTCCTCTGGGTGGCGCGACTGGGTGGGTTTCGCCGCGCGGCCGAGCGGCTTAACCTTTCGCAGCCTGCTGTCTCAACCCGTATTTCAAATCTTGAGCAAGAGCTGCGGGTGCCTTTGTTTGAGCGCGGACCGAGAGAGCTTGTTCTGACAAAACACGGCGCGCTTTTGTTGTCGTACGCCGAGCAGATGTTATTCGTGGAAGAAGAGATAAAGCAGCGCGTTGCAAACCCGTCTGAGGCCGAAGGCCTGTTCCGTGTCGGTGCCTCAGAGACAATAGCGCAGGCTTGGCTGCCTGATTTTCTAAAGGCCTTCAGCGTGCAGTACCCGAGGGTGAATGTCGATTTAACCGTCGATATTTCATTGAACCTGCGCACAGAGCTGCTGGAACGAAAGCTTGACCTTGCTCTTTTGATGGGCCCTGTCTCAGAATTCTCGGTCGAGAATGTTGTCTTGCCGTCATTCGACTTGCATTGGTATCGCTCGACAACAAATCCACAGACGGATTTGACCAAGATTCCGGTCATCTCTTATTCGAGCAAGACCAGACCCTATAGGGAACTTATGTCGGAGTTGTCCCGGCGGATTGGACCGAAGCTTCGCATTTATGCTTCTGCATCGCTATCGGCGAGTTTGAAGATGATTGCGGCGGGAATCGCTGTTGGTCCTTATCCACGCGCCCTTGCCAATGATTTCCTAGAGGCGAGACAAATCGTCGAGTTTGATGCTGGGTTTCGTCCTGAGCCTCTCTCCTTCACCGCATCATATTTGTCGGAACCACGCAGCTTTCTTGTTGAAAACAGTGCGAAAATTGCCCGAGAAGTTGCCGAGGTTTGGGATAAGACCCACCCCAAGTGAATTCAAAATATTTATCACATTAGATACAAAATGATAATTTGATTGAAGGTGGGGCCTCGTGTGATGCTTTGATTGCGTTACTTGGGGTTTCTACATGACATCAGCGACAGTCTCACATTCTGACCTTGTTGCGGCCTCGGCTGCACAGGTCAGGGCGGCAATTCGGACCGGGTCTTATCGCGGCCACACCGCTGGGCTGGCTGTTGGAAAGCTGCAGTGTAATCTTGCGATATTGCCGGAACGCTATGCGCTGGATTTCCTGCGGTTTTGCCTGCGCAATCCCAAACCCTGCCCAATTGTCGGTGTGGGCGACAGCGGTGATCCGCGTTTGCCGACCCTTGGCTACGACATCGATATCCGGACGGATGTTCCCAAATACCGTGTCTTTCGCGATGGTGCGCTAAGCGAAGAGGTCACCGATATCACGGATGTTTGGGCTGACGATTTAGTGACTGTTGCGCTGGGGTGTTCGTTCACCTTTGAGAATGCGCTTTTGCAGAATGGTATTCCGGTCCGTCATATCGAGGCCGGCAAGAACGTCCCGATGTATCGGTCCAACATCGACCTCGTGCCGGCGGGCAGGTTTGGTGGCCAGACGGTTGTAACCATGCGCCCGATCCCTGAAGATCAGGTCGCCCAAGCCAAGGCAATCAGTGGTCGGTTTCCGCAGGCGCATGGCGCGCCGATTGCGGATGGTGATCCAGCGCAGATTGGTATCTCTGATCTGTCTCGTCCTGATTGGGGCGATGCTGTTGACATCAAACCGGGCGAGGTTCCCGTCTATTGGGCTTGTGGTGTCACGCCTCAAAACGTTCTTCTGGATGCGGGGCTGCCCATCTGCATCACCCATTCGCCCGGTCATATGCTGATCGCGGATGTGGCAGAAGATGCTGAAACAACAATCCTAAAAACAAACTGAAACGATCCAACAAGGAAGTAGAACCATGAAAAAGACCTTCTCAATCCTCATTGCAACCACGGCGCTTGCAACGCCGGCACTGGCTGAAAATCTGTCAGTTGTTGGCAGCTGGTCAAGTCTGCCATTGCACAATCAATACGAGGCCCCTTTCTGGAGCGAGACCCTACCTGCGGCATCCGACGGCGATATCACTGTTGAACTGACCACACATAACCAGATGAGCCTAGGACTTGGCGATATCTATCCCTTGCTTGGCCAAGGTGTTTATGACGTGGCCATGACCGTCGCTGACTATGCAGTCGCCGATGCGCCAGAACTTGAAGGGTTGGACGTGCCATTGCTGGCACTTACCGCAGACGAAGCCCGCGCAATGGTTGATGCCGCGCGTCCAATGGTTTCAGACATTTACCGCGACCGTTTTAATTCACATGTGCTGGCAATCGCGCCTTATCCGCCGCAGGTCGTCTTTTGTAACCACGAGATCGCAAACCTTGGCGATCTTGAGGGGCTGAAAGTACGTGCTTCTGGCCGCATGACCGCCAAGCTGCTCGAGGCTTTGGGGGCCGAGGGCGTGAACGTATCTTTTGCCGAAGTACCTGGTGCGCTGCAAAACGGTGTCGTTGATTGCGCGGTGACAGGTGCCGGATCAGGCTATAGCGCGGGCTGGTGGGAAGTTTCGACCCATCTGCTGCCTATCCCGCTGGGTGGCTGGGATTCGGTTGTGACCGCGATCAACTTGGACAAGTGGAACAGTTTGAATGCTGATCAACAGGCCCTGATCACCAGCGAAGTTGTCAGTGGCTTTGAAGACCCCGCATGGGCAAGCGCGCAAGACGCGTTGGTCAATGACATCGCCTGCTTGACTGGCAACGGCGACTGCCCATCGGGCGAAGCCCGTTCCATGACGCTGGTTGAAGTGAGCGATGCGGACTTTGATCGCGCTCGTGACATCCTCACCAGCGAAGTGCTGCCTGAATGGGCCGAGCGCGCCGGTGGTGACTGGGCTGCACGTTGGAATGCCAGCGTCGGTCAGGTTGTCGGCGTGACGATCAACTAAAGCCAAAAACAGGGGACGTACCGCCTATGGAACGCAAGATGATAGACAGCCTGCGGGCGATCAACAAAGGGGTGGCGCTTGTCGTTGGTTTTGGCCTTCTGCTTTGCGCAGCTTTTGTTCTGACGGATATCATCATGCGCCAGATTGGTACGTCCCTTGGCGGCACAGAAGAGATTGCGGGCTATGCGATGGCGCTCGCGACCTCCTGGGGAATGTCTTATACGCTTTTGGAATTGGGACATGTGCGGATTGACTTGGTCCGGTCCAAATTTCAAAGCTTCAATCGCGCGTTGTTTGATGTCTTTTCCATGATTGTGATGACAGGTGTTATCATCACAATCGCCATCAAGGCATGGCCCGTCTTGGAGCGGTCACTGACCAACGGATCAACGGCCAATACGCCGCTTGAAACACCATTGGCTTGGGTGCAGCTGCCTTGGTTTGCGGGCTGGGTCTGGTTTGCGGTGATGTCGACTTTGACCACTCTTGCAGCACTCAGCCTACTCATAAAACGCCGTCACGAAGAAACTGAAAGCATCGTCGGCGCCTTTGCCGAACAGGAGACACTGCAATGATCGCCTATGTCTCTGTTGGCCTGCTGGGGCTGCTTGCACTGTCTATTCCCGTTGGGATTGTTCTTTTCTTGCTGGGCTTTGGAATTGACGCGTTCTTCTCTAGTTTCCCGCTCACACGCGGTCTTGGAAACATGGTGTGGTCGTCCTCTAATTCGGCAACCCTGATTGCGATTCCGTTCTTTGTCCTGTTGGGCGAAATTCTGGTCCGCAGTGGTGTGGCAACGCGCACTTACGCTGCACTTGATCGTTGGGTGTCGTGGCTGCCGGGCGGTTTGGTCCACGCAAATATCGCGACGGCTACGATGTTTTCTGCGACCTCAGGGTCGTCTGTAGCGACAGCCGCGACTGTAGCTACGGTGGCCATGCCACAGGCTGAAAAGCTGGGCTATGACCCCAAGCTCTTTTCTGGAGCGATTGCAGCAGGTGGGACATTGGGCATTATGATCCCCCCTTCGATCAATCTGATCGTTTACGGGTTCTTGACTCAATCCTCGATCCCACAGCTTTTTCTTGCCGGATTGGTCCCGGGCATCGCGCTTGCGCTGATGTTCATGCTGATCACGGTCATCATCTGCGTCATCCGCCCTGATCTGGGTGGCATCCGACGCACCTTTCCGTTTCCCCAAATGCTCCGCGCATTGATCGACCTAATCCCGATCCTGATCTTGTTTGGCCTAATTGTCGGCTCGATCTATCGGGGCTGGGCTACGCCCACCGAAGCTGCCGCTGTTGGTGTCGCAGGCGCGTTCTTGATTGCTTTCGCCTTTGGCGGCGTGTCGTGGGATATGCTGACACAAAGTCTGACCGGCACGGTCAAAATCACCTCGATGATCATGTTGATCGTGATAGGTGCGTCTTTCCTCAACTTTACACTCGCTTCTGCCGGGTTGGGCCGCGAATTGACCGCCTTTATGGAAGGTCTGGGCTTATCTCCGTTGGGCTTCATCCTTGTGGTCGTGGTGCTTTATATCGTGCTGGGCTTCTTCATTGAGACACTTTCGCTGATGGTCGTCACGATCCCGATCATCGTGCCGATGGTTCTTGTGCAGGGCTATGATGTGATCTGGTTTGGCATCTTGATGATTGTCTTGATCGAGATGGCGTTGATCACACCCCCCGTTGGCCTGAACCTTTACGTGGTCCAGGGGGCGCGCAAATCAGGAAGCCTGAATGAGGTGATGCTGGGCGCGCTGCCCTATTGCCTGACAATGCTGGCGATGGCGTTCCTTTTGATCGCATTCCCCGGTATTGCGCTCTTCCTGCCAAACGCCTTGCAGTAAGGTTAGAGAACAATGCGTATCGACCTGAACTCTGATCTTGGAGAGGGCTTTGGCCCTTGGGCGATGGGCAGCGATGCCGAGATGTTGTCGATTGTGACCTCGGCCAACGTCGCCTGCGGCGGCCATGCAAGCGATCCCGAGACGATGTTTCACACGCTTACGCTGGCAAAGGAAAACGGGGTGAGTGTTGGCGCTCATCCCGGTTACAACGACCGCGAAGGGTTTGGGCGCCGCGTCATCCCGATGTCACCTGCCGAGATTGGTCGCATGTGTGCGGCCCAGATTGGCGCGCTGATTGGCATTGCGGCACAGGTCGGTGTGCCGGTGACATATGTCAAACCCCACGGCGCGCTTGGCAATCTAGCAGCCCGTGATCGCGATGTTGCAAATGCGATCGTTGCGGCCGTTCAACAGATTGATCCCGATCTTGCCATTCTCGCGATTTCAGGCGCGCAAAGTGAACATGCAGCGCGGGCAGCCAATGCGCCGGTCTTTTCCGAAGTCTTCGCTGATCGAGGGTATCTGTCATCGGGGCAACTTGTTCCGCGGGGTCAGGACGGTGCGATGGTTCATGATGCCAAAGAGGCGACAGACCGGTTGTTGTCCTTTCTTGAGACCGGTTTGATGCCGGTTATTGATGGTGACCCAATCAAACTGGATGCCCAGTCAATCTGTGTTCATGGCGATTCAATCGGGGCCGTCGACATGGCACGTGAAATCCGAACACGGCTTACTGCGCATGGCGTTCAGATCACCCGTTTCACAAAGGAATAGGGTTGCTAATGGAACCGCAGTTCAAGGCCATTGCTGATCACGCTCTTTTGGTGACCTTCGCCGACGAAATCTCGGAGGAGGCTCACGCCCAAGTCGTTGCCTTGGATATGGCCATTGCCGCAGACAGCCCGACCGGAGTGATCGAAACAGTCCCCGCTCTGGTCAATCTATTGGTGTCTTTTGATCCGGTAAAAACCGACCATTTGAAGGTCGAAGGACACGTGCGCGCCTGTCTGGACGGTTTGGAGAAACAGGATGTGAAGGGTGTCCAACGGACTGTGCAAGTGTGCTACGATGCCTCCTTCGCCCCTGATCTGGAGGCCGTCGCAGCGGCAACCGGCCTTTCGACGGAAGCAGTCATCAACGCCCATTTGGCGGGTGATTTTCAAGTCCTGATGTACGGCTTTGCGCCGGGCTATGCGTACCTTGCCGGGGTGCCGAAGCAAATACAGGTGCCGCGCAAGCAAAAACCTCTGCGCGACGTCCCCGCAGGAAGCGTTATTATCGCAGGGCAACAATGCCTGATCACGACCCTGACGATGCCAACGGGCTGGTCGATCATCGGTCGCTCGCCCACGTCAATTTTTACTGGCGATCCGGACCATCCTTTTTTGTTCGATGTGGGGGATCGTGTTGTGTTTGAGCGCATCAGCCGCGCGGCGTTTGAGGACCAAAATCAAGGGCGGGATCATGGCTGAAGCGGCATTCTCTGTTTCTTTCGCCGGCCCGCTGGTCACGTTTCAGGACGCAGGCCGCCCCGGCAATATGCGCTATGGCGTGGCCGCATCCGGCCCGATGGATCGTTTGGCATTTGAAGCAGCCCATGCCGCGCTGGGCAATGCTCCGGGTTTGACGGCGGTTGAGGTCTCGCTTGGTGGATTGGTTCTTCAATGCACCAAAGGTGCCGTGACAGTTGCAATCACCGGAGGTGATTTCGTGGTCCAGCACGGTGGGCAAAAGACTGGATCGTGGACGATCCTGACTATCCGCAAGGGCGAGCGACTGTCGATCAGCGCAGGAAAGGCGGGGAGTTGGGCCTACCTTGCATTTGCAGGAAAACCGGACACTGCGGATTGGCTTGGCAGTCATGCGACCCATTCGACATCTGGCTTCGGCGGGGGCGTTTTG
>Ga0209198_1003339_pt1 | contig 10495 bp, 8 predicted proteins | sample COGITO_mtgs_1105_2_FD_184804 | JGI IMG/M metagenome (GOLD analysis project Ga0209198, IMG submission 184804) | Pelagic marine microbial communities from North Sea - COGITO_mtgs_110519 (SPAdes) (version 2) | ecosystem: Environmental > Aquatic > Marine > Epipelagic ...
ATACATTGAGCTGTTCTACAATCCGAAACGCAAGCATACGAACAACGGATTGCTGTCACCCGTTGACTTCGAGATCAGGCAGCGGAAACTGAACGAGGCAGGTGTCTAGGAAATCAGGGGCACCTCACATCTGATTTTCCGGGAGCAGGTCCACCGTTTTCGAAAGGGGATTAAGTTCTGTCGCGAGGTGCTGCCAAGTCGCTTCACTACGTTCTGTTTGTGTTGCGCGCAGGCGGACCATTTTGATGTCCAGAGTTTGTGCAGGCAACATATCGTCAAGTCGGATCAGGTCACCCCGCGACAGAGACTGCGAAACCAGCGAAAACGGCAACCATGCAATCCCAATTGCGCTCAACGCCAGTTGCAACATCGCAAGTGTCAGAGCCGTTTCCGCAATGGGTATTGTCGCGGCTCCAAGAGGCAATCGAGGGCCAATCATTTGGGTGAAAACCTGCCCCAGAAAAACGTCGGCAGGGTAGGCAATAATCGGAATCTCAGCACAAGACGCCTTGTCACGTAACGCGGGTGCGCAAACCGGAATGAGGCTATCTTCACCAAGGTCAACTGATTCAAAAGCCCTGCTCATTTCCGATTCAGGCTCAAGGGGAATGGCATACATGACTGCAAGATCAACTTCCTTGGACAGCAATTGCATCAAACAATCATCCTGATTGCCAGAATGAACGCGAATAGACCGTTCGCCATCTTTTGTCGCGGCGCGCACAATCTGGGGTGAGATCGTCGTTGTCAGGGCGTGCTGGCAGACAAAAGTCAACGGCTTGCCCCTGCCGCTACTTTTGGTCTTCAGCATATGACCAAGCTTGTGCAGTCTTGCGCTTAATTCGCGCAGTTCTGGCTCCATTGCTTGGACGCCAGACAGCAGCGTGATTGGCTTGCGGCGGCGATCAAAAAGGGTCGCGCCGATGCTGTCTTCCATTGAACGTGCCCGACGGGTAAATGCGGATTGAGTGATCCCGCGCTTTTCCGCAGCTTGTGCAAGAGAGCCACAATCAAGAACCGCCAAGATATCATCAATCCATTCAAGTTTCATGATCCGCCTGCCCTTCCTTCAATGATAAGTTGCGACTCTTGCAAGTTGAGGCGCAACATATGCATTAGGCAAGGAGTATTGAACGCGTTAAGTTGCGGTAAGCACATATAGGAGCCTTATAATGCATCTCGCCCGTTTCCCACGCGTCCACCTTGCCCACCTGTCCACGCCTCTGGAGCCGATGGAACGGCTTTCGAAAGAATTGGGCGTCGAGTTGTGGATCAAGCGTGACGATTGCACAGGCATGTCCACAGGCGGCAATAAGACACGCAAGTTGGAATTCCTCATGGCCGAAGCGGTTGAGCAGGGTGCGGATATGGTCATGACGCAGGGTGCGACGCAGACCAACCATGGCCGCCAGACGGCGGCCTTTGCCGCCAAGATGGGCCTTAAGTGCCATATCCTGCTCGAAGATCGCACCGGCTATCAGGACGGCAACTATAACACCAATGGCAACGTCCTGCTCGATCACCTGCACGGTGCCACGACCGAGAAATTCCCCGCAGGCCACGATATGCCCGGCGAGATGGAAAAGGCCGCCGAAAAGATGCGCGCGCAAGGTCACATCGTTTATGTCATTCCCGGTGGGGGATCCAATCCGACTGGCGCGTTGGGCTATGTGAATGCTGCGTTTGAATTGGTCGAGCAGGCGAACAAAATGGGGATGAAAATCGACCGCTTGACCCACGCGACTGGATCGTCGGGTACGCAGGCAGGCCTCGTCACAGGCATGTGCGCGATGAACGCACAAATCCCGATTTTGGGCATTGGCACCCGCGCGCCACAGCCAAAACAGGAGCAGATGGTCTATGACCTTGCCTGCAAAACTGCAGAAAAACTCGGCTGCCCTGGTGTGGTCAAGCGTGAGGATGTGATGGCGAATACGGATTACGTAGGCGAAGGCTATGGCATCCCAACCGAAAGCGGCATCGAGGCGATCAAGATGTTCGCCGAGCTTGAGGGCATCTTGCTCGATCCTTGCTACTCCGCCAAAGGGGCGGCTGGCATGATTGATCTGGCGCGCAAGGGTCATTTCAAGGGAGAGCGGGTTGTCTTTTTGCACACAGGTGGTGCGGCAGCACTTGGCGGCTACGACTTTGCATTCGATCACACTGCGAACTGGGTCAACATGTAATAACGTGCGGGCCCCGCACCATCGGTGTTCTCGGTGGTATGGGGCCCAAAGCGACGATGTTGTTGTAATGCAAAGTGATGGATGCGGTGCAAAAACCGCTCCTCAAAATGATAAATATGGCAGCACAGCACGCCGCAGAAAAACTCGGCAAGGGCGGATTTGTGCTTCCTTAGAATTGGGTGCGGCGGATGCAGCGCTGCACCTCATCGCCTGTACCGAACTTTCGCTCATCGCTGACAGCGCCGCGAAGGGTGCGAATGCAGTGGACACCCTCGATCTGCTAGCTATGCCATCATGGATTTTTCAACTGAAGGGTAGCAGCACGCTCACAACTTGTCCCACACTTCCTGCGCAACGGGGTCAAAACTGGTGGGATTAGCAAGTGCTGTAATTGTGAGGCGCGTTGCCCATGTCTCGTCCCCGATCTGCACCAGACGCCCATCGGCCAGCTCTTCAGCCACCGCCGTCTGCGGCATCCAGGCAAAGCCGCTGCCCTTTAACACTCTCCGCTTGATCGTCTCGACTAAGCCGTCGACATAGATCGTCTCGGCATTAAGAGTTTTCCCCTCCAACGTTCTGCCCACAACCATGCCAAGGAAGGTGGACGGCTCGTACGCCAGATAAGGGATCGGAGGATTGGAAGCATTCCCGAGGTCCCAGCCCTGCGACAGCGCCGGAGCAGATGCCGCGACAGGAAACAGCCAATCAATCAACAGGTCTTTGCGCGTGAATGCAGTCTCATCAATACTTGGTGAGACGGACTGGTGATAATAGCACAGCATGATGTCCACCGCGCCTTCCACCAACAATTCACAACAGGTGCTCAAGGAATCAGACACAACACGCGTATGCAGATCAGGAATTTCTCCTTGCAAGGTGTCTAGGCGAAATGCCAAAAAATTGGTCGATATCGCGTGAAGCGCCGAAAATCTGAGAAAGCGCCGCCCGCCTCTGTCCGCATCACGGATTTCTTGCCGTTGCTCTGCGAGGTGTGAAACCGCCGCGAGTGCCGCGGGCAAAAACTGTGTGCCTGCCTCCGTAAGCTGGACTGGATACTGCGCACGATTGATCAAAGGAGCGCCGACCCAACTCTCCAACGCCTTGATTCGCTTACTAAATGCAGATTGTGAAATGTTCCGTTCGTTTGCGGCGCGGGTAAAGTTCAACGTCCGCGCAAGGCATTCAAAATCGTTCAGCCAGTTCAAGTCCAATGTGTTGTCCTTATCCTGAAACGGCTTTCGCGATCACCCTACCCTAAACTATGCAAATTTGGAATAGTTTGATGAAATGTTAGAATTGGCCCTGTCGATTTTTCCTGACCTATTCTTGACGCATACGCAGTGGGTGCTTCCCTTTGGCACTTTCGGCGCAGGCCAAAGCAAAAGCTGCGGCATACCATGGACAACGATCCAACCACGCAAACGACGCCAAAAATCCGGCGCCAACCAACTGGGAAATTAGAATGAAAACCAAATTGAACACACTTGGCCTTGCAGCAGCAGTCGGCTTTTTGGCCCTGCCTGCCGTTGCCGCAGAAGAAGTAAAAATTGGCCTGCCGACATGGACAGGCGCACAAGCAATCGGCCATGTGCTGGGTGAAATCGTCACATCGCGCATTGGCGGTCAGGTCGAATACGTACCCGGCAACAATGCGACGATCTTTCAGGCGATGGACCAAGGCAAAGGCGACATCGACGTGCACCCCGATGTCTGGCTCCCCAACCAGCAGAGTTTCACCGACAAATACGTTAAGGAAGCAGGTACAGTTACGCTGTCTTCGAACTCCTATGAGGGCAACCAAGGCTTTTGCGTCAGCAAGGATTTTGCAACCGCCAATAACATCACAGACATCGCCGATCTGGGCCGCCCTGATGTGGCAGCCTTGATGGACAGCGATGGCGACGGCAAAGGCGAGATGTGGATCGGCGCGCCGGGTTGGGCCTCTGCCAACGTAAACGAAGTGAAGGTCCGCGACTACGGCCTGCTTGATTTCATCGAGCCGGTTCGTGCCGAAGAAGCCGTGAAAACAGCGCGCATCAAGGATAGCATCGCCAAGGGCGAAGGCTATGCATTCTATTGCTACAAGCCGCACGCCGTCTGGTTCATGTTCGATGTAGAGATGGTAACGGAGCCGACTTTCGATCCGGCCAAGTACACCATGATTCAGCCTTCGGACGATGCCGATTGGTATGAAAAGTCTTCTGTAGCGACCAAGGACGCGCTGAAGGATGTGCAAATCGCATGGTCCAACTCCCTCGAAGAGCGTTCTCCTGCAATTGCGGAATTCTTCGCTAACTTCTCACTGACCGCGGATGATGTCTCCGGCCTCGCCTTCGAGATCAGCGCCAACGGAAAAGACCCTGCGGATGCCGCGAAAGATTGGATCGCAGCGAACTCCGACCGCGTCGACGCGATGCTGGGCCTCTAAGTCAGACCAGCTTTGACAATCTGCGGCACCGGCGCATTCCGGTGCCGCATTCTGATCTTTGTCCCCTCTTCAACAAGCGAGACCAGTAATGGCAAACGATACCGTCGTTGAAATCTCCAATGTCTGGAAGATTTTTGGCAACCGAAGCGAAGAAGCACTTAAGGCCGTGCACGAGCGGGGACTGACCAAGGCCGAGGTACTGGCAGAATTCAACGCCGTTGTAGGCGTGGCAGATGTCAGCCTGTCTGTGAACAGAGGCGAGATTTTCTGCATCATGGGGCTTTCGGGCAGCGGGAAATCCACGCTGGTCCGCCACTTCAACCGTTTGTTGGAACCTACCGCGGGCAAAATTAAGATCGAAGGCACAGATGTGATGGCTCTTCGAAACCGCGAGCTTCAGGAATTTCGAAACCGCAAGATCGGGATGGTATTCCAAAACTTCGCACTGATGCCGCACCGCTCCGTCCTTGATAATGTGGCAGTGCCATTGGAAATCCGCAAAGTGCCCAAGAACGAGCGGATGCGCCAAGCCGCTGCCATTCTTGATATTGTCGAACTGGGTGCATGGGGTGCCAAATTCGCGCACGAACTGTCGGGGGGGATGCAGCAACGTGTAGGCCTTGCCCGGGCCTTGGCTGCGAACCCCGATGTGCTGCTCATGGACGAGCCTTTCTCTGCGCTTGACCCCCTGATCAGGCGCCAGTTGCAGGATGAATTTATCCGCCTGAGCAAGATCCTGAAAAAGACGACCATCTTCATCACCCACGATCTGGACGAGGCCGTTCGCATCGGCGACCGCATCGCGATCATGCGTGACGGCAAGATGGTACAGATGGGCACCGCTGAGGAAATCGTAATGGAGCCCGCCGATGACTATGTCGCCGAGTTCGTCGCGGGCATTTCCCGTCTTAAGGTGGTGCACGCCCATGCGGTGATGCAACCCATTTCTGCATACATCAAATCCCATGGCCCGATTGCAGCAGATGCGCCCCATGTAGACGGTGCCGAGAACCTCAGCACGCTGATCACACTGGCGATTGATAACGAGAACCCGATTATCGTCCAGCAGGGCGGCAAAGACGCAGGCGTCATTACCCGTGCAGACCTGCTCCGCACTGTGATTGAAGGAACCGAAGTCTCATGAGTAATGTAGTTGAAAACTACGGTGTGAACCCGCTGGAAGACACGACAAGCAAAGCGGCACTCGCCTACGCAGAAGAGCGGCGCGACAATATCCGCACCTTTGTACGCACCAGTCCTGATTATTACATCCGCATGTTCGACAAGATTGGGGCGTCTTCGTCCTTCACCCCGACTTTCAACGCTATGGCGGGCATTTTCGGACCTGTCTGGTTCGGGGCAAGGGGTCTTTGGAATTGGGCGCTGCCGTTTTTGATCATCGAAACACTGGCTTTTGTGCAAATCGCGCGTGGGCTTTTCGGCGATCTGGGTGCAGAGGCCATGGCGCGCATCGCCTCAATCGAGGGTACACTTGATCTGCGACGCCAACAGCTCGCCGCCGCAATAGAAAGCAACTCGGACCGCGTTGATGCCTTCCAGCGCACAGTGGACAGCCTTGAGGCCAACATCGGCGGCATCCGAGCAGAGGCCGATGCGTTGGCGGCAACGGGCCCGACGGTGGCGCTCACTGGTCTGGTGATGCTGGTCCTTGTAAAAATAGCACAATCTATCATGGCCAATACCGCCCTAGAGGCGCGCTTTTCTGACTGGATGAGTGACCGCAGCGTCCGTTCTGGCCTGCCTGTAACGCATATCGTGTTGTCTGCGATTTTCATGGCTTTGATCGCATTTGCGGCGATGATGCATTACTCGTTTCCAGGTCACTTCTCTCTGCTCTCGAACTTTCCCACAGATCCTGACATTCGCCTTGGCAGTATCGACCGCGTCGAAGCCTTCTTCAACTGGGCAGTGCTTCATGGCGAAGTCCTGTTTGACGCCATCACCTATGTGATCCGCATGGTGCTTGATGCGCTTGAGATCGTCCTTGTCAGCACGCCATGGATCGTCATCGCCTCGCTGATTGTCCTGCTCACATGGCTTACCGCTGGCGTGCGCATGGCAATCTATTCTAGTGCCTTCCTCGCCTATATGGGTCTTCTCGGCTTTTGGGAAAAAGCCATGACAACGCTCGCTCTGCTGGGCACGGCAGCATGCCTGTCGATACTCATCGGCATCCCGCTTGGCATGTTCGCCGCCCGCCGCCCACGGTTTTATAAAGCGATCCAGCCCATTATGGACTTTATGCAAACCATGCCGGCCTTTGTGTTCATGATCCCTGTCATTGCGTTCTTTGGTACAGGCAAACCTGCAGCCGTCGTCACGACGATGATTTTTGGCGGCACACCTGTTGTGCGGCTGACTGTACTGGGCCTGCGCGGCGTACCCGAAAGTGTACGCGAGGCCGCGATAAGCTTTGGGGCAAACAAATTGTATCTGCTCACCAAAGTTGATCTGCCTCTGGCGGGGCCGTCTATTCGAGCCGGGATAAACCAGACAATCATGTTATCACTTGCTATGGTCGTTGTGGCATCCTTGATCGGCGCAAAAGGTCTGGGCGAGGATGTGTTGGAAGCCTTGCAATATGCCAATGTGGGGCAAGGTATTCTTGCAGGGTTCGCCATCCTGTTCTGTGCAATGATCCTTGACCGCATCGTTCAAGGCGGACGCAAGTGACTTCACTGGTTTTTGTTCATGGCTTGATGGGCGGCAGTCAGCAATGGCAGCAGCAACAAGAGGCATTTTTAGACTTTAATTGTATCGCTCTGGACCTGCCGGGTTTTGGTAAGAACGCCCAGGCCAAAGCGCTCAACAGCATTGCGGATTTTGCGGATTGGGCTTTGGGTGAACTGAGTACGCGCGGCGTTCAGCGATTCAATCTTGTTGGACATTCAATGGGGGGAATGGTCGCCCAAGAAATGATAGCACACGCCCCTGAACGCGTTGATCGTTTGGTGCTTTATGGAACGGGTGCGACAGGCGTTTTGCCCGGGCGTTTTGAGACGATCGCCACATCAAAAGATCGTGCCCAAGCCGAAGGGTCAATCGCCACCGCCAGACGGATTTCGGCAACTTGGTTTCTGCACAAAGAGCAGGCCCCCGCCTATGAAGATTGCGCGCAGATCGCGCAGCTTTGCGGAATTGAGGCAATTCTTGCCGGGCTAGACGCAATGAATGGATGGCGCGGCACCGCTTATCTCCCTCATATCAAGGCCAAGACCTTGGTCATTTGGGGCGACCACGATAGAACTTACCCGTGGAACCAGACCGAAGAGTTATGGAGATCCATAGAAGGCGCGTGTCTTGCAGTTCTTCCCGGGTGCGCCCACGCGTCGCATTTGGAAAAGTCCGCCTTGTTCAATGCCATATTAGAAAATTTCCTGACGGATTGAGAAACCACTTCTGTGAGATGAGCAATTTGGAATCTACGTCGTCATAGATCAGTTTTGGAAGGCGGCATTTCAGGTTCTGATCAATTCGCAAAAGGCTGGTCTGGAGTAAGCTTTCGGCCTGCCCGCTCGGACGGATCATAGAGTGTGTTGATCGCGTCCACTTTGATAGTGGACATCTTGAGAGCGGATATGGCGGGCAAACAGGATCAGAAGAAGCGGTTCTGGTCGCACGAGGAAAAGATTTCGATCTGAGAGCAAACATGCGCGCCCGACGTTTCGGTAGCGCAAGTTATCCTTCATCTTAGCGATGAAAGACACATCCTCTCTCGGGACATCGCTACGCGATACACTGCCGTGCAATGCACGCTGCCGAACTTGGCGCGCCACTTGCAACAGCTCGCACTACTCATCCCGTGTTCGCGACACAGCCATGAAACCGGCACACCGCTTTCTGCATGCTTCGAAACAGCCATGATCTGCGCGTCGTTAAATCGTCCTTTCTTCATCGTAAATCTACTCAGATATCTTGCCGAGAACATCCTACTTTCGAACACCGCTAATTTTAGGGGGGATTACCCTTCGAGCCAAGTGGATATATCGATCTCCATGTCGGCCGCATCCTTCGTTTGGTCATCAACAGTACCAGCAAAAGCATTGTTGGGTCCATCGCTCAGGATTAATGCCCCGGTTCAAAGGATAGGCCATACATGCCAGAGCCTTCCGCCGTGCCTTGAATTCCTTCGGCGGCAATTCGAGCCTGCTGTTCTGAAGTGTCCGCTTTTCTTTCTGCGGTGCAGCTAATGGTTTCGCTCAACTGCGTTGCTGCATCTGCGAGCATCGGTGCCGAACCATGTCAGCTGTGGGCTCGGAACTGCCTTGCGGCGGTGCAGCACAAACTCCTGATCCGTGACTGATTGAAGGTCGGCTATTGCCATTAAAGCACTGGTAAATCGCGCTGGCAGCGAATGCACACTTCCTGCCCACAATGTCGATGGCCGAAGTTAACGATGGCTGGGTGCGAATGTCGGGCTTGTCCTAGCTTCGCACCCTTGCTGCGCAACGTGTGCAATATCCACAGAGTACTCGGGATGGCAGAGTGCTGCCACCGAGCCGTGTCGTTGATTCCATTGAATATTTGTTGTGCGACTCGCCAAACGTCGACCTGGCTTTGCCATGGAATGCGGGCAAGCAAAAAGCCCCGCGTGATAAGAGACCTAAGGCTATGGTACTGCTTGGTAATTTTGGTCACGGCAGATCGAAAACAACGATACTTACTTCGCCTTGTTCACAGCCATGGCTGAAGTCGTATCATCTTAAAGAATACGTTGCAGGGAAGCTTAACCACCCTAATGGCCGCGACTTCTGAAGCAGTTGAGCAGCGCGCGTATTTTGGCCCTGATGGCACCGGAGAAAAAGGTGGCTTGGTGTATAGACGACAATGAAGAACGACCGCGCAGAGCAACCGGGAACAAAGTCCCGGCGTCGCTGATGAAATTGCCAGACGCATCCAGCCCGTCGATGTGATTATTATGCGGAAATTCTTGTTCCAGGCTGTTTTCAAAACACTTTTTTCCCAACCACATCCCGCATCTTGATGAAAATCAATTGGATAGCAGGCCGCGCGGATAGGATGTGATGACAACATGCCGAACGATGAACGGGTCATTTTGAAGGTGACCCCGTTTCGTTCGTGGAAAACACCACGATGGAGGTGACCACATGCAATCAAAAGATCCGGTAGGGCAATTTGTCCGTGATGCTTTGCTGGCAGATCGATCCCGCGCAGAAATCCGCACAGCCCTCGAACAAGCGGGATGGTTGCGCAATGAAATCGATGACGCACTTGCGCAATATGCACCGAGTGACTTCTCGCCGCCCATTCCTGTGCCGCGTCCGCAACTTACGGCGCGCGATGTATTTATGTATGCAGTCCTGTTTACTGCGCTGACATACACAGCGATTTATCTGATCGCACTCGTGCATGCGATACTTGATCTAAGAATGCCAGATCCAGCTGATCTTCCTTATGTCGAATTTTCGGCGACCGAGCGCATGCGGTGGGCGATTGCAGCCTTGCTTGTCGCGGCTCCGGTTTATTTGTTGATGTCTCGCTATGTCCATCAACGGGTAGAAAAAGATGCAAGAGCCCGCCGGTCGCCGGTACGTAAGTATTTGACATACGTCGCGTTATTTATCTCGGCAATGACATTTTTAGGGGATGCGACCTACCTAATTTACGGGTTTTTGCAGGGCACAGCGACTTTGCGTTTCGTGCTTAAGGCGACAACCGTCGGTGTCGTTACCTTAGCCATATTTGTATTTTACCTGCGCGATGTGGAGTACCTTAAAGGTGAAAAATAAAGTGTTCTATATCGGGACAGCCGCGGTGGTTATTACGGCAATCATCATCGGCTTTTTCACCATTGGCGGCCCGAATACTGCCAGAAAAGACATGTTTGATATGCGCCGCT
>Ga0209198_1003342_pt1 | contig 10493 bp, 9 predicted proteins | sample COGITO_mtgs_1105_2_FD_184804 | JGI IMG/M metagenome (GOLD analysis project Ga0209198, IMG submission 184804) | Pelagic marine microbial communities from North Sea - COGITO_mtgs_110519 (SPAdes) (version 2) | ecosystem: Environmental > Aquatic > Marine > Epipelagic ...
TCTCGAAGCCCTCGAGCATGCCGGCTGCGATGTCGTCTTTGTTCCTGCTGTTGAGACCATGTACCCAACCGGATCGGCCACAACTGTCACCGTCAATGGCCCCCTCACCCAAACCCTAGAAGGCGCACACCGGCCCCACTTCTTTGGTGGCGTTGCAACGGTCGTAACCAAGCTGTTGGCCGCTGCGCAAGCCGATGTCGCCGTGTTTGGCGAAAAGGATTACCAGCAACTGAAAGTCATCGAGCGGATGGCCGCCGACCTGCTGCTTGGCACTGAAATCATTGGCGCACCAACAGTTCGCGCCAAAGACGGTCTCGCGCTTTCGTCACGCAACACCTACTTGAGCCCCAGTGAACGCGATATCGCACCGCACCTTTATCGCGCGCTTACCAGCGCGACGGACGCGATTGCGGCGGGTGCCGACCCTCGGCTGGTAACCGAGCAAGCCACCAAAGACATTCAGAGCGCCGGTTTTGCGTCCGTGGACTACCTCGACTACCGAGCCGCAAAGGATCTAGCGCAGCCACAGGGGGCTTTGCCCGTTGGTCAAGGACGCTTGCTGGCCGCTGCCTGGCTGGGCACAACCCGGCTGATCGATAACGTCAGCGCCTAGCGCAAGGCGTTGATCGCTGCCCCATAGTCGTCAGCCTTGAAGATACTCGTGCCTGCCACAAGGATGCTGGCCCCCGCCTCGACCAAAGCGCGCGCATTGCCTTCGCCGACGCCGCCGTCGATCTCAATGTCGATGGCACGATCACCAATCATGGACTTGAGCGCCGCAACGCGTTCAAAGGTTTCGGGGATAAATTTCTGCCCGCCGAAGCCCGGATTAACCGACATAACAACCACTTGGTCCGCAACGCTCAACAAGGAGGAAACGCTTTCAACGGGTGTCCCGGGATTCAGCGCGATACCGGATTTCAGACCCATGTCTCGAATAGCCTGCAACGCGCGATGGGGATGGTCGCCTGCCTCGACGTGCACGGCAATCCGCGCCGCGCCTGCATCCCGAAATGCTTCCAGATAGGGTTCGTAGGGCGCGATCATCAGATGAACGTCCAGCGGGATCGAAGCCACCCGGTTCATCGCCTCGACCACCGGCAAACCAAAGGAAAGGTTTGGCACAAAATGGCCGTCCATGATGTCGATGTGCAGCATATCGGCACCCCCGGCCTCAACCGCGCGCACCTCCGCCTCTACGTTTCCGAAGTCACAGGCGAGCATTGAGGGGGCGATTTGAACCATGAGGGAACTCTCTGCGTTTACGGGGTTTTAGGGATCGTCGGAATCGTCGGACTTGCTGTCCTTGCGTTTACCGTACAGCGCTTCGCGTTCCAAGTGCTGGCGCTGAGCCGCATAGAAGTCATTCAGGAAGTCACGGTGGAATTCAGGAGAAATGCTCGAATCCAGCCCAATCTTCAATGAAATCCGCTCCACCACACGCCGAAAGACATCCTCTTGATCAGGGCGATGCTGGTCTCTGAGCAAGCCTTCGAGCACTTGCAGTTCGAAACGGCCATAGGTGTCGAGTTGATCTTGGGTGAACCGAAAGCGCGGCTCGGTGATTTGCGCCTGCATTACGACGTCTGGCAACAGGACCGGTTTCGCCTGTTGCACCACAATGGTTCCCCCAAGCAGATCCCCCAAGCGACGACGGTCCGCATCAAAGCAAATGTACGCAGACAACCCAAACGCCCACGCCAACGACACCAGACTGGTCAGCGCCGACGTGGGACCAACCAGACCCGTACCTGCGACAAGCGGCAAGAACAGCTCGACCTGTCGCATGAAATTGCGCGCAACCAAACCGCTCAGCGCCAAGGGCTGCCCATTCGCCCCAATCACGCGCAGGCCCATGACATGCTTGCCCACGGTTTTGCCCTGCCACATGACTTCCAATGTCAGAAAATAGAAGAACTGGAAGAAGAAGGAGACCAAGCCCAAGGCAACGGAGAAGAACTCGGTTCCATTGACGCCTTCGCCAAACAACAGGCCAGACACGAATAAAATCAGCAGAAACAGAGCAAGACTGGCGAGAACTTGCACCGTGAGATCGATGATAACCGCCACCAACCTTTGTGCGCGGTCAGCCAGCACAAATTCGACCTCGACGCCCTCGGGCGTCATCACACGACGAACGCCGTGTACCGAGCGGCCTTCGCGAATACGTTGCAGGTCAAAGGTCATGGCTCACGGTTCCTGCGCAGCGCTTGCCACCATCCGCCCGTGCCGAAGTAGGCGAAGATCAGCGCGCCAAGCCCCCATCCGATGAACAACCGCCAGCTCAAGACATCGACCGCTTGCCGGAAATAGCCCTCAATCAATCCGGCCAAGATGAGCATCAGCACTGCCCCCATCGCGACTTCACCCGCGCGACGACCATTTTCGCGCAAGCGCGCGCTGCGGCTTTTGCGACCGGGGAAGAGCACGCCGCGACCCACGTGAATGCCAGCAGCACCACCAAGGAAAATCGCCGAAATCTCGGTTACGCCGTGGATCGAGAGCCACGCTATAATATCCAGCCCCAAGCCTTTGTCATGAAAGACGGAATAGAACAGCCCAATCACCAAACCATTGTAAAACAGCAGCCCCAATGTTGGCACAGCCCCCGCCACACCAAGGGCAAAGGCCAGCAGCGCGACACCGACATTGTTGATCATCAAACTGATCGAAAACGCGGCCCAACCTTGGGTCCGCTGCGCCACGCCGCCGGGGTCGTAGATGGTTTCGCGCAGTTCCGCGACGGTGTTCTCAGGCCCGCGACCACCGAAGGAATCTGTGCCCATGATGGCCGTCAGCCAACCGAGATCTTCGTGGTACAGCACAAAGCCGAATATGGCCCCCAGCGCAAACGTGGCCACAGCAACCAGCAGCGAGGGCCACATGGCACAGACGGCAACCGGCAACCCGCGCACAAAGAAATCAATCATCGCCAATCCGGGGCGGTTTGGGCGCGTGTACATCAGGCTGTATGCCCGCGCAGACAGGGCTTCGAGGTAGCTCTGAACCCCGCTGTCGAGCGATATTTCTCGGGCGACGGAAAGCGAAGACAGCGTGCGTCGGTATAACGTCGCGAATGCCAGACTTTCGTCGAAACTCAACCCATCGGGTCCGCGCTGCTCGACCACGGCCATCAGGCGCTCAAGCTCTCGCCATAGTGGTTCGCGTTCCTGCCGGAATTGCACCGACTTCAAGTCCGCACCAAAGCCGCCGTACTGCCCTTGCCGGTTTTCGCTCACAGCAGGCTCCTTTCTTTGACCGAAAGATAGGTGTTGAGCAAAGCCGTCGAGAAGCCCTTGGGCGGAACCTCCAACACTTCCACGCCCAAGCGACGCAAGCGGTCAAACACCACGCGCCGCTCGTTGGCAAAGGTTTCAGCGACCACGGCACGGGTCGCATCGGTTAGGCCGTTGGGTTTGCTGTCGAGGAAGGAGTCGGCGAACGGATCCTTGGGCACGGCAAACACGACCACGTGCTTCCGCGTCAGCGCGGCGATATTTTCCATCAGCAGCTCGGCGGTGATGGTGTCCGTAAAATCGGTGAACAGCACGACCAGACTGCGCCGGCCAATCCGCTGGTTGAGCGCAGACAAGCCGAGCGTGAAATTGGTTTCTTGGCTGGCGTATTCGATGTCCTGTGTCGCCACGCGCAGGGGCGCAAACGCAGACTTGCCGCCGCGCGGCGCCACGAACAGGTTTGGTCGATCCGAAAAGGCGTAGAGGCCCACATTGTCCCCCGTGCTAAACCCGACCCATGCCAGCTTGAGCGCTGCGTTGATCGCATGATCCAGCTTGGGGATGCCATCGATGGGGTCTCGCATGAGGTAGCCGGTGTCGTGCGCCAGAATGATCTGATGATTGCGCTCCACCTGCATATCTTTAACGAGCAACTTGCGATGGCGCGCCGAGTGCTTCCAATCGATATGACGGCTTTCGTGACCGGTTTGGAACTCCATCAGCGCTTCGAATTCGCTGCCACTGCCGATAATGCGCTGAACCTTGGCGCCGAAGTCTTGCGCCAGCTTTCGCAATTGAACCGCTTCGCGTTGAACAGCGCGCACGTTCGGGATAACAGCGACCTCCCACTCTGTTTTGATCAGACGCCGCCGCTCAACCAGACACATCGGCCCCAACCAGCCCAAATGGATCGCAGGCAGGCTCACCCGGCCCCGCGCGTTGGGACGAACACGGTATTCGAGCCGCAGCGGGCTTTCAGGATCAAACGCATCCGAGAGCGTTGGCAAATCATCCACCGGCCCCCGAACATCCGGCGCGACGCGCAGGAACGTCTTGGCATGGTGGGATTCGGACGCAAATGTCAGCACCAGCGGATCATCTTCGCCAATATATAAGACCGGCGGTGCGTCAATCGTCAGCCAAAGCCCCGCACCCGGAATCGCCCGCGCAGCATCGACGACCATCGCCAAAGCCAGTACCAGCCAGCCCCCCGCGATCACCCACCAAGCCCCCGGCACCAACGCCGCAATAAACAGCGACGCGAGCGTGAGCCAGAGGCAAATCCACAGGGAACGCGGGGCGGGTCGGACCATCAGTACTAGCGCGGCGCAGGAACGGCGGCGAGGATGCTGTCGAGCACCTCGTCCGTCGTGCGTCCTTCGATTTCTGCGGTGGGCGAGAGCATGGCTCGATGCCGCAAGGACGGGATCAGCAGATGCTTGATATCATCGGGCAGCACGAAATCCCGCCCATCAAAGGCGGCCCAAACGCGCGCGGCCTGCACCAACGCCGTCGCCGCTCGCGTGGACGCGCCATAGGACAGGGAGGGGTCTTCGCGCGTCGCGCGGATCAGCTTGATGACGTATTCGGCAACGTCTTCTTGGATCAGCACAGACTGCAAAGACTCACGCAGCGCGGTTAGGCGTTCGGCTGGGACCACAGCCTCAATCCCCAAGGCGTCGAAACTGGTCATCTGACTGCGTTGACCATGGCTGAGCAGGATTTGGACTTCGTCGTCTTCGGCAGGGAAATCCACCAAAACCTTGAACAGGAACCGATCCAACTGCGCTTCGGGCAAAGGATAGGTGCCTTGGTGTTCCAGCGGGTTTTGCGTGGCGATGGTCATGAAGTTATCGCCCATATGGTAATCAGCACCATCAATGGTCACGGTTCGCTCGTTCATCACCTGTAACAGCGCGGCCTGCGTTTTTGGTGGTGCCCGGTTGATTTCATCGGCGAGCAGAATTTCGGTAAAGACTGGCCCTTTGGTCAGCACAAACTTACCCGTCTGGAAGTCATAAATGTTGGTCCCCAGCGCATCGCCGGGCATCAAATCCGGTGTGAACTGTATCCGTCCAAAATCAAGCGCCAGCGAGGCAGAGAAAGCCCGCGCCAGCAGGGTCTTTGCTGTGCCCGGTGGCCCTTCAAGCAGCACATGCCCCCCTGCCAGCAGGGCAACGATCAGTTGGTCTATGGTTTCAGTTTGACCGATGACGGCCTTGCCAATCTGCTGATGGATGGCGGCCCGCGCTGCGGAAAGGTCGGAAAGATCAAGTGTCATGGATCAACGCTTTTCTAAATGCGTGGATGGTATGGGCGGCGTTCGCAGCTTGATTTTCGCTGAGAATGGAGGAGGGATCGCCCGCGTTCAACAGGTCCGCAATGGGGGAAAGGCGCAAGGCTTTATCGACCCCGCGTCGCTTGGCGATGGCATCCAGCCAAGCGCGCAAGCGCTGCATATCCCCGGTTTTTGGACCGCCGAGCCGGGCCGAGAGTTGGCGGGTTTGACCATTCAGGTAGCGGCGCAGGATTTCTCGATTGTTGCCCTTGCCGGCCAGCATAGAAACCGCGGCTTCGAGTGCGGTCTCCTTACCGGCTTCGAGGTGCCGCACGTCCCGCAGCATCGGACCAAACCGGCCAAAGGAAAACCAGAACAACACCAGCCCAAGGCCGAAAACCGAGCCTGTAAAGATCCCAAGAGGCCAATCAAACAAACGCCCCACAAAGGAAAAGCCTGACGCCCCGCCAACCCGAATGTCGCGATTGTCAAACACGACCGGGCCGCGACGCTTGATTTCTGACAGAAACGCCAGCGTGAAATCAGCATTTTCTGCCTGCGCCAAGCCCGCGTTATTGAGCAAATCGGGGTCAGAGAGAAAATAGACCTCGGTATTTTTGACCCGCTGCGCATGGATCAGCGCGTGCCCATCAATCGCCCACGCCTTTGCGCCACGCCCCCACAGATTGAAGGAGACCAAGTCTGTAATTTGCACTGTGGCGCCCAGCGCGCGGCCTTGAGTCACGCCCTGGTGCTTCTGGATCGTTGTTGGAAAGCCCAGATCGCTGTTCAACTGCCGCCCCAATCCCCCACGGGGCTTTGGCAGCACCTTGTCCAAATGGTTTTGGCGGTTCAGGCGTAAGTTTCTATCAGCACTGTTTCGCAGACGAGGCACCAGCAACACAGGCGCATCGGACTGGGTCAAAAAATCTCTAAACGCCCGTCGTGCGTCTTGGTCTTCGCTGATCAATCGCGGCTCCAGCAGGATACGAAGTCCGACCGAACCCAGGGGACTGTTGCCCTGAATGCTGTTGCCGCCCAACCCCTCTGCGCGAAGCAAGCGGGCAAGCCCCTGATAAGCGTAGGCATGGAGTGATTGGTCGCCAGCGGTTTGGCCACGCACGGGAGACCGGACCGAGTAGGACTGATCACCACCCGAAGAGACAGCCAACCAGACCATCGCCAAGGTCAGAACCCCAAGGCAGCCGCCCCAAATCACAAAGCGCAGCCTGTTTGCCTGCTCACCAACACGGCGAGCGACCTTTTTGCCGGTTGGCAGTGTGTTTATCGATTTAGCCACGCGGACCGCTTCTGGTTTTGCTTCTGCTTACATCAAATGCAGCGTAGTTAAGCCAGAACCGCGTGACAAAGGCAAACCAGCGTTCACCCTTGTCTCGCGTCTCGGTCTTAGTCCTCGAAAGGATCACGCACCAGAATGGTGTCTTCCCGCTTTGGCGAGGTAGACAGCAGCGCGATTGGAACGCCAATCAGTTCTTCGACGTGGCGCACGTATTTGACGCAGTTTGCAGGGAGCTCGGCCCACGAACGCGCGCCGTAGGTGCTTTCCGACCAGCCCGGCACAACTTCATAAATCGGCTCAACCGCTGCCTGCTCATCCGGCGCGGTGGGGAAGTAGTCGAGCCGTTCATCGCCCAGTCGATAACCGACACAAATCCGCAGCTCATCAAAGCCGTCGAGAACGTCGAGTTTGGTAAAGGCGATGCCGCTGATGCCGGAAATCTGCACGGCCTGCTTGACCATGACAGCATCAAACCAACCACAGCGCCGCTTCCGCCCTGTGACCGTCCCAAACTCGCGGCCCCGCTCGCCTAAGCGAGTTCCAGCTTCGTTGTCCTGTTCGGTTGGGAACGGACCAGAACCCACACGGGTGGTGTAGGCTTTGGTGATCCCCAGAACATAGCCAACCTGACCCGGACCAACACCCGCGCCTGCCGAAGCCTGTCCAGCGACAGTGTTGCTGGAGGTGACGTAAGGGTAGGTGCCGTGGTCAATGTCCAGCATCGCCCCTTGCGCGCCTTCGAACAAAATACGATCCCGGCGACGCTTAGCCTCAGAAAGCTTCTGCCAAACACGGGCACGGTAAGGCAGCACCTGCGGCGCGATTTCCTTGAGCATCCGCAGATGCTCGTCAAAGTCGGGCTCAGGCTCACCCATGCCGCGCGCCAGCGCCGCGTGATGAAGCAGCATTTCCGTCAAGGCTGCTTTCAGACGATTTTCATCCGCCAAATCAGACAGCCGCACCGCGCGCCGCGCAACCTTGTCTTCGTACGCAGGGCCGATCCCGCGACCGGTGGTGCCAATCTTTGAGTTACCCCGTGCACGCTCACGCGCATGATCCAGCGCAGAGTGGACCGGCAGGATCAGCGGCGTGTTTTCCGCAATGCCCAAGCGGCTCTCATCAATCTCCAACCCAAGGTCGCGACATTTTTCAATCTCAGAAACCAGCGCCCAAGGGTCCAGCACGACACCGTTACCAATCAGCGCCTGCTTGCCCGGGCGAACAACGCCCGACGGCAGCAATGACAGCGCATAGGTGACATCGTCCACCACCAGCGTGTGCCCTGCGTTATGTCCGCCCTGAAAGCGCACGACGACGTCAGCGCGCTCAGAAAGCCAGTCAACGATTTTGCCTTTACCTTCGTCACCCCACTGGGAGCCCACGACTGCTACGTTAGCCATAAAAATACTTCTCTTTGCTCAGATGGCGCGAATGGCGTTTAGGCCAAATCCACGACGATGATTTCCCCAGCGGCCCGGCGGCGCGCAATTTCTTTGGTATCCGTATCCGCGCTGACCGTGATCTTTTCAGGCGGGTTTTGTGCCGGCAAAGCGCGCAGCACCGAGTCCATGTAAAGCGTAAAGCCGGTCGCCTGCTCGTCGCCGGCCTGATACAGGCCACCGCGCCCCAACTCCCCGCGCACGCCCTTGGCGTACAGCACAAAAGACAGGCCGGTGTGATAGTCAAAACCGCGCAGTTCAGCGGGATCGACCAGCACTTCAACCGCTGGATGACGCGCCTCGACAGCCTGTGCGACCGTTTCCAGTTCGCGAACGTCCTTGCCAAGCTGGACTTGGTCCATGATCTCAACCGCGCCCCGCCACGGGCCAAAGGCATCAATCAAATTAACAACGCCTCGCGCCGCTTCGCCCACGGACTCAGCCAGCGCAGCATTCCGCTCGTTCAGCGCTTGTATCAAAACCGGATCAGACTGCGCAGCCGCTCGCGCGATTTGTGGCAGCGTCAAATCAACGGTCACATCTTGCACGCCCGCATTGGTCAAGGCGCTCATGCACAGATCAATGATTTCGATCAGCGCCTGACTTTCCGCGCCATCGGGCACGCCGATCAACTCGACACCCGCCTGCGTGAACTGCCGCTCAGGACGCAACTGCGAGCCCTTGGCGCGCAGGATTTGCCCGCCATAGGACAGGCGCAACGGGCGCGGTTCGTCTTTGAGGCGCGTTTGGGCAATACGGATAACCTGCCCGGTCTTATCAGACCGAACGACCAGCAAACCTTCGGCCTGCGGATCGGCGAGCTTGAAGCCCTTGCGCAGACTGTCCGGCGCGAAAGCCGTCAGGGTTTCTTCGTATTCCAATAGGGGTGGCTTGACGCGGTCATAGCCAAACACACGGGCGGTTTCGAGGATCGTGCTGAGCGCCTGCGCTTCAGTTTCTGCCCACGGGGGCAGCTGATCTTCTAATCCAGCGGGAAGCAAGGATGGCGCGGCGCTCATGGCGGCAGCCCTCTACACTGTGATCTTACCTTCGAGATAGAGCACAGCCTGACCGATCAATTCAACCCGGTCCCCCTTGAGGCTGAGTTGCAAACTTCCACGTCGCGCCGAAACTTGCGTGGCGGTCAGCGTGGTTTTCCCCAACTTTTCAGGCCAAAAAGTCGCCAAAGCGCAGTGCGCAGCCCCGGTAACAGGGTCTTCAGGGATGCCAATATTCGGACCAAACATGCGGCTAACAATGTCTGTGGTGTCCCCCAGCGACGGATCGCCCTTGGCGGTAATGATGATACTGTCGTGATGCAGGGCTGCGATTTGCTTGAAATCTGGCTTGAAGGCATGCACGTCGGCCGAGCTTGCCAGCTCATAAATGTTGAACACCTCACCCCCAGCCGCCGCGACACAGGGGAACGGTGGGCTTTCCACTGGCGCATTGGTCGGCAAAGCCGGGAAATCCATAGCAAACGAATCACCCCGTTGCTCAATCGTCAGAACGCCGGAAGCCGTCATGAAGCGCAACTTCGGCTCGGCCCATGCCAACACTGTGAAATACAGCGCTGCCGTCGCCAGCGTCGCATGACCGCAAAGATTGACCTCAACCGTGGGCGTAAACCACCGCAGGTGAAAGTCTGCGTCATCGCCGGTCCACGGCACGGTAAAGGCGGTCTCGGATAGATTGTTGTCCGACGCAATCCCGCGCAAAACATCATCAGACGGAAAAGCCTCCATCGGCACCACAGCCGCCGGTGCGCCTGAAAAGGATGCGTTGGTGAAGGCATTCAGCTGGAAGATTCGGTACTCTGTGCTCACGCGGTCGCTGGCTCCCAATGAATGTTGATCCGGCGGTTTTGCTTGCCCTTTTTCTCCACCTTGCCGATGCGCACCCGGCCAATCTCGCGGGTGTTGGCAACGTGGGTGCCGCCGCAAGGTTGGAAGTCAACGGCATCCCCGTCTGTCCCAATCCGCACAACGCGGATCAAGCCAGAAGCGTCTCGGGGCGGGGCAACAGACATGGTGCGGACCAGCTCCGGCTGCGCGTCCAGTTCTTCGGCTGTGATCGTCGAGGCGAAAACATCGTGCTCCCCCGCGATCAACGCATTCAACCGCTGTTCGAGCGCTTCCTTGTCCGGTGCCTCTTCAAGGTCGAAATCAAGGCGCGACTTCTCCGCCCCAATGGATCCCCCTGTAACGCCAGCATCGATACTGGCACACAGCAAATGCAAG
>Ga0209198_1003344_pt1 | contig 10491 bp, 8 predicted proteins | sample COGITO_mtgs_1105_2_FD_184804 | JGI IMG/M metagenome (GOLD analysis project Ga0209198, IMG submission 184804) | Pelagic marine microbial communities from North Sea - COGITO_mtgs_110519 (SPAdes) (version 2) | ecosystem: Environmental > Aquatic > Marine > Epipelagic ...
GTCCAGGGATTAGGAACTTATAGAGCTAGTGCTTATCGCTTGATCCGGACCAGTTCTTCGAGCATTTCGTCGGCGGTAGAAATGATCTTTGTTGCTGCTGAGAATGCTCGTTGGACCACGATCATTTTAGTGAATTCTGTACCAATATCGACCGTTGAAGATTCGAGAGCAGCCTGGTTTACAGATCCCGCTGAACCGTTGTTGGCTTCACGAAGGGTATTGTCACCCGATGCCTGCGTTTGGTTCCAAACGTTACCTGTCGCCGAGTTTAAACCGTTGACGTTCACGAACGTGGCGATTGGAATTTTAAAGATAGGACGGGTTTCACCGTTATCGAACAGTGCCGTCATCAGACCACTTGCATCAATGGTCACCCCGGCAAGAGTGCCGAACTGTGATCCGTTTTGTGTGATGAAGCCTGGAGTGAATTCCGCTCCAAACTGGGTAAAGCCATTGGCTTCACCAACTGTACCAAGATCTAATGTAATCCTTGAAGAGTTAGATGCATCGTCATCCATGTTTGCAGCACCGTTTGCAAAACCCAGGATTTCCATTTCGGCAATGCCAAATGAAGATGGCAATCCGTCAGAGTCAAAATTGATGGCTTGAGTTTTTGTAACATTAAACGCGGTGGCGGCAACATATGTAGCAGTACCATCTGGCTCAGTCGCTATGTTTGTGAAGCCGGCACCAAATGTTGCGTCGAATGTTCCTGTAGAAATTGTGTGGATAACAAGCGTATCTGCGAGTGTGCTTGGCGGTTCGGCTTGGCTACCGTTAACGCGTGTTCTGATTGTTGAGGCGCCGGAAGCAAAGCTTGCATCGTTGGCCTCCATTGCAGACTCGAGATCGGATAGCATCGCGGAAACTGTTGTTGCAGTACTGATGACAGTATCATCGTTGCCTGCAGCCTCTCCAGATTGAAACGAGTATGATGTTCCATTGATTACAAGCGTGTCACCGTCGGCAGGTAAGCCAGGAAAAGTAAACTGATGGAAATCCCGGTGCGCTGCGTTAGATTTAACAACTGTATAGCTGCTCTCCTGAATTGTCGCACGTGCACCTGTGGATGTCAGAAGACCCGTTGGATTGATCGCCACCGGACCTGTCCCGTCTTCCGTGAAATAGATACCTGTTGAATTTCCGGGATTTACTTGGACGCGCGTATTTGTGTAACCACCATAGTCAGCAAAATTTGTATCAGCTTCTTTGATTTTGGTAACCAATGCATCAACGGCCTGAGCAATTGTGATGTTGTCAGCAGAGATATCAACTTGCTTAATCGTCGCAGTATCGGTAGCTGTTCCAGAGGTATCAAATTGATACGTGATGGCGACGCTATTTTGAGTAATTACCAAAGTAGCGTCGTTTGCAGGAAGGCCGCTAAATTCAAGTTGCCCACGACTTTCATAAACAGTTTGACCTAAAGTATCAGAATATAACGTGACAAGGTTTACGCCAGATGGGGGAGTAATCTGAACATCGAATTGGTTGTCTGAACTGCCTTTAGTATACGTTAGGCTAGTCGTATTTGCGTTGCCCAGTGTGTCAAAGAACTGCACATCAGTTTTATGTGTCGTGCCTTCATCATCCGTTGATGGTAGGTTAGCACCGATACCAATTGTTGTTGTCGCTGACGCAGTGCCACCAACACGGTTCAAGTTCACTGTTGCTAGAAAGTCGGTTGAAATAACGTTCTGGTTTGGTATCGTCAGGGAAGTATTGTTAGTTGTTACCGTGCCGTCGGCTGTTGTTGGCCAAGCCTGAAGGTAATATCCAGATGTATTACGAAGGTAACCTTCGTCATCTTGGAAAAATGACCCTGCACGACTGAATAGAAATTCGTTCGATAATGTTGGAGCGCTGGCTTCGTTCACGACGAAGAAACCGCTACCGGAAATCGCAATATCGGTTTGCGATGTCGATGACTGTAATAAGCCCTGTATGCCTGTGTCTTGGCGTGGTTTGGATTGCACACCACCAGCTGAGTAGAACGTTGATGATGTTTGCACTGTGACAAGAGTTTGGAAGTCGACCTGAGTTCCCTTATAGCCAATCGTGTTCACGTTGGTGATGTTATCAGAAATTGCGCCAATAGCACTTGATTGCGCCGTAAGGCCTGAAACACCTGATGTCAGTGCGCCAAAGAGTGTCATTTTTATTCTCCTTCGATCGTCGGCCTTAATTGATATGCGGGCCGCCCGTTAAATTATTTCTAGTTCACCGCTTCTGCAGCTTGTTTTACTGCGAGTACCTTGGCTTGTGGCACTTCGATATCACCCATGAACAAGGTGGTGTCGCTGCCATCAATGCCAATACCAGTAATTCGACCAAACACGGTTTGGGTAACTTGAAGAACTTCACCAGAATTATTGAGACCGGTTACAAATGCGGCATATTCGCCATCAGGCAAAACCTGCCCAAATTTATCTTTGCCATCCCAATCAAATGTATGTTGGCCCGCATCGAGATTAGCATCTCGCTGGAGCACACTAAGGCCACTGGAATCACGGATAATGACAGATGCAGATCTTGCGCCTTGAGGCATTGTATAGGTAAATTCAGCAGCACTGTTTTCCAGTGGGAATGATGTTCCATCAACTTCAACCACCTTATCAATGAAATCGACCATCGATGATATCTGGTTGGTCTGCTGAAGCTCGACCAGCGTTTCCAGGTTAGAGTTCTGAAAAATCTGCTGTTCCACACTAGCGAACTGCACCAACTGCGAGGTGAATTCGCTACTGTCCATTGGATCAAGTGGATCCTGGTTCTTCAACTGCGTCACAAGCAGGTTGAGAAATCGATTTAGGTCTTCTTCGAGCTGCGCTTCAGAATTGGCAGATTGTGTGCCATCTGCGGTTGAACCAGAAGTTGTTCCACTAATTAACATTGCTCTTGCTCCTTAAATTCGTCGCCTGTTATGCGCGCATGTCCACGCTGCCGTCCGCAAAGATGCCACTTTCCCAAGCGGTTAGAACACCGTCGTTAGGATCATCTGTTGCGTCGTCGTTATCTGCTTCTACTTGGTTAGACGTATCGCCATTCTTGGCATCGTCACCTTCGGCCGTTTGTTGTTCTTGGCCTTTTAAATTGAATTCCATGTCGCCGTTCTTCAGGCCAGCATCTGCGAGTGCCCGCTGTAGTTCTGATGAGTCTCGGCGCAGGAGATCAAGTGTGTCTTGCTTTTCTGCTGTGACCACAGTCATCACGCGGCCATCGTGTGTCATCTCAAGCTTTACATCGACACGCCCGAGTTCAGCAGGTCGAAGCTGGATGGAGATACGGTCGACGCCGGTCTGCAATGCCTTGGTAATCTTGACTGAGATCTGATCGCTTACCGATGCACCAGCTGCGTTTCCACGTTGTGCTTGTTGCGTTTGCTGCTGTGGCTGTGCTTCGCGGATTTGTTGTGTTTGTTGCGCTGTTTGTGCTGCGCTCGCTGTTTGCGTTGTGGTGTTCAAGGTTTCTCCACCACCTTGCTGTCCGCCACCGGCGCTTGTCGTTATGCCTGCAGTGGATGGGCCGGTCTGGATGTTGCCAGCAGTGCCTTGAGCTTGATTTGCAACCTGTGCTGTGGCTTGTGCGTTAGCGTTGGCCTGTAATTGAGTAGCCGCTTGAGCTTGTGCACCTGTTTGTGCGTTCTGACCCTGATTTTGACCGGTCTGTGCTTGCGTGCCCGCGTTGCCATTGTTGCCTGTCGTCGGTGTCAGGATGGATGCATTCGCCGCCGTAAGTGTTGGGCGCGAGGTCAGTTGATTTTGCTCAGTATTTATGTTGACGCTGACATTTGCGCGATTGCTCGCGCCCATCAACCGTGACATTTGCTGTGCTTGATCCTGGATATTTGCGTTTACGCCTTTATCACTAGCATTGACAACTTGTTGCTGCCCAGCATGTGCATTAGCATTTTGATTATTGGCATTAAGTTGCTTATTGCCTTGCGCTGTATGCACTCCTTTGTGATTGGTATTAGCGGTGGCTTGCGTCAGAGGGCCGTCGACAACGTCCTGGGTTTTACCAGTTTGGTGTAATGTTTTTATATTACCTGTTTTTGAATCATCAATGCCCGCATTGCTAATCAGTCCTGCACCGTAAATTGCTGAGACAAGATTAAGGCTTAGGGTATTACTGATGGTATCACTGGGTGCAGTCTGCTCGGTTGTAATACCGTCTGTATTCTGGCTTTTTACGTTTGCGTCGTTTTGATTAGCACCGTCACCAGCCGCCCCGCCATCGCCGCTTGCATCGGCTGTGTCTGTGTTTGAAATATCATCAGACTTTCTGGATGCATCTGAACGGTCGGCTTTATCTTTGGGAGCATGATCGTCATTGCCTCGTGTGTCGGTTTGGTCAGCGTGATCATGGCCTGAATTGCTGTTGTGCCCGTTATCTGCACTACGCTCTAATCCACTGTCGCGTTGCTCTGCTGATGATGTTGCGTTGGCGTCATTACGATGTCTATCGCCTCGATTGTCGTTATTATTTGATGATGCTTCCCGGTTTGACATACGATCCCGATCGTCATCGTTGGCTTGGGGGTTATTGTTGTCGACAACTAATTCAGCACTTTGTTCAGCTACGCCGAATGCTTGCTCAAGTCTGACGCCTACGCGCTGAAGCATATCTTTAAATGATATGGCAAAACCACCTAAGTGGACTTGCCTTGGGCCTGTATTCGTTGCTTCGCTGCTGTTATAATTATATTGTTGAAGCTTTTGCTCAATCGACAATGGACCCATTTTGCTTTCTCCGTAGACGCAGTTCTGTTGGCATCTTAGAAGCAAATGGCGGGCCAAGTTTTTAAAAACAGTTTAAGTGTCTGTTTTTAAATAATTAAATTTATATCCGTGTGACGGATTACGATGAAATTTAGGCTTTCGAGGCAGAAGTTGCCGGGTATGTCAGGCAGTTATGACCTGTCTTGCGCTATTTTCGGGTGTTCTGAGTTGAAATCAGCTTCAGCGCAAGGATCAGGAAGGGACTTGCAGCGCAAAGAATACAATATCTTCAGGCTTTCCATTCAAGAAGTAATGCTTTTGGCGTTGGCCGTCATCGATCATGCCACTTTTTGTCATGATGCTGTACATGGCTGCGTTTGAGCGCATGCACCCCGCGATAATTTTGCGTATGTCTTCATGAGATTTTAGATGCCCGAGGACGCCATTCCATGCTTCAAGTCCATAACCCTGATCCCATGTGTCGCGGGCGCCGAGTAAAATAGCGACGTCTGCGATGCCATTATGTGGATCAATATCTGCATGGATGTTCCCGATGTGCCTATTGTCAGTTTTTTGCATAATGGCCCAAAGGTGGCTTGGATTGTCGTTGAAGCTCTCGGTAAATGCGGCACAGCTCTCAAGCGTATGGGATTTATGGCGTTGTTCAGAATACCGTACAACGTCAGGATCATTCAGCCATGCGACATAGGCATCGTTAAGATGCTGAGCTGGATCAAAAGTCACCAGCTTTAGGCGTTCAGTTTCAATAATGTTTGATGTCAGCATACTGCTATTCCCTTGTTCCAGCCATGATGTGCATCAGGTGCTCTGTCATTCTTTGCGCAGCCCCAGGGGGGACGATGATATCAATGTTAGGTGTGACAAATGCGGACGGCGTATGAACCAGATTTTGTAGTGCGTTTTGCAGCGCTTCGCGCGTACACACTTGCGGGGTGAGGCCCAGGCCAATGCTCGTTAGCCAAGCCGACTCGAGCTTTCTTGGCGTCACAGATATCGTTGGCAATCCTAATATGGCGGCTTCAAAAAGTAATATTGAGGTCATGCCGATAATAATATCTGCCGCAAATACGGCTTCCAATGGATCGCCATCTGCATTGATGGCATCAATGTCATCACCGAATGGGACGAACGTTTTGGGATCATTTTTTGGATGCAGCCTGAGCGCCAGACACGGTTGATCGTTACAGGTGTGAAGTACGCTGATGACTTCTTCGAGGCATATCTCGGTCCGGCCATCGTAAATGCCACTGCCAAGCAATGTATAATCTTGGTTTCGACGAAACTCATTTAGATCCAGACCGTTTGAGATTTCAGTAGCAAATAAAACCAACGGTGATGCTGCCGGTATGCCCGGGAAAACCCGCGCGCGGACCTGCGCTTTACCTTCATGCATAAGTTCGGCTTTGCGATCGCGCACCCGGTCCATATTCGGATGTCCAACGACATGGATGGCCTTGGCAGACATGCCAAGATCAATAAAAACATCACGTGCTAAATGATCGCTGACCAGCAACGAGTTGGGGATATGGGCGAGAGAGTTTTCGGTCCGTCCGCGAAAGCGATGCTGTGCGTTTGCAGGCCCATCAACAAACCCAACAGTATGAATGTCGAGCGCTCTGGCTTGATCAATCACTGAGAACGCAATTGCATCAGGGTTTTCTGATGTGCCGATTAATACGGCGCCTAGCTTATTTTTTTGAAGCATAATGGAAAAATCATCGGGCGCTGCTGAAACCTCGAGGCCGATGCTTGGTGCATAAGTTAAAGCAGCACCATTCGCAAAAAGATCAAAGGTGATATCTTGTTTGGCCAAAGATTCCCGTAATCCCACCATGCCATTGGCAGCACCGGGGTCTTCTATAACAGCAAGGACACGCCTCATTTGGCACCCATTTTGACATCAAGTCTTTCACCGTCTTGGTTCGCAGAAAGCTTGATGTGCTCAATGATTGTTTCTGTTCTAAGCGCGCTTTGTCCCGTACTCAGCAACGCTGCTTTGCCGTTGATTGCCGCAGACAGGTTTTCATAAAGGTTGGGCAGCGCTGAAGTGACAGTGCTTGATAAAAGTGTGCCAGCATCGCTTGCGATCTCAAATGCATCATTAAGGCCACGGTTAGGGGCGGTGTCGAAGTGTCTGATATCCAATGTTTCCTGCATAAATGACAATCGCCCTTGGGTTCCCCAAAGGTCCAATGACACTTCTCGGTATTTGGTGAAGTCAACAGGATGTGCGCTGACGCAGGTGCCGTCATCAAATCTCAATGCGAATGAGACATGCACGTCGTCGGTGATCGGACTTTGGTGAACAGATTTAGCATCACCAAGCGCTTGAACCCAGATCGGCTCTCCTAACAACATGCGGATCATGTCGACGAGGTGTGAGCCATTGTTCGCGAGCCCGTTACCATACAACGCATGTCCAGCCTGAAAGGCACCTATGCGGTTCTTGAGATCACCAGTTGCCAAGGCCTGCAACGTTGCGTCGCCGCGTCGCCAGTAATTGACCTGTACCGGGAAATCCCGCGCATCACAGGTTTTAATCAAATGTCGCCCATCATCGCCGCCCAAGGGCTTCTCAACGACGACACCTTTAATAGATGGAAATGTTGCCAGTGCGTCAGTGCGTTTGCCTGGGGGGGTCGCAAAGACAATGACATCCGGGTCGAGCGCCGCAGCAGCCTGCACCGTCTCAAAGGCCTCAGTCTCCCAGTCAGACACTGCAATTGCGCGCGCGTGCGGATCAGGATCAACAATGCCAATGAGTTGGAAGTTTGGATTTTGCTCGAGCGCTTGTATGTGGGTAGCGACCGGAAACCATTTAGCCATTCGGTCATCCGCAGCGAGGCCGTGCGCAATGCCGCCGAATCCGATCAATAATGTTTTGAGAGGGGCGGTCATGTTGCTGCCTCAAGTGCTTGCGCATGCAATTCTTGAAGTTTTGGCGACCCATCAAAGACCGCGAGCAGATTATCAAGATTGAATGTGGGACCGTATTTGACGTCACATGCTGCGGCCAAATGACCTAGGAAATGGGCGTCGCTAGGTGTGTCGAGGACGAGGCGAAGCGATGGTCGTTGCCAAGGCTCAAGGACGGCCAAATCGTGGACACACCAAGTGTCCGATTGATAGAGCGGCCATGACACATGTTCGCGTGCTTCAGGCTCGTGATGTTTCTCATCGAAATATTTAAGCGCTTTGAGGCTGAAGATTTCGACGTCCTGACCATCGGGTAAAGTTCGAAGGCGTGCCGTTGTCACCAGATCAACGTCACGGCGGTTCCATTCTTCGATTGCGTCATCGACTATCCGTGGATCAAGAAAAGGTGTGTCGCCACAAAGTTCAACGACAACGTCTGAATGCATGTTCTCCTGCGCACCCAGAACGCGCGCCATGACGTCATTCTCGCTGCCGCGGTAACATTGAACGCCGTGGCTGTTGGCCCAATTAGCAATCGGATCATCGCCAAATTGATCACTGGTCGCAATGATCAAGCCATCAAGCCGTTCGGATTTCATCATGCGTGTCACGAGATGTTCCAGAACCGGTATGCCACCCAAAAGCATCATCATCTTGCCGGGCAACCGTGACGAGCCCATGCGCGCTTCGATGCTGGCGATGACCCGTGTCATGCAGGACTTTTCGATATCTGAGCGTTTAACTGATCGCGTCCGGCATGCACTTTATGGATCGCATTGATCAAGTTATCGATATCATTATCGTCCAGATCATAGGCGCAAGGTTCAAACACAAAGGCGTGGTGTTCGTGCATGGCCTCAGTGACAGGGCAAACAACATCTTCATAAGAACGATCTGTTAGTGTAAAAGGCCAGCCGTCCCGACCAATCGCAATCCGTTGGGTGAACATCGGCAATCGATAGAGCGGTGCGACATATCCAATGCCATGGGGAAACCCCTCTGCATTGAGAGCGTTGCTGAAAAGTGCGCGACTCATGCCGAGTTCGGCTTCGTCGATATGCATCATCCAAACGTAATAGTTGTGTCGGCAACCGTCCCGGACAGCGGGGGCGGTCAATCCGCTTAAGCCTTGAATGCCGTCGGTTAGGCAATCAGCGATGCTTTCGCGATTAGATACATGTTTCATGATCTTGGGAAGTTGCACACGGCCAACAGCCGCACTCATTTCAGTCATGCGTAAGTTCATGCCGACCATGTTGGTAATCGAGCCGCCATCCAACATGTCGGTGCAATTCTCGCCATGATTTCGGATCAGCTTGAGGCGTGTTGCGAGATCATCATCGTTGGTGACACACATGCCACCTTCACCGGTATGAATATGCTTATGAAAATTAAGGCTATAAATCCCGATGTGTCCGATGGTGCCAGCAAAGCGACCATGTTCCGTCCCATGAGGGGATTGCGCATTATCTTCAATCAGAAAAATACCGTGCTGATCCGCAATGCTCCGCAGCTCTGATAATCGGGCTGGATGGCCAAATAAGTTCACAGCCAGTATTGCTTTTGTTTTTGGCGTGATGGCGTTACGAACTGTATCAGGATCGATGCAATAGGTCTCGGGTTCAATATCTGCAAAAACAGGAATGCCACCATACATAAGCGGTGCCGTAGCTGTTGCTGACATTGTCCAAGGGGGCACGATGACTTCGTCACCGGGGCTTAATCCAATAGCCCCCATCGCCGCCATGAGGCCGCTTGAGGCTGAGTTCACACTGATCGTATGTTTAACACCAAAGGTTTCAGACCACGCGTCTTCGAAGCCTCGAACTTCTGGGCCACCGCCAAATTCAGGGCCAGGGCTGCCATAAAACCCAGAGAGGCACCCTGATTGCACAACACGCAGCACAGCATCTTCTTCGGCCTTACCCATGGATGGATATGGCTTAAAAGCATCCTTTATGGCGGGCTTTCCACCTAGTAAGGCCAAGCTGTCGTGTGGGCTCATGATGCGTCCTTTAAGGGTCGGTCCGTATATCGCCTTGCTGCGGCCAAGATCGCACTGAGGTTCGCATCATCAGGTATTTGTGCGGCCAGCCAGTTTTGAAAAACGAAATTGTCTTTGATATCCAACGCGAGGTCCACATCAGTAGAGGGCGTAGTTGCGGTATGATTGTTAATCTTGAACTGATCTGCATGGCGATAGAAATACGTTGTGATGTGCTCTCGATTTGCAGCGCTTAATGCTTGTTGATCAAGCATATCCAGAGTTTCTGCATTGATAACTTCAACGCTCATGCCTGGGGGGAACGACCGAGGATAAACATTCGTTGTAAGGTCGCACGGCGATTTTCTATGCATGGATACCATGGTGTCGACGAGGTCGGGATCGATGAACGGGCTATCACCTGAGATGCGAACAATCGCATCGGCTTTGGTTGCTACCGCTGCAGTTTTCGCACGATCCATAACATCAAAAGTGTCACCCCGAATGAGTTGTACATCTGATGTAATGGCGAACTCAGCGATGGGGTCATCAATCGAGCGTGTGGTGGTACAGACAATGATGCCATCAATCTCGTTAGACATCTTAAGACGCGCCAGAACGCGGCCAAGGACAGGTGTGCCATCAAGATCAAGCAAGGCTTTACCGGGTAATCGTGTTGAATCCATGCGGGAGAAGACCAGGGCAGGAATATGTAGTTTTTTCATGCCGTGCGCCTCATCACCAATCCGCGTAATGCGCTTGAGTTTCATTATGCCAGCGCTCGAAGAACTGAATGATTTCGGCAGAGCTATCCGTTGGCATTGGAAGGTCATCAATGTTTTCGACGCG
>Ga0209198_1003362_pt1 | contig 10461 bp, 7 predicted proteins | sample COGITO_mtgs_1105_2_FD_184804 | JGI IMG/M metagenome (GOLD analysis project Ga0209198, IMG submission 184804) | Pelagic marine microbial communities from North Sea - COGITO_mtgs_110519 (SPAdes) (version 2) | ecosystem: Environmental > Aquatic > Marine > Epipelagic ...
ATTCGAACATCTGGAGAAAAGAGGACTTCTAATTTTTTACCATGGCAATGTGCATATTCTGAATATGTTTTTGAAGAAAGCAATTGGCCAGACTTCAATAAAGAAATTTATGAAGAAATTTTAAAAGAATTTAAGACTCGTGAACGAAGATACGGTGCTGTTTTAAAGTAATGATTAGTAAATATAAAAACAATTCATTTGTTTGTTATAGTTAATTTACCCAGAACATTACCGATCATAGAATTTGGACATGCGCACACGCCTGCGTGATGGTTTCATCTCTTTAAAATAATTTTATTGTATAATTTTTGGATTATCCTCTATGGATTCTGTATTTATAAAGTCTGCCTGTGTTAGCACTGTAAGCCCATGCTTTTTTTTAAAGTCATTTATTTCGTAAAATAGTTTTCTGAGCAATAACATTTGATTTTTTCCAGTTGCAAGATTATGAGGATGTAGCCAAATATGTACTATGCCGTTTTTTCTTTTTGCATGTTTTAAAGCAATACGAAATCGTAAAACCGTTAGCCAAATAGGAACAAGCCGTCTCGCTCCACTCCTCCAATTTACAAAAAATCCACCTGGAATTATTACCTTACCATTATATCTATCCGATTGCTCTGAAAAACATACGGGTATAAACTCTTTAATAAGAGAATAAACCCGATTTAATAATTCAAATCGGGTTGGTGATTTGGGAGCCGCTCTATAACCAAAAATGAATTCAGTGCGGTTAATGAATTCATAATTTATTACATTGCGAGGAAAAATTACTGAAGTTATATCAATATTTCTTTTATGCGCTAAATCTTTTATTCCTGAAATTTCAAATTCTAGACTATCATTGTCCAATTCTTTATCCATAATTAAATGAGAAAATCCATGAGATGATATTTCATGATTAATATTCGTATTTTGAATCAATTCTAAAAGCTCAGGTAAATATATATCTTTTTCTGAAAAATTACATTTATCATTTAATATGGGTTTACACCATTTATTTGCTCTTATTGCATTTGGATATTTCTTTAAAGCATTATCAAATTCGTCTTTTGTACTGATAAGTGCTCCAACAAAAGCAAATGTGGCTTTCAAGTCAAATTCTTCGTGCAGTGAAACGAGTTGTTCGTATGTATTTATTAGATTTCTATGATTAAAAATGTGCCTATTCAGAGTATCAATTTTGTCTAGCATTCCCCACACACCTTCACAATCATATGAAATTATTACTTTACACATTTTATTATCCAAATTGCTCCTCAAACCCCAGGTCACCACAGAGCATTAAAAATCCCTCTGAGGATATGTGCCCTTTCATGTAAGTATTGATTTCATCTCTCTTAATGAATTTTTTATCTTGATTTAAATAATTTGACTGATTGGCAGGGATTGTAACAAAGCAAGCCAATACTCCTAAAGAACTGCCAAGTTTGCATGCTCTATCGATAAGTTTTTTAACAGTAATACTTGTTCCATTGGAGCCAATAATTCTTATTATTGGAAATCCCCGCCGTTTACCTAGAACGGCAATAATAGTAGCCCCATTTTCATTATCTTGTAAAAAAAATACTCTTTTATTATCGATAGAAGATAGTCTCCATTTAATATACTCTTTATCTTCAAAGCCAGAGATCATGCATATTTTATTTATCTGAGATTCTGAGAGTATATTTGATATGTTAATTCCATAATAGGCATCGTATATTTGAATTTTTTTATTTCTTAAGTAATAATTAAATGAAATGATGCTAGGTCTAGGTATTATATATCTTTTAAACCAATAAAAATTAAGTTTGCTCGCTCCAAATTTTTCATACATTGACGATAGTTTTTGATTTGAAACTGCCGGTACAAAAAAACTTTTAGAATTTTTTATACGTAATAAATGTACTAATCCCGCACCTTTATACTCTTCATCAGATATGTAGTTAAAAAAGCTTAATATTGGCTCTTTATTTATTGTGGTTGAAATTGTTTGGATCATTGATGTAACTTCACCACTTTTGATTTCTGTAGTATACATTTTGATATAGTCTTTTTTAAATGCCCAATCATAAAATAAACTTGAAGCTCGGTAACACTTTCTACCAAAAACCTTTTTTGCGAAATTCATTAATGGGCTGTATGAATTTTTTTTGGTGCTATTATTATAAATCATCTGAACCCCTATTAGATCAAAATTTTAATAGCTTTATGGTCGTAAAAAAAGCACACTTTCGTATTTCGACCTATACTTTTTGATAGTATGGGATATCCTTTTTCGCCATCTGCTACCTAACCGCACCATGGCTTATAAAGATTGTGAGTAGCATAATCTACATAAGATAATCCGCGCAAGGGTTCCAAGGGCAAGTAAAGTAATAAAGTAAACTTAACTTCAAACAATTTACTAGAAATTTTTTTTGAATAAAGGATATACTGGTTTGATTATCAAATTTTCAAAAAATGATGAGGCACATAAATTTGATGGAATTTTAGGTTTCATAAAAGAAATGCAAAAGGCAGATCCGAATTGAATTTCCACAACCCCAACCCCAACCACACTCCAAACCCAAGTATTTCAGATAGTGATATTGACCTCGTAAAACTTGCTGCGTCATTGTGGCGGGGGAAATGGATAGTACTAGCATTTGTTCTTTTTAGTGGTGTCTTTGCAGACTTCTACTTTAGATACGTGGTCGTTCCTCTCTATCCTGCAACCTCAAAGATTGCACTTAAAGAAAACCAGCCTGAGAAAATACTCACCGACATCGAAAGCCTCATGGCAAATGGGCCAATAACAGACACGGGTATTAACACTGAGCTCGAAGTTTTGCGCTCGCGCGATCTTATCGGAAAACTTGTGGATACGCTTGATCTCACCAACCAACCTGACTTCAATCCACTTTTGCGAGAGCCCCGACTGTCAAATCAGATTAAAACACAACTCTTCGCTTTCTTTGGAGTGGTGTCAGAAACACCAAAAATATCTCGATCTCCTGAGGAAGTCCGCTCAATTGCTATCAGTTCTGTGCTCGATACTATGGCATTCTCTAATACTAGGCAAACGCGTGTAATCAAAATTTCAGTCCTGACGACTAATCCCGATCTGTCTGTTCGCATGGTTAATAAAATGGCGAAACTGTATATTGAAAACCAGATACAGTTTAAATTGGACGCACTCGCAAACGCCACAGAGTTTCTCTCCAACCGTACATCTGAATTGAAAAATGACTTTGATGAGTTGAAGACAAAATTAACTAATTTTTCCAGTCAGTCAGAACTTGTCAGCCCAACTATTTTTAAGTCACAGGAAATTCAACTTCGTGATATGCGCGCGCGCGTGACGGAGAAAGCTGAAACTATTGTAAAGAAATCGGATAGGCGGACAATCCTCCAATCATTTAGAGACGCTGATAATCTGCTAGGCATCATCAAATACGTAGATGACTTTCGCCTAAATCAGGCGATTTCTGACTATAACAGTAATAAATTATCTCTAGACAACCTGAATATGCAAATAGAGCAATTTATCCTCAAAAATGATGTTGAGTTAGAGCGAGAACAGAAGCAGTTGTCAGCTCTTGAAGTATCTGAGTCTCTACTCGCAAAACAGATTGAGCGACAATCCAAAGAACTGCTTGTTCTCCAGCAGCTTAAGCGTGAAACAGAGACTTCTCGCCTCATTTATGAAAGTTTTTTCAAGCGCTTACAAGAGATGAATGTTCAATTGGGACTTGAAGCTGCTGATGGGCGCCTCCTTTCCAAAGCAACTCAAAGTGGCCAATCGAGTCCAATAAAAAGCCAAATTCTATTTCTTGGTGGTTCTATTGGGTTAACCTTAGGAGCCATTCTTATAATCTTTTATGAATTGCGTTTTTCAGGCTATAGATCGATAAAAGACTTGCGTGACAAGAGCGGCTACAGCGTTCTGGGGGGCGTGCCTCTCATTCCTCTGCGAGATAGAAAGACTTCCACATCCTACTTCAAGACTAAGCCCAACTCAATGGTTTCGGAGGCTGTTCGTAATCTCCGTACATCCATTATAATGTCAAACCCAAATCAAGAAAAAAAAATCATTATGTTGACATCTTCGGTTCCGAAAGAGGGGAAGACAATACTCACTTATGCCCTTGCTCAGAACATGGTTGGCCTCGGTAAACGCATTCTGTTAATTGAAGCTGATATCAGGAGACGCGTCCATTCAGTCAAAATTGATAGGAACAATACAGTTGCACTCCTTGATCTTATGATGGGTCATAAAAAGTTTAAGGATGTGAACCCATTTGTTGAAGAGTTAGGATTTGATATTCTCACTGCGACGAAAAGCGATATTAACGCAGCTGATCTTTTCGCATCTGAACGCTTTCCTAAACTTCTTACCGAACTTCGTGAATATTATGATTATATACTAATAGACTCTCCCCCTGTTCTGTCTGTGCCGGACGCTCGCTTGATTAGTACTTATAGTGACGCCAATATTTACATTGTTAAGTGGAACAAAACGACCCGCGCGCAGGTTGATCAAGGCCTTGATATGATTGCTAGCATCGGTGTCAAAACAATTGGGTTGGTTCTAAATCAAATTGGTCCAAATAAGACAAAGACTTATGGGTATACTGGCTCATATGGATACGACACATACGGATCTAAATATTATGAAAGCTAAATACAGTCAGAAAAACCGAAAAGCAGGGTTTGGCGCTTTAGTGACCAGATTTCTAGGGCACAAATACGTGGGCAAGGGATTGACACGGAATTTAGATGGAGGGTACATGACACGCATAATATTAATTTTTACCGCACTAATATTAACCGGATGCGGTATTGTGTATCAACCCACCTCCGTGCGCGATGATGATAGCGCGAATGTTCATATCATTCACTTGACACCAGAGACAGTTTTGGAAGCTAATAGCTCGCCTTATACACCTCAGAGTTTGCCAGATGGTTTATTATTAGATGAAAATTTAAATGAAAATAATAATATATTTCAGGAACAAATTTTTGACCCTCAAGTGCTCAATGGCGTAATTGAGTGGCGTATGCCTAGTTCGGAACCTCAGACTTATAGGATTGGTGTAGGTGATGTCATAACTCTAAATATGCAGCTAAAAGAAAGCCTTGGTAATGTTTTGAACGACCTTATTGCATCTCAAAATAGTCAACGGGGATTCAAGGTTCAAGATGATGGAGCTGTCTCCATTCCTGATATTGGCCGCCTAGTTATTGGTGGTTTAACACTTCAGGAAGCTGAATCAAATATCTACCAACGACTTCTTGAAGTGGGTGAAACTCCATCGTTCAGCATTGAAATTACTAAATTTGAGTCTCAAAAAATCTCTGTTAGCGGTTACGTAAAATCACCAGGAATATTGCCAATTTCTCTGCAACACCTATACTTAGATGAGGCCATCTACCAAAGTGGTGGTTTCACTATTAGCGATTCATCCTTTATTATAGTTAGGCTTTATCGGGACGGATCTATCTACCAAGTTTATGGTCCGGAAATATATAACCATAATAATAATAACAGAATATTGCTTCAAGATGGTGATACGATTATTGTTGATGTCACCGATGAATACGATAGAATTCTTGGCCTGCGTCAGATGGCGAGGGCAAAAAGCTGGGGAGAGCTTGAATCGCAAACTGAAACCCAAACAAATTATGCTCGCAACGTCATTGCTAAAATTGAGTTTGGAAGCATTCAAAGGGAACATGTGTACATCATTGGTGAAGTAATTCAACAGTCACGTTATACACTGCCCTTCGAGAATAGGGCCGTCCTTGCAGATGCACTATTGAAAGGTAGTGGTGGGGTGTTGTCTTTGTCTGGGAATCCTAAACAGATATACGTTCTGAGGGGGGGGGCAGACCTAAAAAACTTTGCGCCGATAACTGCCCTGCACCTTGATGCGAAAAATGCGGCCAACTTTCTTCTTGCGACACGCCTCGAACTAAGGCCAAAGGATGTTATCTTTGTTGGAACGCAGCCAATCACAAACTGGAATCGCATGATCAATCAGATTGTACCCTCGCTTGGTCTTGGCAACTTGAATATACCAAAAATTGAATGATAGTTTTAATTCTTGCCACATTGACGCCTATCGCATCTGGGTTATGATAGATACCGTGGGTTGGTGAAATTTGAGTGTGGTTGGAATACGTTTAAAATGGAGCATATATAGCTAGGGATGATGGGTGTTTAAAGAGAAACAAAAACTAATACCAATAGTGATCGGCAGCACTGTAACGATTATTTTATTTGTGATTATTACCTTACTATCATTTGCATCGATCCAACTGAGTGGTTCTTTTGGCCCTGTTGACATTGATAAAGCCTATCATTTTGTGGCGTATTTTTGCCTTGCGTTACCATTACCTATATTACAACCTAGACTGACAATATGGGTTATTCTGGGGATTATGACCTACGGTGGCTTGATTGAATTGGTCCAATATTTATTCGATCGGGAGTCCTCATGGGGGGATTTTATAGCAAATGGGGTTGGTGTAATCGTTGGCGGGACGATTGCGCGCCAGATGGGGATTTTGATTTGTGGGTTAGGTAAAACTAAAAGCGTAAATAATAAGCCCATGAACGACGCTTGATTGGCTTAATATGCGAATAAGCTGATAATTTTGTTTGAGATATAGAAGACCTAAATAAGATTGCCTTCAATTCGTGTTAATATCTCAGTAAATATTTCTAGATTTACAGGGATAAAAAGATCTAGGCAGATTTAAAATATACTTGCATAAGAATCGAGCTCACTCCCTAAAAGCTGTATCTTTCATCTTTGCCACTGGCTGCCAGAAGTATTCAAGGATTGTGCGCTCACCACGAATAATATCAACTTGAGCAATCATGCCAGGAACAATTGAGACTGGAACGTCGTCACTTTCAAAAATCTCCGTATCAATGGAAAGATTGACGGCATAAGCTGATGATTTGGTTTCTTCTCTAAAAACGGTATCAGCAGAGACTTTTGTGAGTGTGCCCAACAAATATCCATATTTCGATGGGTCATACGCAGTGAGGCTTATTTTAGCGGGTTGGCCTGGCTCAATTGTTGCAATGTCTTTGGGGTCGATAAAAGCCTCAACAAGCAATTTACCCTGTGTTGGCACAATTTCTGCAATCACCTCACCACTCGATACAACAGCTCCCAAGGAGTTAAAGAACACGCGATTTACTATCCCATCTATAGGAGAGCGTATTTCAGTTTCTTTAAGGCGTTGCCGTATGGCAGGAAGACGGACTTCTAACTCTGCAATTTCACCTGTGACTTGAGAGCGTTCTTGATAGATTTCAGTATTATAATTGATTTGAACAGATTGTAATTGGCTTCCAACTTGTTCTATTTCTAACTCAGTCTGAGCAACCTTTTCAGAGAGCACCTGAAGCTGTGTCTTAATTGATGCATCTTCACGCTCTAATCGAAAGCGTTCTGAACTTCCTAAGACACCCGCATCCACCAAAGGCAGCACTTCAAGCATTTCTTTATTCAAGAGTGCTTTAAGACTATTTTGACCCTCAATTTCAGCACCCAAGCCTGATAAGACTTTACCTTTACGTTCTTTGTCTTGGTTAAGGGTTTTTAGTTCTGCATTTAAACTTTCACGTCGAGACGTCATGAGTTTAATCTCTGCATCCAAAAGTGTTTCTGGATAACCAGATGCATTACTGCGAACACTTGCGATTGTACCTCCATTTAATTCAGCATCCAATCTGATCATTTTTAGTCTCAGATTGCTTAAACGTGCTTCTAATTCTTCTAAGACACCTTCAGCTTCAATCGGATTAATCGTTGCAATGATTTGACCCACATTTACAGCACTGCCTTCTTCAACAACAAAAGTTGCTATTGTTCCGCGCTCTGGAGATTGAACGTTTTTATTTTGACCATCTGCAATAACGCGACCACTGCCACGCGTTACCAAGTCTAACTGTGTATAATTTGCCCACACCATGAAAGCCGCAAAAATGGCTGTAACGAGTATGATCATTAAATATTCGCGACCACTAGAGGTGTTATTTTGAGTTAAACGCATATTAAGTTTTCTTTCTTGCGTTTTTATTTAAAAGATCAAAGTAAGCCTCTTTTGTACCATCCCCAACAATCTTACCTTGGTCCATGACAATGACACGATCACACATCGCCACAACAGGCATTTTGTGCGTTACAATGACTAGAGTTTGATCTGTTAACTGTCTAGATAAATGCGCAATCACATGGCTTTCAGTTAATCCATCCATTGCACTTGTGGGTTCATCTAAGAGTAAAAGTGAAGGTTTAAATGCAAGGGCTCTCGCCAACATTACAGCTTGTTTTTGTCCGCCAGACAAATTGCTACCCTGATCTTGAATAGCAAACTCGAGGTCTGCAGTCGTGCCTTCTCCAACAAAGTCAGCGCCAACTGCTTTTAGGCATTCTAGAATATATTCATCACTACAATCATCTTGGCCTAAAGCCACATTATCACGCAATGAGCCTGTGAATAGCCAAGATTCTTGGAAGACTGTCCCAATAGATCGAAACAAGTCAGCGCGTGGATATTGACGTATATCTGACCCATTAATCATGACAGAACCCGCTTCAGGTGCCAGAAGGCCAACAATGAGTTTTATTAAAGACGTCTTTCCAGACCCTGTTCGCCCAACAATTGCAACTTTTTCACCTTTTTTGATATTTAAGTTGAGGCCATTAAAAAGTGGGCGTCCCATTTCTGACAAACGCATTGTTGCACTGCTCACTTCAACAGCACCATCATTTGTGTTTTTAATGGCAGACCCAGTTCCATCACTTTGCATGCGCGCTGCAGATAAAAATCTTTTTAAATTACCACGTGCCACGTAAGCAGCGTTTGCGCGTCCAAGTGTTTGCCCAACCTTTGCAAGTGGCCCAAGCGCACGACCAGATAAGATAACGGTCGCAATGATAGCCCCCATTGTAATGACTTGGTCCGCAAAGAGGTGGAACCCATAAACAATAATCGCAACTTGGGATATTTGTTGGATAATAGTAATCGTATTCCCATTAATTTGTGCATAGGTTTTTGCCTGATGGGATGCCTTTGCATAAAAGTTTGATTGCGTCAGGAATTTCCTTTTCATCAGGGCAAAGGCTCCATTAACCCTTAAAGCATCCAAGCCACCTAAAACTTCCACAAGAAGACTTTGGCGTGATTGTGCAGATGCAGACACTGCAGCAGAATTGCGCACAAGTAATGGTTGAACGGCCAATATAAGAATTAAGATAACTGGAATACATATCAGTGGAACAATAAACAATGGTCCCCCAATCATGTAAATCACCAGCACAAACACCAATACAAAGGGCAAATCAATTAAAGTGAGGATTGTGGCAGAACTCATAAAGTCTCTGTACACTTCAAAGTCACGCATAACTGAGGCAAGTTCACCAACTGATTTGCGATCTTTGGTATTTGAGACTTCTATAAATTGCTCAAAGATGTCTTCATTCACAGCTATATCTGCAGTGACTGAAGCACGCTCAACAATTCTACTTCGCGCACCTTTTAATAACGTATCAAATAAGATCGCAACACCCACACCAATCGCAAGAGCATATAGGGACTGTGTCGCTTGGTTAGGCAAAACCCTATCATAAACCACCATGACAAAGAGTGACGTAGCCAATCCTAAGATGTTTGAAAGAAGAGCTGCAACTGCAATCCAAGAGAAACGTGTGGTTCCAAGTGTCTTTAGGGGGCTAAGTGCTTTTAGCCGTGACTTTACAGTTTTGTGCTCCTCAAGTGCGGGTTGTGCAAAAAGGAGTTTACCTGAATACCACTCTTTAAACTCTTTCTTTGTGAGCTTTCGTTTTTTGCGTGTCTTTCCATCGAATATGATAAATTGTTCAGCGCGAACATCTTCTAAGATAGCGAGGTCACCCTCTTTGCCAAGTAATAGCGAGGGGCATAATGCTGGAGATAAATCTGAGACTTTCGCTTTTCCAGAGTTACAAATGAACCCGAATCCACTAATTGCATCACTCGACCAATCCATAACATCTGCCCTTGGGCTTGATGAAACAGCTTCTCTAACTTCGTTATAAGTATTTTTTGAGCCTAGGCGTTTAAGAAACGCATGTATTGTGAATGAATCGCGTACATCTGTTAAATTCCCACTGTCTTGAGGTTTAACAGCTGTCATTCTTTAGCATCACATAGATTGATCACCTGGCAAGTTTGCCCAGTGGCCGAGAGGGCGGAAAGCCTTTGCGTAATATGATCATGCTTTAAGCGCTCAATGGCGATCTCAGCTCTCGCAAGTGTTAAGATTTCTTTTGCAAGAACGCTTACATCTACTCGACCAGCTTTTAACTTAAGTTCAAGTTCTTCAATGCGATCTTTGGAGATACGCATGCGCTCATTCAAAAGAGAACTTTGATTCTGATTGAAAGCTTCAAAGTTATCCAGCCCTTGCTGAGCCAAAGATACCTTCTCTTTATA
>Ga0209198_1003392_pt1 | contig 10399 bp, 8 predicted proteins | sample COGITO_mtgs_1105_2_FD_184804 | JGI IMG/M metagenome (GOLD analysis project Ga0209198, IMG submission 184804) | Pelagic marine microbial communities from North Sea - COGITO_mtgs_110519 (SPAdes) (version 2) | ecosystem: Environmental > Aquatic > Marine > Epipelagic ...
AACCCTTTATTAACCAGGGTTATAAACAATTGTTAATAACAGTATTATAATTAAAATTAGTAACATTTAAATGTGAATAATTTAATTTTAGCATTATTAAATTGTGATATTCTTATTTTTTTTTATATTTGTGACTTAAACAATTAATTTAAAAACTATTATTATGAAAAATTTATTACTTTTTATTTTAACAATTTCATTGTCTTTTGCAGGATTTTCGCAAGATAGTGATACTGAGTACAAATGGCTTGTAGGAGCAGAATCTGGTGCTAATGTTACTTTTGGTGACGATACTACCGGAGCAATTAATGCTCACGCTCTTTACAGCTTTACTGACAGCCTTTGGGTTGGTGGTATGTTAGGCGTTCCATTAACGGAAGGTCAAGATGTTTCATTTTCTGCAGCGTTACGTTATTATGTAATGGACAATATCTTTATTGCTGGAAATACATCTTTAACTGAAGATGATATGGGAGCTAATGTTGGTTTAGGCTACGGAGTTGATGTAGCCGACAATGTTGATTTTAGTCCCCAACTAATGTATAACACTGAATCTCAAAACATGAGTGTAGGTGTAGGGTTTTCTATAAAATTTTAAAAGAAAACTTAATTAAATATAAAAGGCGGTAGAAATTCTATCGCCTTTTTTTTATAATAGAATGAATTTAAGCTTTGGGGTCTGCCCCGTATTTATTGTCTCCTTTATTTCCATTAGATACAAGTAAAACCAGTAACTAAATAACCCCTATTAAGGGAATTAATATGATTAAATAAAACCATCCTGATTTTCCTACGTCGTGAAGTCTTCTAACTACTACGGATAAAGAAGGGAAAAAGTGTAATAGACCAACAATTACATAGACCCATCCATAACCAACGTCAACAGCTTGCCCCATTACGTCCATTTGGAAAGTAGTGCCCAAAGCGTTATCAGCAAACATTGCTAAAAACAATATTGGCATGTAAATTAAAGTATACATCCAATATTCTTTTCTTCTGGCCCTTCCAGAAAAGTTTTTAAAGTTTTGTAAAACGTGTAAGTAGTAATTCATAAAAGTTGTTTTTTTAAGTTCACATAAACATAATTGAATACTAAATATAAAACTCTCATTATTAGTTAATAAGCTTATATAATTTTAAATAAACTTTTAACTTTCAGTTGTTTCTATTGACTAATTTGAATATTAGTACAAATAAAACTAATAGTCCCGAAATAATATTTGCTACGATAATAGCGAGACTATTTATTAGTATTCCATAGGTTAACCAAAAGCAAGTCCCAATCATCATCGCAATATACATTGTAGTAGAAATGTCTTTAGTTTGCTTTGTCTTCCAAATCTTTATCACTTGTGGAAAAAAAGAAGAAGTAGTAAATACAGCTGCAATTAATCCGATTAGCTCAATATTAATATCTGTCATTTGTTCTGATTATTTAAAATTGAAAAACTCGTTCAACAAACCAAAATAGCCCAACTAAGGCAATTATTATTGAGGCTGGAATTTTAATTTGATTACTATACCAGTTTTTTCTTAAAATTAATTTTATCAATAGAAAAGCAATAAGTAAAACAGCTAATTGTCCAAATTCTACTCCAATATTAAATGCTAATAATAATGAAATAAAATTATCTTTAGGTAAGCCGTACTGCGTTAATAGCGCAGCAAAACCAAGTCCGTGAAGTAAACCAAAGCTAAAAACAATTAAATACCTCCATTTACTTGGTTCTTTGTATAAACAGTTTTCTATAGCAATCCATACTATTGATAGTGCAATTATTATTTCAACTATATCACCACGAAGTTGAACAAGCCCCTGAGCGGCTAACACTAAGGTAATACTGTGGGCAACGGTAAATGCTGTTACTTGCCATAATAATGAACGAAAAGTTATGCATGAGAAAAATAAACCTAACACAAAAAGGATGTGATCTAGCCCCTGAGGAATTATATGCTCAAATCCTGCTTTTACAAAAATGTAGAATTTTTTATAAAGAGGCATTGCTGCTAAACGGCGAGCCCTTTGCCTTTTTAGTGCTGCACCATATTCTGCTGCGATTTCTTCGTTTTCAAAATTCATTTGTCCACGCTCTATTTCAGCAATAACAAAATCTTCAGGGTTGTGCGAGTAAGCAGTAAAACTTATGCAAAACAAAAAACAAAAAATAATGATCTCATAAACTCTCATAAACACAGAATAATGTTACAGAAAAAGTACTAATAAGGCTCATTCAATTTAATTAGACCCGTCTAGTCCTCTAACTTTTAATAGCGGTTCAATGATAGCTTTTCTACCTCTAAAATTTACAAATAAGTCCATTGCATCTTCTGTCGAGCCTTTAGAATATATCGTTTCTCTTAATCTTGAGGATAATTCTGCATCAAAAACATCACCAGCTTCTTTAAAAGCTTCAAAGGCATCTGAGTCAAGTACGGCGGCGTGAACATAGCTGTAATATCCAGATGAATATCCTCCTGAAAATATATGAGCAAAATAAGTTGTTCTGTATCGAGGTGCAATTTCATCTAACAAACCATATTTTTTAAGAGATTCTGATTCAAATTTGTTTGCGTCTAATTGTTGGGCTTCTTCAGCAGAAATTGAATGCCAATCCATGTCTAATAATGAAGCTGCCAAGTATTCTGTATTTATAAATCCTTGATTAAATTTAGAAGCGTTTAATAGCTTGTTAATTAAGTCATCAGGAATTGACTCTCCAGTCTCATAATGAGTAGCAAACGATTTCAAAACCTCAGGCTCACTTGCCCAGTGTTCTAATAGCTGTGATGGTAACTCGATAAAATCTCTTGGTCCAGAAGTTCCTGCCATACTTCCGTAGGTAACATCTGTTAATGTACCGTGCATAGCATGTCCAAATTCGTGAAATAAGGTAACTACATTATCAAAGCTTAATAAGGCTGGATTATCGCCTACTGGAGCTGGAAAATTGCAAACATTAACAATAATAGGACGCTCTCTTCCATCCAAATTAGATTGACCTTTAAAACTACTCATCCATGCTCCTCCACGTTTATTTGATCGAGTAAAATAGTCTCCAATAAAAACTCCTAAATGACTTCCATCCTTATCTTTTACTTCCCAAATTCGTGCATCAGGATGATACAGGTCTATGTCAAAAATCTCTGTAAAACTTAACCCCCACAGCTTATTTGTCGTACTAAAAACTCCCTCTAAAACATTGTCTAGGGATAAGTATGGTTTGATTGTAGACTCATCAAGATTGTATTTTTCTTTACGAACTTTTTCAGAATAGTGCCACCAATCCCAAGCTGCAACTTCAAAATCTTGTCCTTCTGCATCTGCAACTGATTGCATATCAGCAATTTCTACTTCAGCTCTTTTAACAGCTGGTTCCCAAAGTTTTGTTAGTAAATCATAAACTTCTTCTGGTGTCTTAAGCATGTTGTCATCTAAAACAAAATGAGCGTGAGATTTATAACCCATAATTTCTGCTCTTTCTGCTCTTAACTTTGCTATCTGCGCAGCAATCTCTTTATTGTCAGTTTCATTATTATTATCTCCACGCATTACATATGAATTATAAAGCTGTTCCCTTAAATCTCGACGTGTGGACTCTGTTAAAAAAGGGTACATACTACTTCTGTGTGGTGTAAACACAAACTTATCTTTATATTTTTCTCCCTCTTGCTTTGTTTCTGCTTTTTCCATTTTTTGAGATGCAGCTTCAGAAGCTGCAGCTATGATTCCGTCAGATAAACCATCTAGATCTGACTTCTCAAGAATAAGTTCAAAACCATTTGTTTCTGCTAAAAGATTTTGACCAAAAGATGTTGATAGCCCTGAAATCTTAGAATTAATTTCTGTGATTTGCTTTTTTTCTTCCTCATTCATTAGCGCTCCACTTCGAACAAATTGTTTTCTAGTATCATTTAACAACTTATGTTGTTCACTTGTTAGATCAATAGCGTTTCTTTCTTGCCATATAGACTCAACACGTTTAAACAATTCTTCGTTTAGTGAAATTTTATCGTAGTGAGCCGAAAGCATTGGACTCAACTCACGCTGAAGTTCTTGTAGTTGAGGGTTCGTATTTGAGCTTGCCAAGTTAGAAAACACACGAGACACTTTGCCAAGAAGTTTTCCTGTCCTTTCAAGCTCTTCAATTGTATTGCTAAAAGTTGGAGCTTCTGTATTGTTCACTATCACATCAATTTCAGAAAGATTTTCTTCCATTCCTTTTTTGTATGCAGGCATGTAATGCTCATCTTTGATATCCATAAAAGGAGGAACTTCATATGCAGTGTCCCATTCTTGAAAGAATGGATTAATGTTTGGATCCATATTTGATTGTTGTTGACAGGCAACTATAAGTAATAGCGCTGGAATAAAAATTAGCTTTCTCATTTTGTATGTATTGTATTAATTTATCGGTAAATATAACGCAAATAATTATTAGTTATTATTATTTTTTGTCAACAGAAAAATGATCTCCGATTATGTTTTTTTTAGAATCATTGAAAGAGACTATTAAACAAAAAAAGTTAGCAGAAATATTTTTTTCATAAAAACTTTCTTACCATGCTAATTGAGTTTAATTATATTTGAACTTTAATTAAAATATTTCAGATGAATAAATTGATAATAGCTATATTTTTTCTTTCACTTGTGTCCTGTAATGAAAGTCAACCCAAAGAACTAAACTTTTACGGTGAAAAAATCACATCAAATAATATTAGTGACTTTGCTAAGGTCAAAAATTTAACTGAAAATCAAGCTGAAGTTGAAACTAAAATAGAGGGAACTATTTTGTCAACATGTCCAAAAAAAGGATGTTGGATGAATGTGAGAGTAGACCAGGATACGATTTTGGTTAGATTTAAAGATTATGGATTTTTTGTTCCAAAACAAGGGCAAGAAAACAATAGAGTTGTTATGCAAGGAATAGCAAAGAAAGACACAATTAGTGTTGATCTTCTTAGACATTACGCCGAAGATGCAAATAAATCAATAGAAGAAATTGAAAAAATAACTCAGCCAGAATACAAAATATCTTTCTTAGCAGATGGAGTTATTATAAATTAATTTGTATTAAAGATTATTTATATAATTCTGATTTTTAATTCTTTGGAAATATTGTCAGAGGCATTACCAACATATACTATATATTCTCCTTTTTCAATAGTCCAATCAGATTTTTTTTCATCATAAAAGGCAAGTTTACTTACACTAATTTTAATTTCAATTTTTTTAGATTCGCCTTGTAATACAGATATTTTTTCAAACCCTTTTAACTCTTTTAAAGCTCTTTTTACTTTTGAATTCTTTTTCCCTATATAAACTTGAACAACTTCAGACCCATTCACAACTCCAGTATTTTTTATTACACAACTTATTTTAATTGAATCTCTTGCTGAGTAAGATTTTTTATCTGAATTTATTTTAGACAAATCAAAAGAAGTATATGAAAGTCCATGTCCAAAAGCAAAATTAGGTTTTATTTTTTTTGTATCATGCCAGCGATAACCTACTAAAATATCTTCCTTATAAAATTGAGATTCACCGTTTCCTGGATAGGATAATTCTCCATAATAATGGGCTCCATTATCCATTAATTTTTTTGGAAAGGTAAATGGAAGTTTTCCTGAGGGATTAACTTGTCCACTTAAGACTGAAGCTATGGCATTACCAGCTTCACTTCCAAGATACCAAGATTGCATAACTGTTTTTACATTTGATAACCACGGCATGCTTATCGCGTTTCCACTAATTAAAATAACTGCTATATTTTTGTTAACCTCAGAAATAGATTTTATTAAGCCATCTTGATTGTAGGGAAGATTGTATTGCTGTCTATCCGAGCCTTCAGAGTCTTGTGAAGAGTTTTTATTTAAACCACCAATAAAAAAAACAATATCAGATTCTTCAGCAATGGATAATGCCTCGTTATTCAATCTGTAGTTTTCAGCTTCATTTCCATTAGAGTTATAGCCAGTTGAAAATTTGAAATTTGCATTTTTAAAATGTTTTTTTAATCCTTCAATAGGAGAAATTTCATAAGCTACTTTTAATTCTGAAGATCCACCACCAACAGTCATCGACTTTTTAGCATTTTCACCAATAATGGCTATGTTTAGTTTTTTGTAAATATCTATTGGTAAAAGATTGTCTTCATTTTTTAATAAAACGATTCCCTCAGTTGCAACTTTATAAGCTGTGTTTGAATGCGCTTTATTATTGATACTACCTAATGGACGATTTTGATTTAATGTTGTCCTATACATTAATCGAAGAATTCTTTTCACTTTATCATTTAAAAGCTCTTCTTTTACCTCTCCAGTGTTTATTTTTTCTAAAAAACTAAGCCCTAAGAAATTATTATTGTAGGGATATCTTTTGGAAATATTTTTGTTTGATGGAGTTCCCATTTCAATATCTAATCCATTATGTATCGCTTGATTAGTATCATGTGTGCCTGCCCAATCTGAAACTACAACTCCATCAAAATCCCATTTATTTTTTAAAATATCATTTAATAGAATTTGATTATGACAACAATGCTCCCCTCTAAATTTATTGTAAGCACCCATTATTGACCAAGATTGACCTTCAATTATCGCAGCCTTGAAGGCTGGCAAATAAATCTCATGCAAAGCTCTGTCGCTCACTTCAACATTAATATGCCCTCTCCATTGTTCCTGATTGTTTAGAGCGTAATGTTTTACACAAGCTGCAACTCCATTTTGCTGAACTCCATGAATATATGGTACTACCATTTCTGATGCCAAGAAAGGATCCTCACCTAAATATTCAAAGTTTCTACCATTTAGTGGAGTTCTATAAATGTTAACTCCAGGACCAAGGAGAACATCTTTTTTTCTATATCTAGCCTCTTCACCTAAACTCACTCCGTACTGCATAGATAAATCTGGATTAAAAGTTGCAGCTAAGCATGTTAAAGCTGGAAAAGCAGTTACATAATCGTTGGTCCAATTTGCATAATCCCAATTATCCCAATTCATTTCTGGTCGAATTCCGTGAGGACCGTCAGACATCCATAATTCAGGAATTCCAATTCTTGGAACACCAGCTGAACTAAATTTGGATTGAGCATGGCACATTGCGATTTTTTCTTCCAAAGTTAGGATTGATATTATGCTGTCAATTTTAGCATTAAGTAATGCCTCGTTTGTATTGATCTTTTGGCCATGTACTTTAGTCTGATTGGAAAGTATTGCTATTAAAATGAAGCTGATTAATAATACTTGGTTTTGTAAATATTTTATAAATGGGACTTTCATTCTAATCAACATATATTATCTTTTTCAGACGAATGTCTTCACTTGAAGACCCAACTTGAATCTCAAAACTTCCCTTTTCAACCATATATTTTTGTTTTGTTGAGTTGTAATATCGAAGGTCTTTGATAGGGATAAATTCAAATTCAATTATCTTTTCATCTTTTTTATTTAATGAGATTCGCTCAAAACTTCGTAATTGTTTAATAGGCATTTGAAATTCTGAATTAAGATCTTTTATATAAACTTGAACAACCTCATCACCATTGTAATTTCCAATATTTTTAATTGTAAATGATATTTTGAATTTTTCTTTTTCAGTTAGTCTGATTTTATTCACTTTAAGTTTAGAATATTTAAACTTAGTATAACTAAGTCCATGCCCAAAAGGGTAAAGTGTCTTTCCTTTATAGTATCGATAAGTGAAACCATTCCCAGAACTCATATTGTAATCTTTAAAATCAGGTAATTCAGATGTTGAACTGTAAAAAGTTACAGGTAATTTTCCGCCAGGATTGTAATCTCCAAATAAAACACTTGCTATAGCGTTACCACCTCTTTGACCTGGATACCATGCCATTAAAATAGCTTCTAATTCTTTTTCTAATCCATTTAATGCGATTGAACTTCCAGCCATTAAAACTAATACAACAGGGGTTCCAGTATCAATCATAGCCTTAATTGCATTTTGTTGAATTTCAGGCATTTCAATTCTTGTTCTATCTCCATTATAAAACCCATCTATATTAATTCCACCGGGCATTTCTTCTCCTTCCCAGGTAGCATCTAAACCTCCAACAAAAACTGCCAAATCAGCTCTTTTAACATCTTTAATAATTGAATCACTGAGTAAGTTTAAACCATCAGCTCCGTCCTTTACTAAATCTACTCCTATGGAGTAAGTTATTTCAGCTCTTTTACCAACATAATCATTTAACCCATTTATAAAGGTCACTGGGCTTGAAGGGGTGCCGTGGTAATTTCCAAGTAATGCGTTTATATTATCTGCGTTAGGTCCAACAACTGCAATTTTATTGATTTTATTTATGTCAATTGGTAGCACTCCATTATTTTTTAAAAGCGTCATTGAACTCAGAGCAGTTTTTAATGATAGCTCATCATGTTTTTGACTATTATTAATGTCGAAAGGGATTTGTGCATAAGAAACAATTTCAGCAGGGTCAAACATTCCTAACTTCATTCTCGCTAGAAATAATCGATAAACAGCAGTGTCAATTTCTTTTTCTGAAATCAATCCCAATGTAACAGACTCTTGAAGATACCTTTGATATATACCACCGCAATTTAAATCACAACCTGTAATTATTCCTAAGGCCGCAGACTCTTCCGGTGTTTTTACTATTTTATGATTTGCATGAATATCATTAATAGCACCACAATCCGAAACAACATATCCGTTAAAACCCCATTTATCACGTAGAATTTCTTGTAATAAATAATTGCTAGCACTGGCTGATTCTCCATTAACTCTATTGTATGCCCCCATTACTGAATAAACATTTGCGTCAACAACTAAATCTTTAAATGCAGGTAAGTAAGTTTCCCACAAATCCCTTTGGTTTACATTGGCGTTAAAAAAATGCCTTTCTGACTCTGGGCCACTATGCACAGCAAAATGTTTAGCTGTTGCTACTAATTTTAGGTATTTTGGATCATTTCCTTGTAATCCTTTAACAAATTGCGTTCCAATTTGGCCAGTTAGATAAGGGTCTTCGCCATAAGTTTCATGACCTCGACCCCATCTAGGATCTCTAAAAATATTAATATTAGGAGACCAAAAAGTAAGGCCTTTATACTGACTGTAATCATTATTCCTTAAAGCTTCATGATGTTTTGCACGAGCTTCATCGCTTATAACAACAGCAACGTCATTTATAAGATTTGGATTAAACGTTGCAGCCATTCCAATTGCTTGAGGGAAAACTGTTGCAGTTCCAGCTCTAGCAACTCCGTGGAGACATTCATTCCACCAATTGTACTCTAGTACTCCTAACCTTGGAATTGCAGGAGCATTATTTCCTAACTGTGATATTTTTTCCTTTAAGGTCATCTTCGACAATAAAATTGATGTCCGAGTCTCAAAGTCTAAATTCACATTAAAATGATCGCTTTCTTCCAATTCTTGTGCAGTGGAACTAAACATTAAATAAAAAAAACTAAAGCTAAATAAAAGAAGTCTCATTTATTTTTTAATTAAAGCTTTAAGTTCTTCAATTTGAACTTGTTGCTCTTTAATAGCATTAAGTAATACAGGAATCATTCCTTGATAGTTGATAGATAATGTACCTTCAGAATTATTTGCTGTTTTTACCAGTTCTGGAAAAGCGGCTTGCACCTCTTGAGCAAGAAGTCCAATTTTAGAAATTGACTCATTAGCCTTCATGGTGTAGCTTTTTCCATCAATTAATAAAAGTCTAGACAGTGTACTTCCAAGAGTAACTATGTTAGACTTTAATCTTGCATCAGAATTTATAGTTAAATTATTTGATAGCGTAGCATTACCATCATAACTTATTATAAATGCATTGGAAGGGTTGTCTCCACCTTTTCCAGTTGATGAATCAATATCTCCATTTCCAATAACAAATGCAACACCTGGATTTGATCCTGTATAAGTGCCATCTGCATAATAATACCCACCATAATCATTTGGATCAATTGAAGTGTCCCCAATCCCTGCTTCATTATTTACCCCAATTGCAAGCATGCCAAAGTTATCTGAAACTGTAGATAACCCTAAAGCAGTTGACGCTTGATTAATTGCTGAAGTGTTTTTATTTGCACTAAACGAACTTCTACCAGACGCTATAGTTTGAAGACCTATTGCTGTAGCACTACCAGCTGTTCCAATACTGGCATTAGTGTCTCCAGCTACATTTTGATAACCAGCCGTAAAATTTGTTGTTCCCCATGCTATATTTTCTTGACCTAAGGAAACAGATCCAGCTCCAGCAGCATGATTTTTATAGCCAATAGCTACTGTACTTGCTCCTTCAGCCCAATTCTCTTTTCCAACTGCTATAGTAGCATCTCCAGTTGCATAATTGTAGTTTCCTAAAGCCACAGATGCTTGTCCACTAGCAGTATTTCTAAATCCAGT
>Ga0209198_1003408_pt1 | contig 10354 bp, 10 predicted proteins | sample COGITO_mtgs_1105_2_FD_184804 | JGI IMG/M metagenome (GOLD analysis project Ga0209198, IMG submission 184804) | Pelagic marine microbial communities from North Sea - COGITO_mtgs_110519 (SPAdes) (version 2) | ecosystem: Environmental > Aquatic > Marine > Epipelagic ...
AAACCTGTTTATGGCCTGCACAAGGCAAATGGTATAGTGCTCCTTGTTGAATAATGTAACCATTAATCGCCTCAACTTCTGTTGGTCTGCCTGCTTGGCAGTCTTGCAACATGGATGATTTATTGAGGGCAGTTTGCTGCAACACGCGCAATGCCGAGTTGAGCAAGCCTTGCCCCAAGGGTTCGATGCCTACACGGGACATCACGTCTTGGGTTTCTATACACAACTGCTGCAACCTTGGTCGACCCTGAGGATGATTAATGAGTTCTCCATTCGCACATTGATAGATGGCAGTGAGCGCATTAATCACACTATTAATGGCTAGTTTGTGCCACATGGGCGCACGAATGTCGGCATGCCACGCAATATTTAGCAGCGGTGGTTGGTCTTGTTGGTTTTCATTATTCGGCTTAATGGTAAGCAAGTTGACAATAAAGTTGGGTATTTCAGCAGCCAACAAATGGTCACTAAAGCTGCCAATGAGGGTTTCACCCTTACCCGCACGAACCACGTCAAATGGTCCTTTACGCCAAGCCCCGTCAGTGCTGGTTGCACAATAAATGTTAGCCTTTGGCAGGGCTCTTTGTAACGCTTGGGCGCTGCCCATGCCATTTTGTAGTAACACAATTTGGGCGTCATCTGCCAAGTGCTGACGCCATGGCAAGATAGCTTCTATAGTGGCGTAGGATTTACAACAAACTAACAGGTGTTGAATTTTAGTATCAAGGCGGTTGCTGGGCACCAAAGCTTCAGCTTTTACAAAGCTTAGATATTCACCTTCGGTCACCCGCACGCCACCAAATTTTTGGTATTGCGCCAGTTGAACCGCGTCTTTTAATAGCAAAGTGACGTGGAACCCTCGGTGGGTCAAGGCACTGGCCCAAAGGCTGCCAATGGCTCCGACACCACAAATGTGCCAAGGGTAGGATGGAGGACGCGTCATGGGTTACAATATTACCATTAAGAGTTGTACTGTATTTTAACAAAGGAATTTACTAATGCCATCATTTGATGTGGTTTCCGAACTCGACAGCCATGAAGTGTCTAATGCTTTAGATCAAGCCAACCGTGAAGTCATCACACGCTATGACTTCAAAGGCACCAATGCGCGCTTTGAACAAGGTGAAGATCTGGTGACTATGCACGCGGACGTAGAGTTCCAACTGCAACAGATGTTACCTATATTGCATGAAAAGCTCATCAAACGTGGTGTCGACATTCGTTGTTTAGAGGTTAAAGACCCAGAAACCACGAACATGAAAAGCCGTCAGGTAGTTTTGATGCGCACAGGTTTAGATAAAGAACTGGCTAAGAAAGTAGTGAAGTTCTTAAAAGAGAAAAAACTCAAAGTGCAGAGCCAAGTTCAGGGTGAGCAGGTCAGGGTAACGGGCAAAAAACGTGATGATTTGCAAGAAGCGATTGCCAGCTTGCGTGAAGGTGAGTTTGATTTACCACTGCAGTTTAATAACTTCAGAGATTAATAATGATGTTGAGTGCCCACAACCCAAACCTTGTTGTTAGATGGGAATTAAAAATTAATGTCTAAGCCCGTAAAGCTGTTGAGTTTGGTGGTTGTTTGCGCCTGTACCTTGTTGGCGATCAACTTTGGTATGCGCGCATCATTTGGTTTTTTTATGACCCCTATATCCAACGAATTTGGTTATGGGCGTGAGATTTTTGCATTCTCTTTAGCCCTACAAAACCTTTGTTGGGGTTTATTCCAACCTATTTCAGGGGCCATAGCCGATCGTTATGGCGCTGTTAAGTCTATTTATATGGGTTCAATAGCCTATGGCTTAGGTCTTTATGTGACTGCCACAGCGGACAGCTTTTGGGATCTGCATATAGGTGCTGGCATTCTGGTCGGTATGGGAATCGCAGGCACCGGTATGGGCGTGGTGTTGCCTGCTTTAGCTCGTATGGTGAGTGAAGAAAAACGAGGGCTGGCCTTAGGTCTAGGCACAGCAGCAGCCTCTTTTGGTCAACTACTAGTGATTCCTGTAGCGCAAGAATTTATTGCGGCCTATGGTTGGCAAATTACTTTGATGATTTTGGCAGGTGGCTCAATGTGCATGCTGCTATTGTCTGGCCCTTTTCACAATGATAGCCAACGTGCTGCAGCCTCAAGTTTAGAGCAAGATCAAAGCTTGTCTGAAGCCCTTAAAGAGGCAGGCGCACACGTTCACTATTGGTTACTTATCGCAGGTTTTTTTGTCTGTGGCTTTCAATTAGCGTTTATCACCGTGCATATGCCAGCTTATTTATCTGACAATGGCTTTGAAGCCAGTGTGGCCGTTGTTAGTTTGTCATTAATTGGTTTGTTTAACATTTTTGGTTGCTTATTATTTGGCTCATTATCAGGCAAATATTCTAAGAAAAATCTGTTAGGCCTTATCTACCTATTGCGTGCCGTGGCCATTGCAGCCTTTATGATCATCCCTATGAGCACCAATTCTATTTACCTCTTTTCTATTGTCACTGGCTTTTTGTGGCTCGCCACAGTACCACCTACTTCGGGTATCGTGGCGCAAATGTTTGGTTTAAAACATATGGGTAGCCTTTATGGCATCGTCTTTTTAAACCATCAATTAGGCTCATTTTTAGGGGTCTGGTTGGGTGGTTATTTTTATGACACAACGGGCAATTATGACAATGTTTGGTGGGCTGCTGCCGCCATTGCCTTGGTCACTGCCGCCATTCATATTTTTATTGATGAACGGCCTGTAAGCCGGCTTAGAATGGCAACAGCCTAGACATCAAGTTGCCCAGGGCAGCAATTAGTTATCCCGCTGGGCCTGTTTTTCTTGGGCTTTAGCCTTGCGCCGCAAAGCAATAGTCTCCACCGCGTCTGCACCTAAGTGACCTTCGCCACGCTCTTGGGCAAGCTGCATTTGATGCTGGCGTTCTTCAAAACGTTGACGCTGCTCAGGCGTGTGTTTGTCAAAGCAATGAGGGCAGCTGATGCCTTCTAGGTATTTATCGCTGCTTTGTTCTTGCTTTGTAATGGGCAAGCGACAGGCATGACATTGGTCGTAATGACCCTTTTCCAGTTGGTGGTTTACGGTCACTCGGTTATCAAAGACAAAGCACTCACCTTGCCACATCGTCTCTGCTTCTGGCACTTCTTCTAGGTATTTTAAAATGCCACCTTGAAGGTGATAGACCTCATCAAAACCTTGTTCTTTTAGGTAGGCGGTGGACTTTTCACAACGAATACCACCGGTACAAAACATGGCCACTTTTTTATTAGTTTTGGGGTCAAGGTTGTTACTCACATAAGTTGGAAATTCACGAAAAGAAGTGGTGTTTGGGTTCAATGCACCCTCAAAGGTGCCCACCTTTACCTCGTAGTCATTGCGTGTATCCACCACTACAACGTCTGGATCTGCAATTAAAGCATTCCAATCTTTGGGCTTAACATAAGTGCCAACCACTTGTTTAGGGTCGATACCCTCCACCCCCATGGTGACGATTTCTTTTTTCAGTTTTACTTTCGTGCGATAGAACGGATTACTGACTTCAAAAGACTCTTTGATGACCATATTACTAAGGCGTGCATCCTTCTCAAACCAAGCCAGTAATACATCAATGCCTTTGCGATGACCGGCTACGGTGCCATTGATGCCTTCAGATGCGAGTAACAAGGTGCCACGAATATTGTTGTACTCCATGACCTTAAGCAGCGGTTGCCGCAGGTCTTGGAACCTTTCTAGGGTGACAAATTTATACAGGGCACAGACAACAATGTGAGACTGACCATGGGTCATGATAGGTTCCTTAGCGAGCCGAAACGTAAATCCGGAGCTTAGACGACGGGGGCATCATTAGCGCGCAACGTCTGTTGTTTTAAAAACAAGCTGTATTTTACTTGATAAATTTTACTTGATATATAGCCAAGCATTCAAATGTTAATGGCTTGCCTTTATTTTGCGTACAGTCTTTCTAGGTTGCACTAGCACTAAGCCTGATAACATGCACCCAAGGGCCAGCCATATGAGGGAACTGTGACTTTCTCCCAATATGATAATGCCTAACAAGACCCCAGATAATGTGACTACGTAGGCCACCTGACTGGCGAACACGGCGCCACTCAGACCCACGATCCAAATGTAGCCAGCGTAGGCGATCACATGCAATACACTATTTGCTAAAATACCCCATTCAACAGAGGTCCATGCCTGACTCAGATCTACCCACGAACCCGTTGCCAAAGTTAGGGGCGTACAAATGACTAAGCCCATAACAGACGCGCCATACAATATATTCAGTGGGTCCATATTAGGTGGTGTTTTAAGGGCAAGGTAATTACCTTCAATCGCATAAAAGAAGGGAGCTATAAGAGCCACTAACATAAATAGGCCGATGCCTTGCCTGCTAAAATCGGCTTCTGGACCAAGAATTAATAGGATCGCCAAGGCGCCCAGCAAAATACCCAACATACGCAGGCTATCGAAACGTTCACTTTTAATGACTAAAGCAATTAATAGTGAAAACATAGGCACAGTGGCAATGCCTATGGCCAATAAACCAGCGGGGATATAGGCAGCAACCATATAAGTGAACGTATTTGGGATCACAGTGCCTACCAAAGCCACAATGGTATAAAAGCGCAAATGGACCCAACTTGTAGGCAAAGAGGTGCCTTGAACGCGAGCCATAATACTGAGCAATAAAGCCCCAAATGCCAGTTGCCAAAAAATTAAGCCCAAAGGTTCATGGCCAGTGGAAACAATGTGTTTAGTAATGATAATGGTACTACCCCAAACACTGCCTAGTAACAGTAACCAAGCTAAGGGTAAGAGATTGGTTGGGTTCAGCTTTAGAGGTATTTTATACACGTAAATTTTTCCCTGATTCTTATTCAGTAAGTTTTAAAACCCTTAAGTTATTGGGCTGCTGGTTAGGGTTGCCATTGATAGACTTTCATCAGTACTTTGTGGTTTTTTAACCGTATGCCTTCTTGTTCCAGTTTTTCACACTGGCGCAAAAATTTTTCTGTGGTCGGGGGAAAGGCGAGTTTGCCGCTGGACGTGATGACCCGGTGCCAAGGTAATCTTGAATCGTGAGGCAAATGCCGCAAACACCAACCGACCCACCGAGCAGCTCCTGTTTGTCCAGCAAGGTTAGCGAGTTGACCATAGCTGGCGACCTTGCCATAGGGGATGGCCGCAATTGTTTGGTACAGCTGCTGGCGCTTTATAACAGGTTGCGCCTCATGCTGTTGCTGGTGTCGTTTTAGGTCTTTCATTTTTATAGTTTGGCCGCATATAATAATCGAAGTTCATTTAACTAAGACTACATGATTATGCGTTTTATTTTTGCCTTATTTATTGCGATTCCTATTCTTGAAATGGTGGTGCTGATTCAAGTGGGCCAACAAATTGGAGCTTTGTGGACCATTGTTTTAGTATTACTCACTGCTTTTATAGGCATCAACCTGCTTCGCTACCAAGGACTATCCACGTTAAGCCGAGCCACTTGGCGTATGCAATCTGGACAAATTCCGGCCCAAGAAATGCTAGAAGGTATTTTGCTCGCGGTGGGTGGAGCTTTGCTGTTAACGCCTGGGTTCGTGACCGACACCATCGGATTTTTGCTGTTAGTGCCCTTGACGCGACAAATTTTTGCTAGCCGTTTGATGGGACGCTTTAAGTCTTTTGCCAGTGCTAATGTGACTGGAGGTGGTTTTAGTGCTGGGGGTTTCTCAAAAGGTGGCTTTAATACTGACATGAACAGCGACCAAAGTATCATAGATGGTGAGTTTGAAGTGCCTAAAAAACCCCTATCAGAAGACAAGCTTGAATAAAGTCTATTTATCTAAACTTTATTTTAGTTTTGCTATTGAAAACCACACTTCACCCCATATCTAATGGATCACTATAAACAACAATTCCAGCGTTGCTGGAGATAAATACACTTTAGGAGTGCAAGCATAATGAGCATCCGTCCTTTACACGATCGCGTTGTAATTCGTCGTCAGGAAGAAGAAGCAACGAGTGCTGGTGGCATCGTGCTACCAGGTAGTGCGGCAGAAAAGCCAAACCAAGGCGAAGTTTTGGCCGTCGGCCCAGGTCGTATTACGACCAATGGCGAACAACAGGCAATGAGCGTTAAGGTTGGCGATACTGTATTGTTTGGCCCTTATGCTGGTAACAGCACTGCTAAGATCAACGGTGATGAGGTCCTCATCGTTAGTGAAAGTGAAATTTACGGCGTACTTGAAGCTTAACTTAACCCTATTTTTGATGAAGGAATTTTTGACATGGCAGCTAAAGAAGTAAAATTTGGTGATTCGGCTCGCAGCCGCATGGTTAATGGCGTAAATATTCTAGCCGATGCCGTACGTGTAACCTTGGGACCAAAAGGTCGCAATGTAGTTTTAGATAAGGCCTTTGGCTCACCGACTATCACCAAAGATGGTGTGTCAGTAGCAAAAGAAATTGAATTAGCAGATAAATTTGAGAACATGGGCGCTCAAATGGTGAAGGAAGTTGCTTCCCAAGCCAACGATGTGGCTGGAGACGGCACCACAACAGCGACTGTTTTGGCTCAAGCTATTCTAAACGAAGGCCTCAAAGCCGTTGCTGCAGGCATGAACCCAATGGATCTGAAGCGTGGCATCGACAAGGCCTCTGCGGCTGTTGTGGCACAAATTGAAGCCATGGCGACACCTTGCGCAGATACGAATGCGATCGCTCAAGTAGGCACTATTTCCGCTAACTCTGACGGTACTGTGGGCATGATTATCGCTGAAGCGATGGAAAAAGTGGGCAAGGAAGGCGTCATTACTGTTGAAGAAGGCACTTCTTTGCAGGATGAGCTTGACGTGGTTGAAGGTATGCAGTTTGACCGTGGTTACTTGTCGCCTTACTTTGTAAACAATCAAGACAACATGACGGCTGAATTAGAAACTCCCTTCCTATTATTGGTAGACAAAAAGATTTCTAACATCCGTGACTTACTGCCAATTTTAGAAGCGGTAGCCAAGGCTGGTCGTCCATTGTTAATCGTTGCTGAAGACGTTGAAGGCGAAGCCCTGGCAACTTTGGTCGTCAACAACATGCGCGGCATTGTGAAAGTTTGTGCAGTTAAAGCACCAGGTTTCGGTGATCGTCGCAAGGCCATGTTGGAAGACATTGCTATTCTGACTGGCGGTACTGTGATTTCTGAAGAAATTGGTTTGTCTCTAGAAACTGCAACCTTAGAACAGTTAGGTCAAGCTAAGCGTGTGACTATGTCTAAAGAAAACACCATCATTATTGACGGCATAGGCGAAGCAGCTTCAATCGAAGGTCGTGTTTCAGCGATTCGTGCGCAAATTGCTGATACTTCTTCAGACTACGATCGCGAGAAGCTCCAAGAGCGAGTGGCTAAGCTTGCTGGTGGCGTTGCTGTGATTAAGGTGGGTGCTGCAACTGAAGTAGAAATGAAAGAGAAGAAAGCCCGCGTTGAAGATGCTTTACACTCAACCCGTGCGGCTGTTGAAGAAGGGGTTGTGCCAGGAGGCGGTGTTGCTCTAATTCGTGCCCTACAGGGTATTCAAGACCTAGAAGGTGCTAACCCAGACCAAACAGTTGGTATTAAAGTTGCTCTTAAGGCAATGGAATCACCCATGCGTCAAATTGCGACTAACTCAGGTGATGAAGCCTCTGTTGTGGTTGACAAGGTTAAGTCGGGCTCTGGTAACTATGGCTACAATGCGAGCACTGGTGACTATGGCGATATGATTGACATGGGTATCCTTGACCCTGCCAAAGTAACTCGTACTGCACTCCAAGCTGCAGCTTCTGTTGCGGGCATGATGCTAACCACTGAGTGTATGATTGCTGATGCCCCTGCAGATGATGCAGGCGCAGGTGGTGGTATGCCAGACATGGGTGGCATGGGTGGCATGGGTGGTATGGGCGGTATGATGTAAGTACCCCTCAAGCTATCTAAGCTTATTAAAAAACCGGCTCTATAGCCGGTTTTTTATGGGCTAAAATAAGTTACTATAGGGTATCGAGATTTACTCCATCGCATCCTTTCAGGATATTGAAAAAAATGATAGAAATCAATAATCTAGGCAAGCAGTATGCCAATGGCTTTGTGGCCCTGGATAACATCACGCTAAATGTTAAAAAAGGCGAAATTCTGGCGCTACTGGGCCCTAATGGAGCGGGTAAGACGACCCTCATATCAACCATTTGTGGCATTGTTAACCCCACTTCGGGCCATGTGACGGTAGGTGGTTTTGACATTATTAAGAATTATCGGCAAACACGCAGCCTCATTGGCTTAGTGCCTCAAGAACTCACAACCGATGCGTTCGAAACCCCCTGGAATAACCTCACTTTTTCACGGGGTTTATTTGGTTTACCAAAAAATCCGCAAATTGTAGAAAGGGTGCTTAAAGATTTGTCTTTATGGGATAAAAAAGATGCCCGTATTATGACCTTATCGGGGGGTATGAAACGCCGCTTATTAATTGCTAAAGCCCTAGTGCATGAACCTCAGGTGTTGTTCTTAGATGAGCCTACAGCAGGCGTAGATGTGGGCTTGCGTCAAGACATGTGGCGCATGGTGGATCAACTGCGTAACCAAGGCGTGACCATTGTTTTGACCACTCATTACATTGAAGAAGCAGAAGCCATTGCTGACCGCATTGGGGTCATCAGTGGTGGTAAATTATTATTAGTAGAAGACAAACAATCCCTCATGGCGCGCATGGGTCAAAAACAACTCAAAGTTGAACTGATGGAAAGCCTTGATAGCATTCCTGCAGTGCTGTCAGAACAAGGATTTTTACTGTCTGAAGATCACCTTAGTATCATTTATCATTATGATAAGGACGCACCAGAGGTGGATATTGCTGGCTTATTACAATCAGTTTCCATTGCTGGCTTAGGCGTAAAAGACATTCATACGCAACAAAGTAGTCTAGAAGAAATATTCGTTGATCTAGTGGAGGACGCAGTATGAATTTAAGAGGCATGTGGGCTATCTATACCTTTGAAATGTCCCGTACTAAACGCACAATTACCCAAAGCATTGTGTCCCCTGTATTATCAACAGTGCTTTATTTTGTGGTGTTTGGTGGGGCGATCGGTTCACGCATAGAATCTGTTGATGGCATTAGCTACGGCGCCTTTATTGTGCCTGGTCTGATCATGTTGTCTGTCATGACCCAAAGTCTTTCAAATGCGTCTTTTGGTATCTATTTTCCGCGTTTTTCGGGCACTATTTATGAAGTATTGTCTTCTCCTATGTCATTTTGGGAGGCGACCGCAGGCTACGTGGGCGCAGCTGCGACTAAATCTTTGTTGATTGGTTTAATTACCTTAGGCACAGCAGGATTTTTTGTACCCATTGAAATTGCCCATCCATTCTGGATGTTAGGATTTTTAGTTCTCACGACCATTACCTTTAGCCTGTTTGGTTTTCTTATAGGTATATGGGCTGATGGCTTTGAAAAACTACAATTAATACCTCTTCTTGTCATTACGCCTATGGTTTTTCTCGGTGGCGCATTTTACTCCATAGATATGTTGCCAAGTGCGTGGCAGAAAGTCACCATGTTCAACCCTGTGGTGTATCTAATCAGTGGTTTTCGTTGGAGTTTTTATGAGATTTCTGATGTGAGAGTAGGGGTGAGCTTAGCCATGATCATGCTGTTTATGGGCATTTGCTTAGCATTAATTGCTTGGATATTTAAAACCGGTTACCGGTTGAAGCAATAAACGACCCTCACATCAGCCTAGTTTAAGCTGCTAAACTGAGGCCTCAGCTTTAACTGAGTCTAACAACACGCCACAGATTTCAAAATTGAAGCGCCTATAAAGGCCACGGTGTGGCCTAGCCTGGTTACTTTGGTCATCCTTAATAGCTGGCTCAATTGCTTAACGGCAAAGTCAAAAGGCCAATGGTTGAGTTGAGAAGTTGATTAATTATTGGAGCCACCCACGTTGAATAGCCGCGCAAATAACCGTAAAGCCATCGTGTTTACGCTGGTATCAATGGCCGCGTTTAGTATAGAAGATGCGTTTATTAAACACCTTTCAAGCACTCACTCTATTGCTCAAATCTTAATTGTTATTGGCCTAGCCAGTGCTATTTTTTTCGCCATACTAGCGCTTAAAAATGGCCGCATTATATGGGCCTCTGGGCTATGGACACGTCTGACTTTCACTAGAATGTTGGCTGAAGCTTTTGCTGGTGTGGCCTTTGTGACGTCGTTGTCTTTGGTGCCCCTATCCACCGTGGCGGCAGTGTTTCAAATTTTGCCATTAACTGTGACTATGGGATCGGCCTTGTGTCTAGGTGAACGCGTTGGCTGGCGCGGATGGGCGGCTATTTTTGTTGGTTTTGTGGGGGT
>Ga0209198_1003409_pt1 | contig 10350 bp, 13 predicted proteins | sample COGITO_mtgs_1105_2_FD_184804 | JGI IMG/M metagenome (GOLD analysis project Ga0209198, IMG submission 184804) | Pelagic marine microbial communities from North Sea - COGITO_mtgs_110519 (SPAdes) (version 2) | ecosystem: Environmental > Aquatic > Marine > Epipelagic ...
TGGATCGATCTGATGACCGAAAGCTCGATCCTGCCCGTGAACAAGCGGCCCCGCATGGCCATCCGCCTGCACTCGGGCAACTGAGGCAGAACGGAGATGACGGCATTCCTTGCTGCTCTTGATCTGCTCTTTGCGGATCCCAATCTCTCCACCCCGGCGCGGTACCAGCAGGGCGGCGTTGGGGCAGAGGTTGCGATCCACGTGATGCGGCGCAGCCCGGACCGCATGGTCGAGTTTGGCGCCGCGCTTCTCGTCAGCGACAGCGTCGTGTTGGATGTGCGTGTGTCGGACTGCCCGGAACTTGCGGCGGGCGACCGTATCGAGATCGCAGGCGAAATCTTTGCGGTGCAAGGCACGCCACAGCGCGATCGCGAGCGGCTGGTCTGGACCGCAGAGCTTCTGCCCTGGTGGCCGGATCCGCATGCTGATCACACTTTCTGATTGAAAGGTCACGCTATGATACATCTGGAAGTCATTGGTGATATCGGGGCCATGATGGCGTCCGAAATCACCGCAGGCGAAAAGGCCGTCACCAAGGCGATCGGTGATGCCGGCACAGAGCTGAAAAAAGCTTGGCGCGGGCAGATCAGCGGGGCGGGTCTCGGCCAGCGTTTGGCGCGCACGGTCCGTTTAGCGACCTATCCTAAAGGTCAGCCCAGCCTGAATGCCGCCGCTCTCGTCTGGTCAAAGGCACCGGTGATTATCGGCGCGCATGATACGGGGCCGCTTATTCGCTCGAAAGACGGGTTTTGGCTGGCAATCCCAACACCCGCCGCGGGCAAGTCCTCCCGTGGTGGGCGCATCACGCCGGGAGAATGGGAACGTCGTCGTGGACTGCGGCTTCGGTTTGTCTACCGGCGCAACGGGCCGAGCCTGCTGGTGGCCGAAGGGCGGCTGAACAACCGCGGCGTCGGTGTGGCCTCGCGGTCCAAAACGGGACGCGGATTAACCACCGTGCCGATCTTCCTGCTGGTCCCACAGGTCAAACTGCGCAAGCGGCTTGATCTGGCACGCGACGCTAAAGCCGCTCAGGAGCGCATTCCAGGAGCGATTGTGGCAAATTGGGTGAAGGGTAAGGTCACCACCTTGTCATAAGTTCGCCTTATTTTCAGAATATTGATAGATATCAACGTGCGGCCCGCTTCTTGCGGTCGCATGGCATTGTGGGGCACTTGCCGATTCTCGTGTTTGCATATGCCCCTTTGGGTCAGCTGTCGTCCTTCCCAAGTCGCAGCAGCAGCTGGCCCACTTCAATGCCTGTCTTGGGTAAGAGTAGTGTGGTGAGTATGTCTGAGATGAAGCTTGAGAAGGTTGATGGCGAACATGTCTGCAGCTGGTGTTTTGCCAGAGATGAGACTGTGCTGCACGATGCCGGGAGCGATACTTACTGGCATCAAGATTGCTGTGAGGTCGCGGGCGACACAATCCACCTCATGCAAGACTGGTTGCCCTTCAAGAAGAAACGCTGATTTGCGGTTATGAAGATAACGCCCCCTCCAACCAGGTCACCATAATATATGGGCTTATACGTGGTGGCTCGCTCCAGCCAAGCCCCCAAAAAGCGATCAGATCACTTGAAAGACAAACGAAACTGGACGATCGTTGAGTAGGCAGCGTACTGCGGCCGGAGATCGAGCTGGAGCCCTTTCAATGCATCCTCAATTTACGCTGGATTTGTCATCAGGAGCGATCCGACTCCTCTATGACTTGCATGGCGAGCCCTGCGTCATTGGTGACGTCGCAGCGTTTGGAGATGACCTTCCCGTCAGAATGGGCAAATTACTCTCTCTGGCAGCCAAACTATCAACGCCCCCCATAGCTACGACCACAGTTGTTCCACGCGAGCATGTTCTTTTCCGCACAGTGCGGCTGAACATGGTTCGAGAGGTGGAGGAGCAGGAAGTTATTGAGTTCGTCTGTCGAGAACAGCAACTCAATAAAGATGAGATTTGCGTCGATTGGGTTGTCGATGGATCTGAAATCCATATTGCAGCCGTCGAAAAATTCACGCTTTTGGAAGCGAACGATTTTGCCCAGCAGCATGGGTTTGTTCCAACTTTATTCACATGCTCTGTGCGCACTAGTAAATTTCCAAGAAAGCCAAGGTTTCCTGTGCCAAAGCCTCTAAACGGTCCGGCCCGATGAGATGCCATTGCGCGCGTTAAACATCATATGTTTAATTTATCGCTGATAATTCGCGGCACTATTAAAAGGTGTTTCATACACGATCTCGCAGGATTGCACATTTGTCTGGCCACACCCTGTGCAACGCGCTTTCGCCACCACATCACCAACGGTCGCTGGAGGGCTCTTGAGCGCCAGCAGCGTACTAACGCACACAGAGGCCGTGCGGCCGCATACGCAGGTGAGCCGGAGTACATGGCTATGGATTGTCGACAACCTGGTGCCTTCACTTTTCAACATGGCCGTGCCCTTTGATTGACGAAGATCGGTTACAGTCCTGAATACCAAACTGCTGATAACTAATCTTGCAGGTTAAGGCGGAGCTTTCAAATGCCCACCCCACGAGAAATCATCCTGACCGCCCTGGCGGACCTGTTGCGCACGGTGCCGCATGTGCCAGTCCTGCGCGGCGAGGTCCTGCCCGAACGAATCCCGCCTGCTGGTCTTATGATCCTGCGCGACGGCAATCCCGGCGAGCCTGGTGTGACGCTATCGCCGTTGATGTATCACTACCAGCATCGCGCTGAACTGGAAGTGATCATCCAGACCAGCGAAGAGCGCGACGCGCGCTTTGACCGCCTGATCGGGCGGATCGGGGCTGCGATTGCTGCCGATCGCACACTGCGTGGGCGCTGTGACTGGGTCGAGGCCGAGGCACCAGAGCCGGTCGATCTGCCTGTTGAGGGAAGTGCGGCAATCAAAGCGGCAATCATTCCGATCCTTCTGCATTACGCCACCAACGACGCGCTGGCCTGACAACACAGCTGACATTCAAGGAGACACACGATGGCACGAGCCCAAGGGGCGCGGGCGCAGATGGCGCTGGCGTTCGAGACAACTTATGGCACCCCGCCTGCGAGCGGCTTTACCAAAATGCCCTTTGCGACGGCGTCGCTGGGTGCCGAGCAGCCGCTACAGGCGTCAGAACTTTTGGGCTACGGTCGTGATCCGCTTGAGCCGATTAAGGATGCACTGACCGCAGATGGCAACGTCGTTGTCCCAATCGATGCGGAAGCTTACGGCTTTTGGATGAAGGGTGCATTTGGTGCGCCAGTTACCTCTGGTGAGGGCCCTTATACCCACGTCTTTGAGAGCGGAAACTGGAGCCTACCCAGCTTTTCTGTCGAGGTGGGCATGCCGGAGGTGCCCAGCTTTGCAATGTATTCCGGCTGCATGGTGGACAGCTTTACCTGGACCATGGGGCGGTCGGGGCTGCTCACATCAACCGTCGAGATCGTTGCCCAAGGCGAAGATTTGGGTACATCCACCCAAGTCGGTACGCCTTCGACACTGTCTCTCAAGCGTTTTGGTCATTTCAACGGATCGGTAGAGCGCAACGGTGTGAACATCGGCAACATCGTCAGCGCCGAACTCACCTATCAAAATAACCTTGATCGCATCGAGACGATCCGCGCGGACGGTAAGATCGAGGGTGCCGACCCGTCAATCGCCGCCATGACGGGCAATATCACCGTGCGATTTGCCGATGCGACGCTGCTCAATCAGGCCATCGGCGGTCAGGCCTGCGCGCTGACGTTCGGCTACGCCCTACCCACGGGGGAAGCGCTCACTGTATCCGTCCCGCGGGTGTTTCTGCCACGGCCCCGTCGGGAAATCTCCGGGCCGCAGGGTGTACAGGTGACTTTTGCCTGGCAGGCCGCCCAGCAGGTAAACGGGGATCCGATGGTCAGTGTGACGATCGCAAACGGTATCGATGATTACTGATCCATGCTCAAGCTGAACCTTTCTGATACTAAGCTGGTGTCTTAACGCGTGGCGGTGACAAAAAAAGCCCCCCATGCATTACACAAGGGGGGCTTCACCTGAGGCAGGTGCCTATGTGGGGACATGGGCTCGATCACGCTCTCGAAAGACACACCAGAAAGCAAAGTATCTAGAGTTTTGCTTTGTGAGCGGATGATAAATTTTCGCAACTTACGCCCCAATTACCAGCAAAGGATACAGCCATGCTGCAGCTTAACCTCACAAACACCCCTAAATGGCTTGATCTCGACCACGGCGTCCGTGTGCTGGTCGCGCCCATGAGCACCGCCGTGATGATCGCCGCACGGCGTGACCCCCGGGTTGCGGCGCTCGGCGACCAGATCGACGCGCTGAACAACGACGATTTGGCGCTTGTCATGGCCAAAGCCGTGGCACGGATCGCCATCACGGATTGGGACGGCATCGGGGACGCAGAAGGTAAACCCGTATCGGTCACACCCGAAGGCGTCGACGCCCTTCTTGAGGTGTGGCCGCTCTTCGAGGCCTTCCAGACCAAATATGTCAATTCCGGCTTTTTGTTGGATGCAGAAAAAAACGTCTCACCGCCCTTGCCGACTGGGAGTTCGGCGGGGGCGGCACCTACTGCAAAGCCTGCACGCGCACGTGCCCGGACTGCCCGCAAGCCCTCAACGCACCGCTGACCTATGAGGGCTGGCAGGTCTGGGATCTGGTCCAGCGCCTCAGCGGGCAGCTGCGCATTGCTGGTACATCCGTCATCGGCTGGGACCTGGGGGCAGCCCTACAACTGGGTACAGCACTTGGTGTGCCACCAAAAGCAATGGCAGAGCTATTGCCCGTAATCGAGGCGGTCATGGTGCGCAAGATCAATGAAGAAGCGCGTTCCGGCTCCGATATGAACCACTGAACCACTGAACCACTGAACCACTGAACCACTGAACCAGGACATTCATTCAAATGGCCACCAAACAAGTCTCTGTCCGGCTGTCTGCCACCGGCGGCAAGCAGGTGCGCGCCGAACTTGAAGGTGTCGGCGCGGCCGGCGCGCGCGGTTTCGGCAAGCTGACGCGCGAGATGGATGCAGCCAACCAACGCATGGCACGTTTCTGGCTGCGCGCCAATCTTGGGCTGGCCGCCCTGGCGGTAACGGTGAAGACAACCGGTTCCTTAATGATCCGCTCGGGCCTGCAAACGGTGGATGCACAGGCCAAGCTCGCGCAATCGCTCGGAACGACAGTTGCTTCAATCCAGACGCTGGAACGCGCAGGCGAGCTCGCGGGTGTGTCCATGTCGGGTATCGAGCAGGCCACAAAAGACCTGACCCGGCGCCTCAGCCAGGCCGCCTCCGGCACCGGTCCCGCCGCCGATGCTTTGGATCGCTTGGGGCTTTCTGCCGAAGGCCTGCTCGGCATGCCACTGGATGCGCGGGTTGATGCCATCAACAGCGCGATCACGGATTTCATCCCCGTGGCCGAGCGCGCCGCCGTGGCCGGTCAGCTCTTTGGCGAAGAAGGCTCCATCGCCATGGCACGCATCGACAGTGCCACCCTGCGCCAAGCCACGCAGGATTTGCGGGATTTCGGGGTGGTGGTGTCCGAACAGGATGCCGATCAGATCGAACGCACCAATGATGCGCTCTCGCGCCTGGGGCTGCTGTGGCGCGGCGTCGCCAACCAGCTGGCTGTCGCCGCAGCACCCGCCCTTGAGGGAACAGTCAATCTGCTTGTGGATTTCGCCAAAGTGACCGGGCCGCTTGGCAAGGGGCTGCGTCTGGTCTTTGACAATCTGGCGCGCTTTGGCACCTATGCTGTCACATTCGTCGGCTTCATGGCGTCCCGCTGGGTTGGTGGTATGATTGCCGCGGCCCTCTCAGTGCGGGGACTGGCGACCGCTCTGGTATTCTTGAAGGGTGCGCTCATCCGCACCGGCATCGGCGCCCTCATCGTGGGTGCTGGTGAGTTGGTTTACTGGTTCACCCGTCTTGTGCAGGGCGCGGGTGGTTTTGGCGCAGCCATGGGGCTCTTGAAGAATGTGGCGTCTGAGGTTTGGGGTAAAGTGTCACTTTCGGCGCAGGCCGCCTGGGCGCGCGTGGAAAGCAGCTGGGCCGCAGCACAGGCAACCATTCTCGACGGGTTCCAGACAGCAACAGACGCGGTGACCGATTGGGCCAACGCGACGCTCAACACCTTCGAGGGCACGTTTCTGGCAGTTCGCGCGATCTGGCAAGCGCTCCCGGAGGTCTTTGACCGGATCGGCGTGCTGGCGATCAACGGGCTGGTGACCACAATGGAGACCGGGCTTGCCGGCATCACGGAGGCGGTGAATGCCGTCCTGACCCTTGGTGGGCGCCGTCCCGACTGGGCCATCCCGGCCCCGGACCTCTCGGAATGGAAAAGCACCGTTCCAGAAGCTGTGCAACTGGGCAAGCGTGCCGCTGAAGCCTATGGCCGGGCGTTTGAGGACAATCCGTTTCAGGCCCCTGAGCTCTTTGGCGGCATGGCTGACGATGCCCGCGGGCGCTCATCCGGGTATGCCGAAGCCGCGCGCATACTCTCTGACGCAGCCGCCGGGCCTTTGACGGCCTGGCAGGCCTTGCGCGCGGCAATGGCCGGCAGCTCTGAAGACGGAGCTGCCGCACTTGATGACGCCACAACCTCTGCTGATCGTTTGGCCAGCGCGCTGGCTGATGCAGAGAACGGCTTTTCTGGCGCGGACATTGCGGCAGCAGCCGCACAGGCAGGATCTGCCAGCCAAGTCGCCGCCGGGCAAATTCGTGATGCCGGCGAGATCGCCGCCAGCGGTTGGGCTGCGGTTAGTGACACGCTGGCCGCCTACGCGCGTGACGCCATGGATTGGGGCAAGGGGCTGGGCGATACACTGGTCGGGGCCTTCCGGTCAGCTGAGGGCGCGTTTCGGGATTTCGTGAAGACTGGGAAAGTTGATTTCAAAGGGCTGGTGGCCTCGATCCTTGAAGACTTGGCGGTGCTGCATTTCCGCAATGCCGTGCTCGGCCCCATCGCCAACGCACTATCAAGCGCTTTCGGTGGCATTGGCGGTGGGAACGTCACGGCCGCTGTATCGCACGCAGGCGGCATGGTGGGATTGTCAGGCCATAGCCGGTCTGTTCCAGCATTGGCCTTCGCAGGTGCGCCCCGGATGCATTCCGGAGGCTGGGCAGGACTGCGCCCGGACGAGGTGCCCACGATCCTGCAGCGTGGCGAGCGGGTATTGTCGCGTCGCGAGGTGGCAGAAGGCGGCCAATCCGCTGGGCCACAGCGCCTTGATATCTCGGTCAACGTCGCAGGCGCGCGCGGCAATCGCGAGATTGAGGAGATGGTCAATGCCGGCGTCTCTGGCGCACTGCAGCAATATGATCGGCTGGTCGCACCACGCACCGTGGCGCGTGTCAGCCAGGACCCACGGCGGAGCGGATGATGGCGCTGACCTATCCACTCTCATACACGCAATTCCTTGGCGCACTGCGCATTGCAGAGGTGACGTTCCGCCTGTCGCATCCGCAAGAGCATACGCGGCTTGGCGATGGCACGGTGATCAGCGCCAGTCTTGGGGCCTCGCTCTGGACTGGTACGATCCGGTTGGCGCAGGCAAACCATCCGCGCCATGCACAGATGGAGGCACTGCTTGCGCTGATGGACCAGCCGGGGGCGACCTTTTTGTGCAATGATCCGCGGCAGATCGGCCCCGCGAATGATCGGACCGGCACCATTCTTGGCAACCGCGCTGTGACGATCCATTCAGTCGCCAGCAACATGCGCGAGCTGCGGATTACTGGGTTGCCTGCGGGTTATGCGCTCTCAGCCGGCGACATGCTGGCGTTTCAATACGGCAACAACCCAGTCCGATATGCGCTACACCGCATTGTCGTGGGCGGCACCGCCTCAAGCACAGGGCTCACGCCGATGCTGGAACTGGTGCCCAACCTGCGCCCGGGTGCAGCGGCGGGGCTGACGGTGTCGCTGATCCGCCCGGCCTGCAAGGCGCGGCTGCTGCCAGAACCCACCTATGCCACGGGACGACAGGCGCTCAGCCGCGGGGCCAGTTTCGATTTTATCCAAACGCTGAGGTGAGCCGTTTACTGCTGGGCTGTGTGCTGGAAAGTCAATTTGTAACCAAGAGCGCGGGCCACCTGAGACAGCGTGCTCAACGTCGGATTGCCACCCTGTCGGAAGGATTTGTACATGACTTCACGACTGACATTTGCAGACGCTGCGATTTCAGTCATGCCACGGGCACGGGCAATATCACCGATTGCCGCCACGATCAGGTCAGGATCGCCATCTTCAAAGGCCGCTTCAAGATAGGCATCCTGCGCCTCAGGGGATGAGAGCCGCTCAACCGGATCCCATGTACGTGTCTCAAGTGCCATCGTCAGCCTCCTTTGCCATTTGTTTCGCACGGGCGATATCGCCACTCTGCCGCTTTTTGTCTCCGCCACAGAGCAGGATCACGATCCGCTCGCCCCGGAGTGTAAAATAAAGTCGATACCCTGGACCGTAATCAATCCGCATCTCACTCACACCGTCACCAAGCGATTTCGCATCACCAAGATGCCCCAAAGACAACCGCCGCAACCGAACTTCGATGCGGGCAACAGCGCGCATATCCTTCAAGCCATCGATCCAGGCTTCAAATACTTCTGTCTGCCGCACCTCGAACATCTGTGTAATTTAATACACAAATCCAACCCTGTCAAACCCGGACCCAGCCCTCCCATGCGTATCCTCGACCCAACCTCATCGGCGTATCTCGCCGCCCGCTCGGGCGTGGCCAGCCGCCACATGATCCATGTGCTGGCCCGCAACCGGGAGACCGGTGCCACTGAGGCGCTTGGTCTTTGGCAAGGCGATGATCACCTCACCATCGCTATCAATGGCACCAACCGCACCTACTTCGGCGCCGGTGGTCTGATTGGCGTGGAACCGATCCGGGCTGGCATCGGGCTCGAGGTCCGCATGCTGCAAGCAACGCTGAGCCCGCTCACGCCGGAGGTGTCATTGCTTCTGCGTGGGTATGATGCGCGGCTCGCCCCGGTGGAGGTCCACCGTGGTCTGCTGTCGCTCGAGACGGGTCAGCTCATTGCCGAACCTATCAGGGTGTTTCGCGGTTGGGTCGATGAGGTCAAACTCAGAACGGCAGAAGTCGGCGGCACCAGTGAGGCCACGGTCACACTGGCCAGCGCCGCGCGTGGCCTGACCCGCGCCCTGACGCTCACGCGATCTGACGCGGAGATGCGCCGCCGCAATGCCGGTGACCGTTTCCGCGATTATGCCGACATTGCTGGCGAGGTTGGCGTCTGGTGGGGCGAGAAACGGGAGCGCGCCTGATGGACCGGCTTTCATTGCTCATTAAATATGCAGCAGACGCGGGCCGGCGTGCGTTTCGCCCAGGCCGCCACGACTGCGCGCTCTTTGCCGCCGGTTGGGTCAAGCGCGTGACCGGCCGAGACTTTGCCCGCGGTTGGCGCAGCACCTACCGCAGCCTCAAGCGCGGCCAACAGTTGCTCACAGAGGCCGGGTTCGCAGACCATGTCGCTTATGCCGCCACACATCTGCCCGAGATCCCACCAGCTTTCGCACAGGTGGGCGACCTCGCCGTCCTCGACGATCAGGCCTTCGGTATTGTCGCCGGCGAGATGATCTATTGCCTGCGGTCTGATGGCCTTGGGCTTGTCCCACGCGGCCACATGCGGCGCGCCTTCAAAGTGGAGAGTGATTAATGCCCCCTGTTGGTGCTGCCGTTGCTGTCGCGTTCCAAACCGCTGTGGTTGCAGTCAAAGCCTATGCTGCCAGCTCCTTTATTGCCTCAATGATTGTGAACACAGCGATCTCGGTCGGTATTTCGCTGATCGCACGGGCGCTGACACCCAAGCCGACAATCAAGCAGAGCGGGATCCAAACGTCCGTGACCACCACGGGCGGCACAGAACCCCAAGGCTTTATCCTCGGGCGCACCGCCACCGCGGGCCACCACGTCTGCCCACCTATGAGCCATAATGACGGGTATACACCGAACGGGTTTCTGACGTATGTGATTGAACTGAGCGATCTGCCGGGCATTGGCCTGAACTGCGTTATTCTGAATGACGGCTATTCGGACTTGGGAACCTCAGCGCATCCAGACTACGGCTATCCATTGCTAGGCCAGCGCATCAGTGGAACGGATCACGCCTGGATCAAGTTCTATGACGGCACCCAGACAACAGCCGACCCGATGCTAGTGTCAAAATATGCCAGCTACCCTGATCGGCCGTGGAGCAGCAGCTTTGTCGGTCGCGGCACCGCCTATGCCATCCTGACCTTCCGCTATAACCGGGAGGTCTTCAACAATCTGCCAACCGTGCGTTTCGAGCTCGACGGGATCCCGCTCTATGATCCCCGTTCCGACAGTAGCGTCGGTGGCTCT
>Ga0209198_1003438_pt1 | contig 10286 bp, 7 predicted proteins | sample COGITO_mtgs_1105_2_FD_184804 | JGI IMG/M metagenome (GOLD analysis project Ga0209198, IMG submission 184804) | Pelagic marine microbial communities from North Sea - COGITO_mtgs_110519 (SPAdes) (version 2) | ecosystem: Environmental > Aquatic > Marine > Epipelagic ...
GAGGATGGTGGCAATGAAATTCGACCCTGTGCGTTAATAACTCGATGCCAAGGTATGCGTGTTGCTTTGGGTAAGCCTTTAAGTGATGTGCCTGCAAAGCGTGCCGCTTTTGGTAGTCCTGCTAATGCCGCAACTTGCCCATAAGTGGCAACCTTGCCACTGGGAATCATATGCACCACTTGCCAAATACTTTCGCGCTTTATTTTTACTTCAGCGCTAGCTTCCTTACTTTGCGTTTCGTCCAACGCTTTATTTAACTCAGTACTTATCATTGCCCTGGATATAAAGGTGCTAGCGGTGATTGCTTAAGGCCGTTCTTGTTGTTACTGCTGGCGGTAATTAATGCTTGAATGGCTTTTTGTAATGCCCGACCATCCCAGCTTTGTTCGCTGCTATGGTTGTTGAATAAGTGATTGTCTAACGCGGCAGTTGCTTTATTAAGTGCAATAGATAATTCGCCGTCTATGGGAAAATCTTTTTTATAGCACACAAGCCACGATTGTAGTTGCTGTTTAGCGGCTGCTGCATCATTCTTTTTACATGCCTCTTGTAACTGCTTGCTCAGCGTTTTTAAAATATATTGATCACTACTCATCGGCGAGGGAGATGCCTCTTCGGCCGATTTTGAGCGTGAAGGTTTTAACCATAAATAGAGCAGGGTGATTATCCAACCGCCGAGTGCAAGCAACGCAATAGGCATCCACGCAGAGTTTTGCGCGGTATTCATTGCGAGTAAATCAGTGATGCTGGGCTCTTCATTATTCGGCTGGTTGATATTCTGTGAATCATCGTCAAGAGGGTTACTCGTAGCTTGAGCTGATGGCGTTGCCGGTAATACCGTTACTGTTCTAGCCGGTAATGAGGCGGTTTCCCAGCGCTGACTGCCAGTATTCCACCACGGCAAATCAATAGCCGGTAGCGTAAATGTACCCGCCTGTGTTGGCACCATTGCTATGGTGTCAGAACGTTTACCTGCAATGCCGCCAATAAATTCTTGGTTAACCAGCTCCGGTTTTTCAGGGTAACTATTAATGCCGTTAGGTGTTGCAGGAATTAAAGCCGGCAATAACTCGGCCGGTAAGCCTTGCGCCATAACACTAATCGAACGGGTAATGGGTTCGCCTACACGACTGCTATTAGCCGCTTGTGCCTCTTCTTGCAGTTCGATTTTAGCGGCAGGCAGCCAATGAGTTAGCGGGGATGGCGACTGCGGTTGCGCGAGCACATCGATGGTTAATGCTTTTGATTCTAGGCGCAGCTCACTGCCTCTTGCGAAAGGATCAAAGCCAAGGTTACGTCGTTGATTATTACTTAATAGCGCGGTTAATGACTGACTAGGAATCATTTTTAAGCCAGCCTGATGAAAGAAAATGGCATAACGTTTTTCGGTGACATTGTAGTTTCTGCCATCGATGACGCGCATATAATTTTTATCTTCAAGCGGTGTAAGGTCTGCACCTTCAATGCTGGGCGGTGTAATCTCTGCGTTATTCAGTTGTACGCGATAAATAACCCGAAAGGTATAAATAACTTGGCCGCCAACAACGACTTCCGATTTATCTACCGATGATTCAAGTATCACCGATTGATCATTCAGCTCGCTGGCCGCTGGAATGGCCTTAATGACTGTGATTTTAATGGCCTTGGATGTCTGCTTGTTAAGCGTTAGCGGAGGGATTAATGCTGAGCCTAAACGCAGCGGCACTAAGTTTAGTACCCGTGTACGAATGGATTCAGTGCGGCCATTAATCATTGTAAATGAAGACTGGGATGATTCATTGACGACGCTAAAGTTGGCTTCAATACCGCTGATATCAATATCGCTGGGATCATCTCCTGCATTGTCGACAATGGTGAGACGCAATGTTTCATTAATCGGAATAATTTGACGCTCTGCTGTTACGGTAAGCGCAAGCGCGCTAGCCGACCAATATAAGGCCGTTAGTAGAGTGACGATAATAAATGAATAGCGTTTTTGACTTACCATAATTGTCCTTGCTCACGATCGTCGATAACGTTTCCTTGTCGTTCACGAACGCTTCTCTCGTATTGGAATTTGCGGCGTAATAAACCACCAGGATCATCGGGAATCTTTTTTAACCATTGCTCTAGTTGGGCCTGTTGTTCAGCGTTCAGTTGTTCTTCAATCGCTTCTAAGCTTGCTGCTTCGCCTTCAGTATTTTCCTTAGCGTCAGCTGCTTGTTCACTAGCAGCTTCTTCTTTAGCATTTTTTTCAGATTCTTCATCGGCTGCTTGCTGATCTTTTTGTTGCTGAGATTGCTGTTCTTTTTCTATGTTTTGTTCTTGCGCTTGTTCTGCTTGTCTATCGAGTAGATCATTGGAGGCTTCACTGTCAGATTCTGATCCTTGCTCTGACTCTTGTTCAGACTCTGACCCTTGCTGAGAAGAGTCACTTTCGTCAGACGATGATTCACTCTTTTCTGAATTATCACTTTCTTGTTGATCGCTCGATTGTTGTTCGTTATTTTTTTCGCCTTCCTCGCCTTCTTTGCCGTCTTGTTGTTGCTCTTCTTGTTGCTGTTGCAGCGATTCGACAATGCTTTTGGCTAACTTAGCGTTTTCCATATCAGGGTTAATCGCCAGTGCTTTATCATAGGCAGCAATGGCTCCGGCTAAATCATTATTGCGCGCTAAGGCGTGACCATGGTTGTAGTGTGATGTATCACTGTTATGCTTTTCGGCTAATGCAGATAATGTTTGCAGTGCGTCTTTATAGTTACCGGCTTGATATTCTGCAACGCCTTTCCATTCTGGATTTTCAAATTTTTCAGCGGCTTGTTTGTGTTGTTGCTGGCGCTCTAACGCATAGGCTTGCTGATCTGGCGTTTGCCAGAGATCAATCCATTTAAACGTATCTGTCTCGCTATCACTTTCTGTGTTCACTTCGTTATGCATTCCGATATCGGCACTCGCATTATCGGTGTAGCTAATATTAATAGTTAAGATAAGGCTAAGTATCCAACCACGGCGAAAGGCTAGTAGCGTAAAGGGCAATAAGATTAAGGCGATATAAGCACCTCTGTCACGCCAGCTGTCGGTAATGCTAGGCGCGCTTTTTTGTTTCGGCATATCAGTATTATTCTTATTTTTGCTATTGATTTGATCAAAGAGGCTTTCAGATAAGATTGCATTAATATCGCTATTGTCAGATTGTAAGTCGAAATAAACGCCGCCAGCATTGGCTGCGATATCTTTGAGTCGGCCTCGACTCAGCGGCGCATTAACAATGCGGCCACTGGTATCTTTAATAAATTTACCCGAGGGCAGGGGAATAGGTCCGCCGGCTTTACTACCAATGCCAATAATTATTAATTGATAGTCATTACCTTTAATCGTGCTGCTATTTTTTTTGCTGTTAAGAATATTGTCGATGGCTTTAATATCACTGGGCAATGCTTCATCGGTAAACCACACAATTTTTGCACGGCTAATGCCGCTGTTTTTTAATAGTTGAGTAGCACTATTCAATGCAGCAACGGCATTGCTGCCAATGCTCGGCATAATATCAGGTGAGAGTGAAGGAATAAGCGCTGCAATAGTGCTGGCATCATCGGTGAGCGGTGAAACAACGTGGGCATCCCCCGAATAGGCGATGAGTGCTGTTTGTCCTGCCTTTCTCTGTTTAAGTAATTCCAGCAATTTGTAACGAGTGCGAATTAAACGCGAAGGTTTAACATCAGTGGCATGCATAGAAAGCGTGAGATCGGTAATAATAATCATCGCATCCGTTTTTTGCTCTGTCACGTTGGGAAGCCGCTCCCAGCTAGGTCCAGCTAGGGCGATAACCGCTATGCAACAAGCCAATGCAGCGGCAATTAATGGTATGTTAGTCCGTCGGCTGGCTTGGTTGTTGGCCGGATTGTCGAGTAGGTGCTCTATGAGAAGTGGGTCGACAACGTCGTACCACTGGCTGCTTTTGCTGCGCAGTAAATGCAGGCTAATAAATGCGCCTAACGCGATTGGGAGTAACCAGAAAAACTCGGGACGCAAAAAATGTAGCTGTTGAATAATGTCTATCATGGCGATTGCTCATTCAACGCTTTGCTATCGAGTAACTTACGTTTCAATTGAATAAATATATTCAGCAATAGCAGTAAAAACGTTGTGCCAAGCGCAATGCCTAATGGGATATAAAAAAGTTGTTTTATGGGTCTATAAAATTGGGCTTCTTGATCAACCGGTTCGAGTTTATCAAGTTCACTGTAAATACCTTGAAGGTCTTCAGTGTTTTTGGCGCGAAAAAATTGACCACCTGTTTGTTTGGCAATACTTTTGAGCGTCGTTTCATCAAGGTCGCGGGAGGGGTTGCGCGTTCGGTTACCAAAAAAGGAGCGTTCGACAATAGTATCGGCACCAATGGCAACGGTATATATTTTAATAGCATTTTCTGCAGCTAACTTCGCCGCATCTAAGGGTGCAACATTGCCCGCATTGTTTGCGCCATCGGTTAGTAGTATTAAGGTTCTCGATTCGTTGGGCCGCTCAATTAAACGCTTTATCGATAGACCAATAGCATCGCCGATGGCAGTTTTTTGTCCAGCGAAACCCAGTTGTGCTTCGTTGAGTAATTGTTTTACGGTGGCTAAATCATAAGTGAGTGGTACTTGTAAGTAAGCTTGATCGGCAAATAAAATTAAGCCAATACGATCACCGCTTCGCCTGTCGGTAAAGTCACTTAACACGTGTTTAACGGTATCAATGCGTCTAACGTTTTTGCCGTTGAGCATCATATCTCGCTCTTCCATGCTGCCAGATATATCAACGGCTAGCATCATATCGCGCGCTTCGGTAGGTAGCTGAATGGCGTCTCCTGTTGCTATGGGACGATTAACGGCCACTAAAAGGCAAAGCCATATAAATATGAGTAACAATATATTAATGGGTGATTTACCGCTGCTTAGCTGTGTTTGTTGCGTAAGGCTTGCGAGGTCATCGGTAAACGGCACGCGCAACGCGGGTGATTGATCTCCCACGGCGGGCAGCCAGGCATAAATTAACCATGGCAACGGCGTGAGCAAAAAGAACCAATAGGTTTCGAAGCTAATCATGATGCTATTGATTCACCTCGCTTAGCGTAAATTTTCAATTCTTTAAACCAGTTATTTAATAGCGTGTTTAAGCCCGCTATATCAATGTCTTCAGATAGCTGAGGCTGATAAATATCCAGTAGCTGTCTGCCGCATTCCGATTGATATAAGGTTTTATTGGCGAGTATGTCTAGCTGTTGTAACCAAGCGTCTCCTGATAAGGCTGCGCAGGGCAGGTCGGGGAATTGTTGAAGGCAGAAGCGACGTAATAATTGATTGTGCTGCGTGAGATAACGATGGCTATCTTGATCTAGCAAATAGTGTTGATACAGCTGTTGGCCTTCTGTTAAGGCGGCACGTTTTAAGGCTTTAGCTTTATAGCGGTAAACGCAGTAAGAGATTAGCGCTATTAAAATCAACAAGCTCATAGCGATAAGCAGCCACCAAGCCGCTGTCGCCGGCCAAGCGCTAATGGCTTCAGGTAATGCCACCGCAGGCAGTTGGTCGAGCGGATTCATTGGCTCGTTCATGCGGAGTTGCCTTTCGCGGTTAGCTTGCTGTTAATGTTGGCTGCCGTTGCTTTGCTATGATATTGGCTGCGCAATACGGTTAACGCGTTATCGTTAGTACTAATGGCTATAGTAGGTATGCCATGAGCGGCCAGTTGCTGTGTGAGATGCGCCACTCTTGCTGTAAAGCGTTGCTTAAATGCAGTCACTAATTGTTTATTGTCGGTGTTAAACCATTGACGTTTTACGCCATCCGTAAACTGATAGCCGCCGCGTGCGGGCAATTGTTTTTCCATGGGGTCACTAATAAAAATAGCGTTAACATCGCAGTGTTTTTTAAGCAGGTGAAGCTGCTTAATGCCGTCTTCATTGAGGCCGATAAAGTCACTAATAATAAATAAAGCGCTACCGGGTTTAGCAATACGTCGCAGCTCTTTAATGACTTCATTAATGCTGCCAGCTTCGTCATTCGGCTTATGGCTGTTTTGATGCTTACTGTATTCGTTAGTATTGTATTTATGAATGGCGTTGAGTAATTTCAGTACCGATGATTTACTACGAGCTGGGCGAACTTCTTGATGTTGTTGGCCATTAAATACTAACCCGCCGATGCGATCATTTTGACCGAGTGCGGCCCAGCAGAGAAGGCTGGCGACTTCTGCAGCTTGAACTGATTTAAAGCAACATTGCGTGCCAAAAATCATACTTGGTCTTTGGTCGGCTACTACAAGTACTGGGCGTTCACGTTCTTCTTGATAGAGTTTGGTATGTGCTTCGCCGGTTCTAGCGGTAACGCGCCAGTCTATAGAGCGAATGTCATCGCCAGGTTGGTAGTGACGAATTTCTTCAAAGTCTATACCTCGGCCACGAAAGCTCGTTTTTACACTGCCGGCTAATTGACTTTGTGCTTTATTGCGGGCAAACAGATTTAATTCACCTGCGCGATAACGCAGGTCAATAAGCTGTTTGAGATTGGTTTTTGCGCCGCTAGCCATGAATTAATTATCGTGTCATAGAACTATTAAAAAGGGTTAAAGTAGGCCTTAGCTTACCGGTACTTTTGATATTAATGTGCTAATAACTTGGTCGGCGCTAATGCCGTTGGCTTCGGCTTCAAAGCTAACAATAATTCTATGGCGCAATACATCGTGTGCAACGGCTTGAACGTCATCGGGTGTTACGAATTCAGAACCGCGTAACCAAGCATTGGCTCGCGCGCAGCGATCGAGCGCTAATGTTGCTCTTGGGCTAGCGCCATAGTCGAGTAAGTTAGACAGTGATGCATCATATTGCTCGGGTGAGCGAGTGGCGATGACCAGCTGCACAATATATTCTTCTACCGCTTCGGACATAAAGAGCCCGAGGGCTGCTTGTCGCGCGTCAAAAATACTTTCATTATCAATAAGCGTTTTTGAATCTTGCTCTTTGTTCTCGTTAGCGTCGCTGGCATTCAGTGCCATCATTTCTTTTCTGACAAGTTTTAAAATGGCGCGTTCAGCTTCGGCATTGGGGTAGTCGACAACGACATGCAGTAAAAACCGATCAAGCTGCGCTTCGGGCAGAGGGTAGGTGCCTTCTTGCTCTATAGGGTTTTGTGTTGCCATTACTAAGAATAGCGGTGGTAGCGTATAAGTCGTTTTGCCAACGCTGACTTGTCGCTCGGCCATTGCCTCAAGTAGTGCGGCTTGAACTTTAGCCGGCGCGCGATTAATTTCATCGGCTAATACAAGGTTATGAAAGATAGGCCCAGGCTGAAACTCAAACTCGCCCGTTTGCGGTCTAAAGATATCGGTGCCAGTTACATCGCCAGGCAATAAGTCGGGTGTAAATTGGATGCGTTGAAAGCTACCATGAATCTCATCGGCAAGGCTGCGTATGGCACGCGTTTTAGCTAATCCTGGGGCGCCTTCTACGAGTAAATGACCGTCGGCTAAGAGTGCCATAATTAAGCGGTCAACTAATTTAGGCTGGCCTAAAATGCTCGCTGATAATTGCGTGCGCAGTTGTTGGATTGGGTGAATTGGAGCTGCTGTTTCTGTTGTCATTGTCTCTACTGTCATAGTGTCTTGTTCAAACCGTTTGTAGTTGTATGAGCTGTGTGTATGTCTGTTAACTGTCGCTGCTAAATATATTTTTGGTCTTCTTGATGCTTTTAGGCATTAGCGGGTGTTTACCCACTAAAAAATTATTATCATTATAATTGTCGTTGTTATTGTTATTGCCATTTAGAAATAGCTGTTTGCTAATAGCCATTTATTAATAAGCATTTATTAATAAGCATTTATTAATAGCCATTTACTATAATCTGGTACGAATATCGAAGGTGGATATTGTATAGATACTCGCTGTTTTTGCAAAAAGAATGTGCAAAAAAAAGCGCTAGAAATTAAGACCGTCTCAGGATTGAAAGTTCCCACGTTATATTGAGGGTCTGCTTATGAGACCCACTCATTAAAGGCCTGCTAGGAGGCTCATTAAATGGTATCAACACAGGCAGCGCCAAATCGCACCATTGTTATCGGTTTAAATATTGCTAGTGAAGAGCTGTTAAAACTCTATCGTGGCAGTGCTCGTGAGGTAGTGGCTGCGTCGCTTGATGGACAGAAAATCCGTTTCCCTGCCGAGGCTCTCAAGCCGTTTGTTAGCCATAATGGGGTGCAAGGGCAGTTTGCTTTGGTCGTCGATGCCAATAACAAGCTAATTGATCTTCGTCGATACTAGTTTCTTGTAAATGCTCTGAGTCGAAATTCGATCTTGGCGGCCAAAATATGGCCTTGCTACTTTGCTATTGAGTAAAATTTTATCAGTCAGTCCTTTCACCACTTGCAAGCGCTTGAGACATTCGCCATAATCCGCGCCCTGCGTCAAAGTGAGCAGAACGTTATGGTGGCCTCAATGGGTCCCCTCGCAACGATAGATGGTAAATTCCGCCAGGCCTGGAAGGGAGCAACGGTAGCTATCGACTCGTGTGCCGGGGTGTGGCTGGTTGGGGTTCACCACCAATTTTCTCTTTTTCTATTCTTCTCTTTCTTATTTTTATCCTTTTATTTGTACGATATTCTGCCATCTGCAGCCTTTTTCGCTGTTTATTGCTTTTATTCCTGTGCCCCTTCTTAATTTTCTCTTTAATTAGCCCTTTTTTGCCCGTTAAGCGTCTTTATCACGCTCCGTTTTAAGGCCCGAACGGTGTATACTTGAGGCCTTTATGTGCTACTCAATATTTCAGGTGTGTCCTGAGGCTGATAGCTCATTTTTTAGCTAGTTGGATTCACTTATGTCATATCAAGTGCTGGCGCGTAAATGGCGTCCGCAATCCTTTGAAACCATGGTGGGGCAGTCCCACGTTCTTAAGGCGTTGTCGAATGCGCTGGAACAGGGCCGTTTGCATCATGCTTATTTGCTTACCGGTACGCGCGGAGTGGGTAAGACCACTATCGCAAGAATTTTAGCTCGCTGCCTTAATTGCGATAAAGGTGTATCTGCAACACCTTGTGGCGAATGTTCTACCTGTAAAGAGATTACCGAAGGGCGCAGTGTTGATTTAATTGAGGTCGATGCCGCCTCGCGAACAAAAGTTGAAGATACGCGTGAGCTGTTGGACAACGTTCAATACGCGCCTTCTCAATGTCGTTATAAAATATACCTTATCGATGAAGTGCATATGCTGTCTAATCACAGTTTTAATGCTTTGTTGAAAACGCTAGAAGAGCCACCTCCACACGCTGTGTTTCTATTCGCAACTACGCATCCGCAGAAATTACCGCCAACGGTATTGTCGCGTTGTTTGCAGTTTCATTTAAAAAATCTTACGCCACAGCTTATTGTTAACCATTTAAAAACGGTTTTTGATGCTGAGAGTGTCAGCTTTGACGAAGATGGTCTTTGGATTATTGCGCGAGCAGCCTCTGGCAGCATGCGAGATGCCTTGAGTTTGGCCGACCAAGCGATTGCCTTTGGTGGCGGATCGGTAATGGGTGACGCGGTTAATGAGATGCTGGGCACGGTCGATCACGATGTGCTTACGCAATTACTGGCTGCTATTGTGGCGGGTAATGCCGATAAAGCATTGGCTGTTATTGGTGCCTATGCTGAACGAGCGCCCGATTTTGTCGGTTTGGTCGACGAGTTATTGAAATTAATTCATCGGATTGCTGTAGAGCAGGCAGTGCCAGGTGCCGGCAGTGAAGGGCAGCTATATCGTACTTTTATTCATGATTATGCCGGTTTAATTAGTCCCGAAGATTTACAGCTGTTCTATCAGAGTTTATTGGTAGGTAAGCGTGATTTAGCGTTGGCGCCTGACCCGATAACGGGTATTGAGATGATAGTGCTACGTTTGTTCGCGTTTCGTATTGCGCCTGCAGATGTTCACCTTGAACAATCAAGCTCTCAAGCTATATCTCAGCCTATATCTCTATCTGCGCCTCAAGACAATGCGCAAAGCAGCTCTCAAAATGAAGAGGTTACATCCGCAAAAAAGTTATTAGCTGAAACCGCTGCCGAGCAAACGGCATCGGTGGATGCTGTATCGGAAAAAAATCAAGCGGCAGCGAGTGCTCAGTTGTCAGAGCCGACGTTAAACGAGCCTGTTGAAACTGCGCCTGTTGCAGTGGCGTCGCAGAGTGTTACGCCGCCGGCACCGTCACCCGCTGCATCTATGCGTGATAATTTTGATGCAACACCTGCGTATGTGGCACCCGTTGAATTAGCGCAGCCAGAAAATATTCAA
>Ga0209198_1003459_pt1 | contig 10246 bp, 9 predicted proteins | sample COGITO_mtgs_1105_2_FD_184804 | JGI IMG/M metagenome (GOLD analysis project Ga0209198, IMG submission 184804) | Pelagic marine microbial communities from North Sea - COGITO_mtgs_110519 (SPAdes) (version 2) | ecosystem: Environmental > Aquatic > Marine > Epipelagic ...
GACCTAACCAACTCATTTAAAGATGCTTATAATGTTGAAATAAAAAAGACTCAAATACAAAAAGTACTTGAGTCTCGCTTAGTAGATAACTCTATTGAAATATCGAACTTCGAATTCTCTCGGAAGAGTTTTATTGAAACTTCTTTTTTAATCGATAAAATTATAAATTAAACAAATCGAAATAAGGTAGGTCATCATCTATTTCTGGTTGCAGAGAATTGTCAAGTATCTCTACATCGACCTGCACTTCCATTCGATCTGCCAGTGGAATTAAGTACTCTTTTAAAAATTCCTTCAACGGTTGGTTAAACCAAGTTTTTGTTGCTGCGTGCTGAATCATGTCGTAGACTTTTTTGTCACCCCAAGGTTTTTCATAAAAGAGCACCTCTTTTGCCATTGTGTATTCTCTACCGTTACCAATTTTTATAACTATTGAATGTTGATTTTCTGTGATCATATTTTTCTATTAGTGTTTAATAAAGTATAAAGAAATTATTTTGCAAAGTCAAATTCATAATTCATTATAACGTATTTCGATACATAAACCTATCGTTTTATTGCGTACCATCTTTTAATTTGCTATACTTGTGAAAATACTTTTCGTATGAACCGGATTAAAATTGTTTTAGAAGACAAAGGCATCAAGCAAACTTGGTTAGCGGATCAATTGGACAAGAGTTTCAATACTATTAATGGATATGTCCAAAATAGACATCAGCCACGTTTAGAGGTGTTATTTGAAATCGCAAAAATTCTCGAAGTCGATCCCAAGGAATTAATTCAATCAGAAAATCATAATGAGTAAAATAACATTATCACAATTAGAGCAGTATCTATCAAAGGCGGCTTGGATTCTTAAAGGACCTGTAGATGCTTCTGATTTTAAAGTGTACATCTTCCCTCTTTTGTTCTTCAAGAGAATCTCAGATGTGTATGATGAAGAATATAGAACTGCATTAAAAGAATCTGATGGAGACAAAGAGTACGCTAACCTTCCAGAATTTCATCGATTCATAATTCCCACTAATTGCCATTGGAAAGACGTAAGAGAAACTACTACCAATGTTGGATTAGCAATAGAAAAATCCCTCAGAGGAATAGAACAGGCAAACCAAGAATTTCTGTATGGGATTTTTGGAGATGCTCAGTGGAGTAACAAAAATAAACTTTCAGACAGGTTGCTGATTGATTTAGTAGAGCACTTCTCTCAATACGACTTATGTAATAGTAATGCAGAACCTGACATGTTAGGTAATGCCTATGAGTACTTAATCAAGCACTTTGCCGATTTAACTAATAAGAAAGCGGGGGAATTTTATACACCACGTTCAGTCGTTCATCTACTTGGGTTAATACTTGATCCACATGAAGGAGAAACTATCTACGACCCTGCATGTGGGACTGGAGGTATGTTATTAGAGTGTGTAGATCACTTAAAACATAACAATGAAGACTACAGGACATTAAAACTATTTGGACAGGAAAAAAACTTGACCTCAAGTTCCATTGCAAGAATGAATATGTTCTTACATGGTATTGAAGACTTCCAAATTCATAGAGGAGATACATTAAAAGATCCAGCATTTTTTGAGGCAGACGGTTTAAAGACATTTGACTGCGTAATTGCGAACCCACCTTTCTCATTGAAAGATTGGGGTGCAGAAAACTGGGCTAACGATCCTTATGGAAGAAATATCGCTGGTGTGCCACCAAAAGGAAATGGCGATATGGCGTGGGTGCAGCACATGATCAAATCTATGAACAATACTGGCCGAATGACTGTGGTATTACCTCACGGTGCACTGTTTAGAAAAGGTGCAGAAGGTAAAATAAGACAGGCATTGTTGGAACAGGACATGTTAGAAGCGGTAATTGGATTAGGAGGGAATATTTTTTATGGTACTCAATTGGCTGCTTGTTTAATGGTCTTCAAAAAGGAGAAAGACGCTGTTAAAAAAGACAAAGTACTATTCATCGATGCTTCTGACCAAGTACGCGTGGGTAGAGCTCAAAGTTATCTTGAACCTGAACATATAAATCAAATATTTGAGTGGTTCAATAACTACGCCGATGTTGAAAATTACGTAAAGGTTGCATCCAAGGAAGATTTAAAAGAAAACGATTACAACCTAAATATACCATTATATGTAGAGAAAATAATTGAAGACAACCTTCCCTCAGTTGAGGAAGCACTGACTGATTTAAAATCTGCATGGAGTGAGAGTCTAAAAGCAGAAGACAAGTTTAAATCAATTTTAAATGAATATCTATAAATGACAAATCAAGATTTCATATCCACTATTTGCAGCTTCTACAAAGAAAGTAGAAAGTTAATGGTCGATGCTGGTGATTATAAAATTTGGAGGGGAGTCAGTCATTCCATTTCCAGTCAATCTGAAGATTTGTTTGCTCTTTTTATCGCAAAAAAATTAAACGACTCCTCATTAGAATTCATAGTAGACAAAACTATGACCTATAAAATGCCGGGTAAAAAATCTATTCAATTCAGACCAGACTTAGCAATCATTAATAAAGGTGTTTTAACACATTCTATTGATTTGAAAATGGATATGGGTTATAAGAGAAGATATTTTGAAACTCCTGAATTTGATACAGAAAAAAAGAAATTTAACACATTCAGAGAACAAACCTTTGAAAGTGTTAGCTATAGAGTGAATGACGCTAAGGTAGAATTAAAAGTTTCACCAAAAATTAAAAATCAAATCGTAGTTATCAGTGAAAAGAACGAAGGGAAATCTTCTAATAGGACCGATATGATTGAAGCCATCAACATGATGGATTGGGTAAGCATTTATTACCTATCAGGGGATGTTCATCCCAACAACTATAGCAATGAATTACCAAGTGTAAATGATGTGCAATTTGAGCGTCTAATCAATGACATTAAACAACTAACATGACCCAAAAAGAATTAGAAAAATACTTGTGGGGTGCTGCTACCCAATTACGTGGAACCATAGATGCTGGAGATTACAAACAGTACATCTTCCCACTATTATTCTTCAAACGCATCTGTGATGTGTACGATGAAGAATTTGAAAATGCATTGACTGAAAGTGATGGCGATATAGAATATGCCGCCTTTGCAGAACACCATCATTTTGTGGTTCCAAAAGGCTCGCATTGGAATGATGTAAGAGAAACTACGGTTAATGTAGGTGTCGCATTACAAGATGCCATGAGAAATATTGAGAAGTCCAATCCAGATACCTTATATGGAATCTTTGGTGATGCTTCTTGGACCAACAAAAATCGTTTGAGTGATGAAACGCTTATCAACTTGGTAGAGCATTACTCGCAACACAAACTCAGTTTAAGTAACATTCCTGATGATAAATTAGGAAACGCATATGAATACCTCATCAAAGAGTTTGCAGATGACAGTGGACATACTGCAGCAGAGTTTTACACCAACAGAACGGTTGTAACACTAATGACTAAAATCATGGACCCCCAACCAGGAGAATCTGTATATGATCCTACCTGTGGTTCTGGCGGTTTATTATTGAATTGTGCACTGCATTTAAAAAGTGAAGGCAAGGAATACCGTACCCTTAAATTATATGGACAAGAAATTAACCTCATCACCTCTGCTATTGCACGAATGAACATGTTCATGCATGGTATTGAAGAGTTTAGCATTATACGTGGAGATACCTTAGCGAACCCAGCATTTTTGCATAATGATGAGTTGAAGAAATTCAATGTTATTTTGGCAAATCCACCTTACTCGATTAAAGCGTGGGACCAAAAAGGGTTTACTAACGATCCTTATGGTAGAAATCTATGGGGAGTGCCTCCACAAGGTTGTGCAGATTATGCGTTTCAGCAGCACATACAAAAGAGTTTAAATACATTCAATGGACGCTCTATATCACTCTGGCCACATGGGATATTGTTTCGTGATTCAGAAGCAGAGATGAGAAGTAAAATGATTGAAGAAGATTTGGTAGAATGTGTCATTGGCTTAGGACCAAATCTATTCTACAATTCTCCGATGGAAGCATGTTTATTGATTACCAAAACGAATAAGTCTGAGAACAAGAAAGGGAAGGTTTTATTTATTAATGCCGTTAAAGAAGTAAAGCAGGATAAAAATATCGCTTTCTTAGAACAGCAGCACATTGATAAGATTTATACGATTTACAAAAACTTTTCTGAAGAAAGTGAAATTGCGAAAATTGTATCAAATGAGAAATTATTAGAAAATAAAGGAAGTTTAAATATCGCACAGTTTCTAAGTAATGTAGATAAAAGTGCTCCTGAATTATCTGTAAACGAAGCTTTAGATGCCTGGAATGAACAATCATCTTCATTGAAAAATAGTATGAACGAACTTTTTCAAATCTTGAATTAATATGGAAATACTAACTGAAAAAATAGATTTGAATAATTTAGATAAGAGTAATTGGGAAACCTTGAAGTTCGAGGAAATTGCTCAAAAAATATCTAAAACAATAGATCCAAATGAAACTACTTTAGAAACGTATGTTGGTTTAGAACATATTGACGCTAAAGATCTTCATATTAGAAGAAAAGGAACCCCAGATGATGTGAAAGGCGGTAAACTCCGTTGTTATCCCGGAGATATTATTTTTGGGAAAAGGCGCGCTTACCAAAGAAAAGCGGCAATTGTAGACTTTGATGGTATTTGTTCGGCACACGCATTTGTATTGAGAGCAAATTCAGAAGTAATAGATCCAAAACTATTTCCTTTCTTTTTGCATTCAGACCAGTTTATGCATCGTATGGTTGATATTTCTGTGGGTGGACTTTCACCAACTATAAATTGGGGTGATTTAAAATATCAAGAATTCCTCCTCCCACCCAAAGACCAACAAGCCCAACTGGCCAAATTACTTTGGACTATGGATGAGGTGATTGAGAAGGAGAAAGAGGTATACGAATCATACCATTTGTATAAGAAATCTACAATTAAGAAGTTATACTTTGGAAATAACTTTTCATATGATAATGTGTCATTAAGAACAATTACAGAACTAATAACGAAAGGAACAACACCTTCTTCAATTGGAGAATCTTTTAAGAATGAAGGGATTAATTATATAAAGATTGAATCAATTACAGTGGATGGTGACTTTATAGTAGAAAAGTTTGAACATATTGATACAGTTACTCATGAAAAGTTAAAAAGATCTCAATTAAAGCCTAATGATATTTTATTTTCTATTGCGGGAGCACTTGGGCGAAGTACTATTGTTTTTGAACAAATCTGTCCTGCTAATACAAATCAGGCATTAGCGTTAATAAGGCTTGTTGAAGGAGTGGATCCTTATTATATTTTGGAATTTTTACGAAGTGATTTTATAAAGAATTACATAGAAAGAGTTCATGTAAAGGGTGCACAACCAAATTTAAGCTTAAAAAATGTGAACGATATCAAAGTACCTCTTCCTGAATATAATATTCAAAAGGATATTGCAATTGAAATAGATGGTTTGAATCAGATACTATACAAGATTAAATCCAAAGTTGAAAGTTCTAAATCCCTTCAAAAAAGTTTAATCAATCAAATTTTTTAACTATGGGATTTAATGAATTAAACAGTGTAGAACATTATATCATTCATCAATTGAGTGGTCTTAATTTAAATACAAAAGAGGTACACGAGCCTGCATTAGGTAACGGTGTACAATGGGTTTTTAAGTCTTCTGAAGAACTTCAACGAAGTGTCAATGAAGTATTGGTAGAATCGGAACTCAAAGAAGCGCTTATTCGTTTAAATCCAGATATTGCTGCTAAACCAGAACTTGCAGACGAGGTTATATATAAACTCAGAGCGGTTTTGATTGCAGTAAATCAAGTAGGTTTAGTCAAAGCGAATGAAGAGTTCTATAAATGGATGACAGGTGAGAAAACCATGCCTTTTGGAGACAACAACCGTCATGTCCCTATTCGACTGATTGACTTTGAAGAGTTATCCAACAATACTTATATCGTAACCAACCAATATCGTATTCACCATAGAGAAACTAAGATTCCAGACGTTGTCATGATGATTAATGGAATTCCTGTGGTGGTAGGTGAAGCTAAAACACCTATACGTCCTTCAGTAAGTTGGTTAGATGGTGCACATGAAGTACATGATATATATGAGAATGCAGTGCCGCAGTTATTTGTCCCTAATATCCTTTCTTTTGCCACAGAGGGAAAAGAATTGTACTATGGAGCCATTCGTTGTCCTTTAGAATTTTGGGCTCCGTGGCGTTTAGAAAATGATGAAGATGCCATTGCCAAACGTTTAGGTTTGGGTGAGGTTGGTAAAGAGTTATCCGACTTACTAAATCCAGCAAGATTATTAGATATCATGCGTAATTTCTCTTTGTTCTCAACAGATAAAAAGAAACGTAGAATTAAAATCATCCCACGTTTTCAACAATATGAAGGAGCTAACAAAATTGTAGAACGTGTAAAAGAAGGTCGTGTTAAAAAAGGGTTGATATGGCACTTCCAAGGATCAGGAAAATCCTTTCTAATGGTTTTTGCTGCTCAGAAGTTAAGACGAGAACCCGATTTAAAAAGTCCTACCGTAATTGTATTGGTAGACCGTACTGATTTAGATACACAAATCAGTGGAATCTTTGACGCTGCTGATGTTTCAAATGTAGAAAGTACCGATAGCATTAGTGAACTACAAACCTTATTGGAAAGAGATACGCGTAAGATTATCATTTCCATGATTCATAAGTTTCGTGATGCCAAACCCAATATGAATACCCGTGATAATATCATTGTATTGGTAGATGAGGCACACAGAACACAAGAGGGTGATTTGGGAAGAACTATGAGAGCGGCATTACCTAATGCATTCTTATTTGGTTTAACAGGTACGCCAGTTAACAAAGCAGATAAAAATACTTTTTGGGCCTTTGGTTCAGAAGAGGACGAAGGTGGTTATATGTCACGTTACACCTTCCACGATTCTATACGTGATAATGCAACATTGCCACTTCACTTTGAACCAAGGTTGGTTGATGTGCATGTAGATAAAGAAACCATTGATAAAGCGATGGCAGACTTCAAAGAAAGTCAAGCCTTATCAGATGAAGAAGCAGATGCATTGAATCAAAAGTCAGCAAAAATGGCTGCATTTTTGAAATCACCTGAACGGGTTTCTAAGATTGTTGAAGACATTGCCAAGCATTTCAAAGAAAAGGTTGCTCCTCATGGATTTAAGGCCATGATAGTAACCCCTGATAGACATGCCTGTGTGCAGTATAAAGAAGAATTAGATAATTATTTTCCTGAAGAAGCGAGTCATGTTGTCATTTCTACTTCTTCCAACGATCCTTTTGAGTTTAAACAGAAATGGGGTGTCGATAAAAGTCAACAAGAAAAAATAGTAGAGAAATTCTGTGACCCAACTTCAGAAACTAAATTCATTATTGTAACCGCTAAACTCCTCACTGGATTTGATGCTCCCGTGTTACAAACCATGTATTTAGATAAGTCTATAAAAGACCACACACTATTACAAGCAATCTGTAGAACCAATCGATTGTATCCAAATAAAAACTTTGGAAGAATTGTAGATTATTTTGGGGTATTTGATGATGCAGCAAAAGCGTTACAGTTTGATGAGGAATCAATAAAACAAGTCATCACTAACCTCTCTGAACTAAGAGAGAAACTTCCTAAGGCAATCAAGGACACCTTAAGTCATTTTGAAGGAGTAGACAGAACTATTGAAGGATTTGAAGGTTTAGAAGCGGCACAAAATGCGATTAAATCTGATGAGACAAAAGATGCTTTTGCAAAAGATTATAAATTCCTATCTAAACTATGGGAGTCACTATCTCCTGATAAAATTTTAGACCTGTATCATACAGATTATAAATGGTTGTCCCAAGTATTTGAATCCGTTCGTCCCGCATCAGACAGTATAGGAAAATTGTTATGGTTTTCATTGGGGGCACAAACAACAAAACTGATACATGATAATATTCACGTAGGTGATGTACACCAATTAGACGAGTTTGTATTGGATGCGGATGTGATAGAAGATATTTTCAATAATCCTGATCCAAAGAATGCGAAGCAATTAGAAAAAATTCTAATCAAACGATTTAAGAAGCTTGGAGGAGATCCAAGATTCAAAAAATTAAGTGATCGATTGGAAGCATTGAGAGACAAAGCTGAACAGGGACTTATTACTTCTATTGAGTTTGTTAAAGAACTCTGTAAAATTGCAAAAGAAACACTCCAAGCGGAGAAAGAATTGATTGAAGAAATACAAGAAAAAACTCCAAAGGCGGCATTAACTGAATTGTTCTTAGAGTTAAAGACAGACTCTACTCCCGCTGTAGTTGAAAGAATAGTTGGAGATATAGATGCTATTGTAAGGGCAATCAGTTTTCCTGGATGGCAGCATTCTAATCAAGGAGAAAGAGAAGTACAACAAGCACTAAGAAAATCTTTATTGAAATATAAGTTACACAAAGACCAGATACTATTTGATCGGGCCTATGGGTATATCAAAGAATATTATTAGTTTTTCTAATTCGAATAAGTGAGAAAAAAAATGGAAAAATTTTTCTTTCGACATTGACATCACTCTGGTGATAGCGAAAAGGGTCCTATTTAAGGGAGGGCTTCTGAGAGGACTCCCTGCAGGGAGGTCCCCTATTCAAATCTAATAGTGCGAATAACAAAGATTGGGATCACCTCAAAAAGAATGTTAGTTGCACAGCGGATTTAAAAATATAAAAATAGCGTTTACCTTATTTTCACGGTTACCAAATTGCTAAAAAGTATAGGTTTAATGCGGCATAAGCGAAAAAATGGCAATAATTTTAGGCTGGTATTATACTAAGTCTAAAAATCATGGGTATTTCAATTTTATATGTTCGCGTCTCATCCTTGGATGGTAAAACAGACAGACAAAGAATCAATGAAAAAGATTTTGATAGGGTCATTGAGGACAAATGTTCAGGTTCTATTCCAATGTTTGATCGAGATGGTGGTCACAAGTTAAAAAGATGGATTGATGAAGGTGTAATTTCCTCTATCTCTATTTGGCAAATTGATCGCAGCGGCAGAGACCTTCGCGATATTCTCAATTTTATTCATTACACGAGTGAAAGAAAAATCCCAATTCATTTTATTTCTCAGGGGCTAAGAACCATTGACGATAGTGGTGAGGAGAACCCAATCTCTAAAATGGTCATTTCCATATTGGGTGTTGTAGCTGAGATGGAACGAAAGTTAATTCGTGAGAGACAACGTGAGGGGATAGAGTTGGCGAAGTTGAAAGGAAGGTTCTTAGGACGCAAGAAAGGCACCTTAGAGAATCCCCTAAAGTTCTTATCCAAGAAACGAAACAAACACGCAATGGACCTTCTTATGAAGGGGTACAAAAACATTGAAGTGTCCAGGATAACTGGTCTTCATCCACAGACGGTATCTAAGGTCAAACGACTGATTTAATGGGGTTATTTCTGATTATTACTGGAGTTGTTTTGATGTATCGAGTTGAGACTATTATCAAGCGACCACAATACAATTTAAAGATACCTATAGAAGACTTCTTAGAAGACATAACGGAATGGGTCAGGATTATGTACCCGACACGGAGAAAGTTCCCCAGTGTGGTTGTTTCGACCTTTAAATCTGACAATGCAGGGGAATTTAATTATCAAAATAATGAGATAACGATCTACCTTAAAAACAACCCAACTATTGAGATTCTTGTGGATACACAGATTCATGAATCAATACACCATGTGTGGACTGATACGAAACTAAAGCAGCTACAGTTTGAGAAACAACTGGAAGAGTATGGTTATTGGGATCATCCGAGTGAAATATTGTGTAGAAGTTTGGCAAAATCACTGACTGAGAGGTATATGAAGTCAAGATTTCAAAAAAATTGGGTTTGGCTTTAAAAGGAGTCCAATCCCTACAAGAATAAATCAGGGATTATTGTAATACAAGTTCTTTGAAATTTATTGGATTGGGTATCTAACAGGGTACGAGTCTTTGTACTTTTTGTCATTTTAAGGAATTTTAGAACTATTGATTTTTTTACGACAAATTCCTTTTATTACTTCTCCTAATTTTCTGTAGCTGGCGTTGAATGGATTCTCTAATGAACTCTGATTTATTCATTTCTTCTTCGATTACAGCGTCTATCATGTTCTTATACTGGGATTCAGTAATTCTAATTGTAATTGATTTTTTTTTATTTCTTTTCATACCAGTATTT
>Ga0209198_1003462_pt1 | contig 10239 bp, 9 predicted proteins | sample COGITO_mtgs_1105_2_FD_184804 | JGI IMG/M metagenome (GOLD analysis project Ga0209198, IMG submission 184804) | Pelagic marine microbial communities from North Sea - COGITO_mtgs_110519 (SPAdes) (version 2) | ecosystem: Environmental > Aquatic > Marine > Epipelagic ...
ACATACGTTATATGCACGTTAATTTCTATAAAAAACCACAAACAAAGACACATAAGACACTCATAAAAGTAGAAAAATCTGTCTTATTTTTAGACTATTTAGAACATTTTATTTCCAATTCTGCTACAAAAAGAGTTCAAGGATATGGAACAGTGGGTTTGGCACATAATACAATCCGGACGTATAAATCTTTGTTTCGGATTGTAAAAGCCTATGAATTTGAAAAATCAGAGAAGTTATACTTGAATTCTATAGATAAATATACCGCCGAATCTTTTACACGTTTTCTAAAAATTGAGCAGCAGTATAGTGATAATTACTGCGGTCAACTTTTAAAATTATTGAAGATTATTTTGCGTGACGCTGAAAAAAGCGGGTTGGAAGTACATCCTTATTCTAATTATATAGAATCTTTTAAACAGAAAAGTTCAGATCGTATACTTCATATTTTAAATCCATCAGAGATAAAAGCATTAAAGGGATTAAAGCAGATCCCAGCAGCATATACAGATAGTTATAATTGGTTATTGCTTGGTTTGTGTATCGGGCAGCGAGTCTCAGATCTATTAAAGTTGAGCCCGGATAATCTTAGAAAAGCGAGTTCTGGATTATATATAGATATATTACAGCAAAAAACAAAGAAGGCGGTGACTGTTGGTGTGGCAGATCCAATAGTTATTGAACTATTAGAGAATGAGTTTCCAAGAAAAGTTTCTCAAGTGGTATTTAATAAACAGATTAAAGCACTTTGTAAAATGGCGGAAATTGATGAATTGGTGTCTGGATTTAAGAACAACCCAAAGACTCGTAGGAAGGAAATTGTAAATGCCCCGAAATATGAATTTGTGACGTCTCATATTATGAGGCGCTCTTTTGCATCTAATTACTATGGGAAAATTGAAACGCCGCTGCTAATGAATATTACTGGGCATTCTAAAGAGAGTACTTTTCTGACCTATATTGGAACGCATCAGAATAAAGATGCACTGGCAGATTTATTTATGCAGCAGGCGGGGGTTATTTGGTAATCTTATTTTTTTATTCCTAACTGAATTCCTTTTTCTTTGTACCAATTTTTATCTGTTACTCTTTTAAATAACCAAATGCGATACTCTTTGTATATGATGGACTTATAAAGAATGTTTACTCTAGATTTAATAAATAGATAAATCTTAATACGTTTGTGTCGTATTTTTGTTGTTTGCCTATTAGTAAACTGACTGTTAAAAGCACTTAGATAGGAAGCTGCGTTTTTTGTATTGTTATATTCTAAACTATCTACCCTATTAAAAACTTCATAACAAGCTGCTAAAAAACAATTCAAAGGATTGGTTAATTTGTCTAATGTATTCACCGCAGCCTTTGCATTCGTTTTTTTAGACAATAGAAAAACATCATAAGCATTTCTTAAGGCCATTGTTTTAAAATAAAAACCATTATCGTTTATTTGATTGGCAATAATGGATAAGTTTAATTTATTTGCATAACTTAAAACAGAGACTCCATTTATAATTTGACTATCTTGCTTTACGAAACTGTAATTAAATTCATTAGCGTACTTTTCTATTAAAAGTTCTTTATGAATTTCTATGGCTGCAATGTTATTCTCTTTTTTGAGTCTTCTATAATGTCTTTTTTCAGGAATATAGTATTTACAAGTTCCTAATTCAGAATACCCAAACTCTCTTAAAATAGTAATCGCTTTTGGATAGTCTTCTTTTGATAAAATAAAATCAATGTCCCCGACCATTCTTTCGGCAATATCCTTATAGATTCCTACTAATAGATTCCCCGTTCCTTTTAAAAAAATAGGTCTAATGTTATTCGCTAATAATAGGCTGTTTAGTTCTTGTACTTGTTGAAGTATTTGTTCATTCCTATCTCTATTTAAGTTAGTTATGTGTATCATGTAATCAACCAAATCCGCGGGAAGGTATTTTACAAAATCAGCTATTTTAAAATTATAATACAATGCAGGAAATACATAATGACTGGTGCTTACTTTTACCACTGCTTCCCAATCTACATTCATTGTTTTCAGAATGATCTCTATTTCAGCTCTATTTTTTTCTTCCAAAGAAATAGTCAAACATTTAGCAATAAAAAAAAGGGTTTCTTTATAATTCAATTGATAATTTTTTTACTCAAAGATAGGAAATTGTTAATGCGTCGAAATATGAATTTGTGACGTCTCATATTATGAGAAGGTCTTTTGCTTCTAATTACTATGGAAAAATTGAAACACCGCTACTTATGAATATAACTGGATATTCTAAAAAAAGTACTTTTCTGACTTATATTGGAACGCATCAAAACAAAGATGCACTAGCAGATTTATTTATGCAGCAGGCGGGAGTTATTTGGTGATTTTACTTTTTTATTCCTAACTGAACTAGTTTTCTTTTGCACCAATCTTTATCAGTTAATACATTAAACAACCAAACTCGATATTCTTTGTGTATTATAGATTTTAGAATAATATTTACTCTAAATAGATAAATCTTAATGTGTGTTGATTGTGTTTTTATTGGTATGGGATTAGTAAACTGACTATTAAATTCACTCATATACGAAGCTGTTTTTGTTGTTTTGTTGCACTCTAAACTATCTACCCTATCAAAAACCTCATAACAAGCTGCTAAAAAACAATTTAAGGGATGACTTAGTTTGTTTAATGTATTTACCGCAGCTTTTGCATTCGTTTTTTTAGATAATAAAAAAACATCATAGGCATTTCGTAAGGCCATTGTTTTATAATAAAAACCACTATCGTTTATTTGATTGGCAATAATAGATAAGTTTAATTTGTTTGCATAACTCAAAACTTTAAATCCGTTTATATCCTGACTATCTTGCCCTACAAAGTTGTAATTAAATTCTTTGGTATATTTTTTTATGCCTAAAAACTCTGAGTGAATTTCGATGGCTGCAATGTTATTCTCTTTTTGAAGTCTTCTGTAATGTTTCCTTTCACCAGGAAAATAATATTTATACTTAATTACTTCAGAATACCCGAACTCTCTTAAAATAGTAATCGCTGTTGAATAGTCTTGTTTTGAGAATATAAAATCAATATCTCCTACCATCCTTTCAGCAATATCATCATATACACCCGCTAATAGGTTTCCGGTTCCCTTTAGAAATAATGGGGTAATGTTATTTGCTAATAACAGCGTATTTAAATCTTTGGCTTGAGCTATGATTTTTTTGTTTCGTTCTCTGTTTATATTGGTAATATACTCCATGTAGCTTACCAAATCTTGAGGTAAATACTTTAAGAAATCAGCTCTTTTGAAATTACAATACAATGCAGGAAACACCAAATCGGCTGTACCCAATTTTACAACAGCATCCCAGTCTATAGACGTTGATTTTAATTGCTTTTCTATTTCATCTCTATTTTTTATCTCTTTAGAAATAGTCAAACATTTGGCAATAAAAAAAAGGGTTTCTTTATAATTCAATTGATTATTTTCTTTTCAAAAATATTATTTAGTTGGATCTGGATCTCTATACATAATTCCTTGTTTTTCAATTTCTTTTAATTGTTCAATAGTAAACTTGTCTCGCACAGATTTTGTTTTAGGAAAAATATAATTAGACAGCGTTACAAAGAGTTTTACCCGCTCTGTTTTGGTGAGTTTTTCTTGGTTTAGCAGTAAATCATCCAGCACTTTTTCATAGAGCATTTCCATCTTTTCTTTGATGGAAGGCCCTTCTTTTTTTGCAGGACCTCTTTTAGATTTTTTTCCTGCTTTCTTTGCTGAATTTGGATCGAATGGCATATGTCTTATGATTTAATTATAAACTGCCTAACTTTAGATATATTTTTGAGGAAAATCAAATACCAGCCTCCAATATTATTTGAACGTACAGCACGATAATCTTCTCTTGTTTTTTGAATAATATTTTTAATGCTTCGATTACTAGCTCCACCTACTCGCATTTTGGTAATCACCTTTGGCAAATAAGTAAATTTTACAGAATCGTCTTTTAATATTCGTAACATAAAATCATAATCAGCTGATATTTTATAACTTAAATTAAATATTCCATGCTTTTTATATACTGTTTTTTTTAAAAATAATGTGGGGTGAGCTGGCATCCACCCCTTTGACAGTAATGCAATATTAAAATATCTACTTTTCCAATACCGTATAACTTTATCAATATTATTTTTATCTACATATTGTAGGTCACCATATACGCCATCTATATTCTCCTTTTCAAATTGATTGGCAAGTGTTGAAACAATCTGATTATCAGCTAATATGTCATCAGAATGCACAAAACCTATCACTTCACCGGTGGCTAAATGAACACCTTTATTTAGAGCGTCATAAATACCATTATCTGGCTCTGATAGTATTTTAAACTCAATTTGTGGAAATTGTAATTGATGTTGTTTTACCAACTCTAAAGTTTTATCAGTTGAATTGCCATCAATAATCACATATTCAATATTTTTATAACTTTGGTGAAGAACAGATATCATACATGACTTTAGGGTTGCTTCGCTGTTATAGGTTGCTGTAATGATGGAAATTTTCATGCTTCAATTACTCTATTACGTATTTTTTTTGCAGGGTTGCCTTGATAAACTGTATATGGTTCTAAATCGATATTTGCAATTGAGCTAATACTTAAAATAGCGTGGGTTTTGCATCTTACTCCTGAACATACAACAGATTTTGCCCCAATCCAAACACCTTCTTCCAATATTATTTCATTAACCATTAAATCAAAAGTGGTTTTTTTATAATTATGGTTTCCACATAAGATCATTGCTCCTTGTGAGATGCAAACATGATCTTCTATAGTTACTTGAGCTAAGTTATCTATCCAAACATTTTCACCTATCCACACGTGATTTCCTATTTGTAATAACCAAGGATACTTAATATTAACTCCGGGTTTTATTATAACTCCTTTACCAATATTAGCTCCAAAACATTTGAGAATAATAACTTTAATTTTAGAGAAAGGGAATAATGTGTTTTTTAGAATCAATATATTAAGAAAATACCAACATATACATTTTAATTTATTCCCAGGTTTATACCAAGAATTATTATAATTATTTAAATTAATTTTATTTTTCAAAATTTTAAATTATTTTGAAATTTTTAGTCAAATAATCGTTCATTTTGACTAATAAATTTCTTGTTGTTACAAAAATTAGTTGCAAAATCAAAAGCATTTTTAGATAATATATCATATTTATTTTGATCTATTTCAACCGTTTTAGTTATTGCAAGTCTTAAATCATCTATATTCTCTAAGGAAACATCCCAACCAACTTTCTTTAATTCTAAATTTTTCCATGGTGTATTATTTGAAATTAATGCCGGTCTTCCAGCAGTAAATGATTCAAGGATAGAATGGCCAAAGTTTTCACCCTCTGATGGGAGTAGTAAGAAATGGTAATGTTCTAAAATAGTAGGAATCATTTCAGAATCAGCTAAACCTTTATATTTTACAATAATATTTGAAGGGAGTTTTTTAATTTGATTTTGACATTCTAGCCAATAATCATTATCATAGATAGCTCCAAATAAATCAAATTCTATTTTTGTGTCGGAAGATAAAATTAACATATTCAAACATCTTATGGCAAATAGTGTGCCTTTTTCTTTTGAAATTCTTGCTGTATATATTAATTTAACATGACCAGACTTTTTCGAAATTTTGGTTAGTACTTTATTATTGTTAATTCTTGGCAAATTTGGAGCTATAATTATATTATTTTTCTTTAATAATATTTTTATATTTGATGCTTCATCTTCATTTGTAGCATGAAAAAAAACGTTCCCATATAGATTTATTAATCTTGCTATTTTTAAAAATATTACTTTCTTAATCTTATTTGTAGAAAATGCTTGAGAATTTAGCATTCCTCTTGGTGACACTATCTTTTTTGCTTTTAAAAATTTAAATATCCATAAAGGTAAAATAGAAAAATACCAGGAATAAACTCCGTTAATTAACACGATATCAAACTTAATAGAAAGACATATTTTTTTGATTGTATTAAACCTTAGTTTGTCATTTGAGATATAATAAACATTTAAATTCTTTTTTACTGTGTTCCATGAATCCGACAATACAGTTTCATATGGCTTATTATCACAATAGTCTGTATTTCTTGTAATTACATAAAAATCATGATCTTTAGAAAAATGATCTAGCAGATTCTCATATGACCTTACTGGACCTCCTGAATTTGTACCTGGTAAAAACCAATCAATAGTAATTAAAACCTTTTTTCTAGTCATCAATTTCATTATTTAATAGCCAATACTCTAAAACTATCAATGGCCATAATCTTGAGAAAGAAACTAAAGATGAGCTATTACAAAAATTGCCCCATAAGTTTTCTATTTCTCTTTGATTAAAATACTTTCTCCTTGAAAGACTCTTTATCAAATTATCTGAAAATTCAAACAATTCATTTTTAAGCCACTTTTCCCATGGAAAAGTAAAACCCATTTTAGGTCTATCGTAAACTTCTTTTGGCAGTAATCCTTGAAGTGAATCAATTAAAAGTTTTTTTGTTGTTTTTGGATATTTATTTTTATCATTAACAGCTAAAATTAAATCAACTAAATTATGATCTAGAAAAGGCACCCTGACTTCTAATCCATGGGCCATACTCATTTGGTCAGTATCCCTGAGTAAAACATTACTCATGTATGTTTCAAACTCTGCTGTTGAAACTTTAGATAAAAAATGAGATTTATCAAAACCGTAATCATTTATTAAAATCCTATCATTTACCATGTTGTTGTAATATATAGGTTTTAAAATTTTATTCAATTGTAAGTCAAGTAAGCTTTGCCTTGTTAATAAATAATTTTCTTTAAAATTATACTTTTTTATTTTCAAAAGAGATTCGATCTTAGCGGCTTCTAAACCTCCACCAAAAGTATTGAAACCTTTGCTAATAATGTTTTTAAAAAAGCGGGGGGTATTTTGAATAAACTTAAAATCATTTAATGTTTTTAAGCGTTCAAAACTTTTATATCCTGCAAATAATTCATCTCCACCTAATCCAGAAAAGACCATTTTCACTCCTTGTTCTTTAGTGAATTTAGAAACAACCCAAGAGTTTGGACCATCACCCGAAGGGTGGTCCATATCATTTAAAGCATTAGGGATGTAATTTAGAAAATCTTCAGGTTTTAAGTTAATTTCTGTGTGATCAGTATTGAATTGTTTCGATACTAAACGGGCATATTTTGATTCGCTGTATTCTTTGTCATCAAAAGAAATATTAAATGTTTTAATTTTTCTTTTAGATAATTTTGACATTAAACCAACCATCGTACTTGAATCCACACCACCAGATAAAAACGCACCAGAATCAACGTCTGAAAACATTCTGAGCTCTACTGAATTAGTTAATTCTTGTAAAACCTTATTCTTAAGTTTATCATAAGAATAACCATTTATGTCTATTGATTTTTTATTAGGAGACCAATACGTTGATTTATTTAATAATTTAAAATCTCTAAAAAAAACAAATGACGCAGGCTCCAATACTTTAATATCTTTAATAATTGTATTTGGACAATTAACTGTTTGAAACTTCAAGTACTCGTTTAAACCTTGAACACAAATTTTCTTATCTACTAAATTAGTCTTTAAAATTGAACGAATCTCTGAAGAAAAAATAAAAGTTGATTCATCATAATAATAATAAAGTGGTTTTATCCCCAATCTATCCCTTGTAACAAAGAGTTCTTTTTTAAACTTATCCCATATGGCAAAAGCAAACATTCCGTTAAAATAATTAACACATTCTTTTCCCCATTTTAAATAAGATGCTAATACTACCTCAGTATCTGTTGTAGTAGTGAAATCATAATTAAGTTGAGACTTTAGTTCATTGAAATTATATATCTCACCATTAAAAACAATAATATATCTTTCATTACTTGAAAACATTGGTTGATTACCATTATTTGACAAATCTACTATGGAAAGTCTTGTGTGCCCTAATGATATATAATCATCAGAGTAAAAATCTGAGTTGTCTGGACCTCTATGGGAAATTGAATGATTCATTTTCTTAATGATACCATCTCTATCTATTGATTTTGAGGTATACAATATATTTATTCCACACATACTTAATTTATTTTTTTTATTACTTTAGCTGGATTACCACCAACAATAGTATTTGAAAACACTTCTTTTGTAACAATTGAACCAGCAGCAATTATAGCGTTTTTACCTATACGTGAGACATTAGATAAAATCATTACATTTTGACCTACCCATACATTATCTTCAATAAATAATGACTTTTTCACAGGTTTAGATTTTGGATCATAGCCATGATCATGTGTCAGAATAATAGTAGTTTCTGAAATTAAAACGTTACTACCAATAGTTAAATCCCCCGTAAAATCAATTTGTGAATTTTTATTAATATTGGTATTACTACCAACAATTAATTTACCATTGCTACATTCAGAGAAAATTTCAACATTTCTTCCAATTGAAATATTATCACCAAAATAAATATTTCTAGGGTATCTAATAGTAACTCCTTTTTGAATTATACATTTATCTCCACATTCACGTAAATTGTAAATCCAAAATATTGAATTAAACAATTCTATTAATTTATTGCATGAGACATTAATTAAAATAAAAATAAACTTAGGTAATCCTGTAAAATTTAAATTCCAAAATTTTGAAAACATATTTTATAATTTTAAGATTATATAAGAAAAAGCCAAAATAAAGCTAAAGTAAAAATATACACGTTTGAAAGATATATATTTTCTCTTTAAAGTAATGTTATCTTTAGTTTTTTGAAAAATGTATGCCAATGGTAATATAGATAAACACATGAATAATAGAGCATATCTTGGAACAATTCCTGTTTCTAAAAAAGCAACTATTATATAGCCTAGAACACTAATTATCATGATTTTTTTAATCAAACCATTTAAGTATTTTAATTGAATTGTACTAAATATAAAAAGAGGGCCAAAAAACATAAGCCAAATTATTTTCATGTTTATGTCTATATATGACCATGGATTAGTGTGGTAAAAGTTAAATACATTAATAGGAGTTAGATACTGAACGATAATTACTAATGGTAATTTAATGATTTTTAAGTATAGTGGATCAGATGCATATGTTCCGACTAAAACAGCAGCAAAACCAGATCCATGAACTCCTGAATCAGTTATATTATCAATAAGTTTGATAGATTTTGTGTAAATTTCTGACAACTGAATAAAGTCAAGAAAGAAGATAGCACCAATTAATAAGAAAATAAAATAAAATTTATTACTTTTTTTGAAAGAAAGGTAAAGTAAGATAATAAGATACAGAATTGAAAAAGGTAATCTAAGAAAAATACACAAAAAGAAACTGATTGCTATATATATGAATGTTTTAATAGAATTATTTTGTTTTTCTTGAAAACTAATAGCAGCATAAACTAGTAGAAATAATGAGAATGTAATAAGAGAATCTTTTAATAAAATAATATTTGAAGATAAAATATGAGGAAATAAAATATAAAATACACCAATAGTTTGCATTGTTTGTTTATTAAATTTCAACAAAATTCCAATTTTGAATAATAATAAAAGATTTATTAATCCTATAAACATTACAAACATTAAGCTAGCTAAGTATTTTGACTTGAAAAGAAAAATAATTTTAGACAAAATATACTGAAATAAAAAATAATTTATATTAGATAATGCACCAAGTTCTAAGAAAGATTTTCCTTCCGCCTTAGACATCATTATTGATTCAAGATAGTATGCTTCTGAGTCTCCAAGTAATTTTGATGTATCTAGTATACCAAGATCGTTATGTGCAAAATTCCACATAATCATAATTAAAACGATGTAAATACCTTGTGCTAAATTCAAAAAATTAAAGATAACTTTTGAGTGTCTTTTTGGAGATAGATAAGCCAAAATAGACCTAATTAAGATAGACATAATTAAGAATTCAAAATAGGTGTATATATCTAATAAATTAAATATTGGAAATAGTAATGTAACAACTATTAAAAAGATTAAACTTAATTTATTGGATTCTATCATCTAAATTGTCTTTAATTAAATTTTTGTGTAAGGAAATATCTTTATGAAATATCTGCTTTAGTTTATCAAAGTTATTAGATTGTAATTTATTTATTAAACCTTCATTATTGTGCAATAAAATTATATTATTATAAATATCTTCTGGGGAATTTACTTT
>Ga0209198_1003472_pt1 | contig 10223 bp, 10 predicted proteins | sample COGITO_mtgs_1105_2_FD_184804 | JGI IMG/M metagenome (GOLD analysis project Ga0209198, IMG submission 184804) | Pelagic marine microbial communities from North Sea - COGITO_mtgs_110519 (SPAdes) (version 2) | ecosystem: Environmental > Aquatic > Marine > Epipelagic ...
GCATCAAGTATTTCAATTCTTCGAGATGTATAAGTTACTGGATCACCAGAAAGGTCATATCTTTTTGCTCTAGGGTCTGTATTAGAACCTGGACTTCCCATGGCATCTCCATCAGTCCCAAAGACATATTCAGGTATTGAAGCTTTTGCCAAGATTAAATCTCTTTCTTCATCAGTCATATTTGGAGTGTATCCAAATTCTATAGCCCACTTATCATATATTCCCGGTCCATGAGGGAAGAAGTTCCCTTGTGGAGTTCCAGCTGGAGCTAAATTAATTGGATCGTAATCCATAACAGATCCAATATGACTCTTACCTGTTATAGAAACATTATGTATATCATCAGCATTATAAATCCAGCTAGATTTAAAGTTATGACGCAAACCTAGGGTATGACCAACCTCATGCATTGTAAGAGATACTATCCACTGCTCTAAAGGATCGTTATCTTCTGTATATCCCCATAATTTTCTATATGTATAACCTCTTTTAATTGCATTAAATTCTTGAACAATGTCTGCCGCAATAATTTCGCCTGTTCTTGGATTTGCGATACTTGGGCCATATCCTGAAAATTGTGGATTTGGTGTAGATGCCCATCTAACAACATTATATTGGATATCTCCAGCATCCCATTCAGCATCATCAGGTTGAATTTTTGCAACTACTGCATTCTTAAAGCCTGCTTTTTCAAACGCAGCATTCCACCCCTCAATTCCTTTAACTACAAATGGTCTAATCTCTTCTGGAGTTGAGTTCTCTACCCAATAAACAATTGGCTCGACAGGTTCTGACAATTCAGCTTCAGGATTTTTTTTAATCAATCTCCATCTATTCATTAGATCGCGAGCAGGATAGCTATCATAAGAAGATAAGTCAGTAACTTTTTCTGAAAAGTATCCAATTCTTTGGTCTGCTATTCTTGGCTCAAATTTATCGTCTGGCATTTCTACAAATAAATGCCTAGCTGATATAAATGTATATCTTTTATCAGCTACAGCATCAACCGAACCACCTGGTTTAGGTCTAGGGTTAAAAAAACCATAATTTATTTCTATTGCAGTATTTTTTGGATAGTTTCTAACATCATTAATGTAGGTTTTGCTTTTATCTATCTTACCAATATTTAGATCATAATATTCCATATACTCTTTAGGTATGTTTGGAGTAACACTTGTTAACATTTCACTTAAAAACAACTTATCAGCACTTATTAAGTATTTATTATCTTCTTTAACAACAACCTTAAATCTTCCCATAAATGCTTCAATAATATTCGTAAGTTTTGATTGAGAAATTTTATTTGAATCATCATATTTATATTTTGTATTAATTTTATAAAGACCAATATCATCTTTAAATTTTCTAAACTCTAATATAGATCCATCACCCATTGAGCCACCACTTGCACCAACATCCTGAGGGCCATTCAATATATATGCAAAATAAATAAACTCTTTATTTATTTTATCTTCTTCAATAATTAGATAGTATTTATCTTCTTCAGTTTCATGCAAGATATTCATAAAACCATTAAGCTCTTTAAATTCTCCATCCTCTATGAACTCTTTTATGCTTGCATAATCTTTTTTATCTTTTTTGCCTTTGCCCATCTTTGAATCTTCCAAGACAGTGTCACTCGAATCCTCAACAGATTCAGGTTTCTCACTTTCTTGAGCATTTATATTGGCTGTAAAAGCTATTATTAATGTGTAACCAAATACGCATATTAGAAATAGTTTTGAGATTGATTTTTTATTTTCCATATTGTTATCCAAATTTTTTACTTAATTCTATCCCAGAAGACTAGATACTGGTAGTATGTATCAATGAAAAACTCATATGCACTTATCACTGGAGCCTCGTCGGGTATAGGATCTGAAATAGTAATATCACTAGCTGAAAGAGGTTTTAATATAATTCTCACAGCAAGAAGAGAAGAGAGGCTAATAGCTCTTACTAAAGATCTTCAAGATAGGTATGGAGTTCATGCTGACTATGTAACAGGTGATCTTGCTTCCCCAGAAACACCTCAAGAAATTTATAATTTTTGTAAAGAAAGAAACTACGAAGTTGAGATCTTAGTTAATAATGCTGGCTATGGATTACCTAAACAATTTCATGAAACTCCTATGGAGGATGAAGAAAAAAATATAAGAGTATTAAGCACATCTGTAATAGCTTTATCAAAAATATTTATACCCGATATGTTGGAAAGAAAATCTGGCAAAATAATGATTATTTCATCAGTTGCATCATTTGCACCTCCCTCAACTCTTCAGGTCTTATATGGACCTCTTAAAACATTTATGAATAGGTTTAGTGATGCACTAAATGTAAATTATAAACACAAAGGTATTTCCTCTACTGCTGTTTGTCCAGGATTTGTGGTTACAGAATTTCATACTTCCAGTGGTGTTCAAGATGCTATGGATAAAGTTCCAGCATTCATGAAGCTTAATGCCAAAGATGTAGCTGCCGAAGCTGTAGAGGCCACTCTCAGCTCTAAGTCTTACTGTATTCCTGGAAAAAGATATAGAGCTATAGTTTTCTTAATGAAATATACACCATTTATAATGAAGCTATTATCTAATACTCTTTCTGGCGGAAGATACGCTAAAAAGTAAACCTAGTTAAGAATAGAGTCTGAAACAAAAGCATTTGTTTGTCTCTCTATACCGAAATTGGAGTTTTCTCCGTGCCCTGGTATAAACAGCACATCATTTCCAAGAGGCCACAACTTATTTTTAATTGAATCTAGAAGATCTTGATGATTGCCACCAGGAAGATCAGTACGACCAATCGACCCTTGAAATAAGACATCTCCAACTAGAGCAATTTTTGTATCCTTTTCATAAAAAATTACATGTCCCGGGGTGTGACCAGGGCAAAAATATACTTCTAAAGTGATACTACCAACTCGAACAATATCACCATCTTTGAGCCATAGGTCAGGAATACAATTCCTTGAATCCATTCCAAACATCTGGCCTTGCTCCTGGAGGCTATCTAGTAAGAACTTATCTTCAATGCTAGGACCTTCTATTTTTATATTGAGTATTTCTGATAATTCAGAAGCTCCACCCGCATGATCTATATGACCATGAGTAAGAAGAATTTTTTCTGGTATAAGATTATTATCTTTTGCTTTGGCTAAAAGAATATCTATGTCTCCACCCGGATCAACAAAAGCACATTTATTAGTCTCTTCACAGAAGATAATTGAAGCATTTTGTTCAAACGGAGTGACTGGAACAACTATAGTATTTTTTAGAGACATTTTTAAATTTTATCTTTAATAATCTTAATTCTATCTATGGAGTTATCATCTATTCTGATAACTTCAAATTTATAATTATCTATTTGTACGCATAAATTAGATTGGGGGATTAGATCTAGATATTCTGTAATTAACCCATTGATAGTTTTAGAATTTTCTTCTGGTATAGACCAATCTAAGAAATTATTAAGGTCTCTGATTTTTGAATTTCCATCGGTAATTACAGATCCGTCTTTTAAAATTGTAAATTCTTTTTCCAGCTCAACTCTATCACTACCAAATTTACCTGCTATTTCTTTAAAAATGTCCTCTATTGTAATTAAGCCTTGTATTTCTCCATACTCATCTACAACAAGAGCCATGCTTTTTCCATTCAACTGAAACTCTCTTAATTGTTTCATCAGGGCAGTTGATTGAGAGACAAAATATGTAGTTCTTAAAATATTATCAACGTTATTATTTATTTCTAACTCATCCAAGAATGCATGAGAGTCCTTTAAATGCAATGTACCAATTTCATTATCAATTTCGTCTTTAAAAACTGGCAATCTTGTATATTCAGTAGACTCAATAATTTTTTTGTTGGATTCATAACTATCATTTAAATCAAGTCCAATTATTTCAGATGTAGGAGTCATAATATCTTCAACAACAAGTTCCTCCATCCCTAAAATTGAAGATAACATTCCTCTGTATTGTTTGGGTATTAAATCACCAGATTCATCTAGTAAAGTTTTAAGCTCTTGAGTATTAAGATTGTCATTATCATTTGCATCTTTGGCATTTAACTTAAATAATTTTAGAACACCTGAACTGAGTAGATTCGTAATAGAAATTAGGGGCTTAAAAACAAACAATAATACTTTGAGTAATAAGGAAGATTTAATTGCAAAACTTTCAGGTTTAATTGCAGCCATAGTCTTTGGGGTAATCTCAGAGAATATTAAAATTACTAGTGTTAGTAGAACAGAGCCTAAAAGCACATTCCCACCAAAATAATTAATCATTATTATAGTAACTATTGCTGATGCTAAGATATTCGCAAAATTATTACCTATCAATATGGTTGATAAAAGTAAATCAGGTTTATGTAGCAATTTAAGAGCTCTTTTTGCACCTCTATGTGGTTTCTTTGAAAGATTTTTAAGCTTAATTTTATTAGCAGCCATCATTCCCGTTTCAGACCCTGAAAAAAATCCACTAAGAATCAAAAGGCCAAAAAGTACCCCAAATAAAAAATATATAGAATATTCTTCTTGCATTAATTAATTATAAATCAAATATGAGTTTGCGATGTAAGCAAATAAAACAGCCCACATCGATATAAAAAGTCCTCTTATCGCATACTTAATAGGAAAGTTAAAGAACTTGATACCGATTAGAGTTATTAAATATATTAACAATGCAACTAGCGTAAATGAAGTTTTTATAGCTAGGTTAGTTGTAAAGACTGACTGAATTGCAAATCCAGATATCAATGCGAAAGCAAGAAATACTAAACCAATGCCTAGAATCTTTGAAACTAGTTTGTAATTTTTTTCAATCGAATAGGATTCTGCATTATTAAATTCACCCATTTTAATTTTTCTAACATTCCTCTCAAGAATAAGTATTTCATAATAAGCGATAAATAAAATTATTAGACTAAGGCCAGTAATTAAAAAATGTAATGTAGGTATAAGAGATATAACCTTATATGTTCCAAGATACATAGCAATATATGAAACTGATGAAACAGAAGCCGCAATATTTAATGAGTTAGAGCGCGTTAAACTTACTCTAATAATAAAATAAAGGACTATAGATATAGTAACTTGCGTGATAAAGCTCATAAAAAGTGATGTAAATTAAATCTTTGTGTATTAATACTATCAATATTATCAAGGTTAACCTAAAATACACATCTTTTTTAACATTTAGAATATATACAAGTTATGGTAATTATAAGATTAGCTAGAAGTGGGGCAAAGAAAAACCCTTATTACTTTATTACAGTTGCAGATGAAAGGCGTCCTCGTGACGGTTCATTTATCGAAAGATTGGGGTTTTTTAATCCATCAGCTCGAGGCCAAGAAGAGAGACTCAGGGTTGATTTAGATAAAGTTAATGAGTGGGTATCAAAGGGAGCTCAGCTAAGTGATAGAGTTCAATATCTAGTTAACGAAGCCATGCTTTCACCCGAAGATCTTAAAGCAAAAATGGACGCTAAAAAAGCTAAAGCTGATGCTAAAAAAGCTGCAATAGAAGCCAAGCTTGCAAAGGAAGCTGCAGAAAAAGTAGCTGCAGAAGCTGCTGAAAAGGAAGCTGAAGAAAAGGCAGCCGCAGAAGAAGCTGCAGCTCAAGAGGCTCCTGCTGAAGAAGTTGTAGCTGAAGAGGCTCCTGCTGAAGAAGTTGTAGCTGAAGAAGTTGTAGCTGAAGAGGCTCCTGCTGAAGAAGTTGTAGCTGAAGAAGTTGTAGCTGAAGAGGCTCCTGCTGAAGAAGTTGTAGCTGAAGAGGCTCCTGCTGAAGAAGTTGTAGCTGAAGAGGTTGTAACTGAAGAAGAATCTGAAGAGAAAGATTCTTCAGATGATGAAAATAAATAAATTAGATAAAACTAATCTTATTTGTATAGCTTCCATTGGGAAACCCAGAGGCTTGAAGGGAGAATTTTTTCTAAACTCCTTTTGCGACCCTAAAGATAACATCATTAACTATAATAATTTTCTTATAGAAGATAATGTTATTTCTGATTTTAAAATAAGTTATATAAAAAAAGTAAACTCAAAATTCTTCTCCAAAATAAATGGTATTGATGATTTAGATGAAATAAAAATTCATACAAATAAAAAACTTTATATCCAAAAGGAAGATTTACCAGAATTAGATAACGACGAGATGTATTGGCATGACCTCATTGGATCAAAAGTTATTGATAATAATCCTCATGAAGTCCTTGGAATAGTCAGCAATGTTTTGAACTTTGGATCAAATGATTGCTTGGAGGTAAAACCTTTTAAAGATTCAATTGACGAGACGACAAGACTTATCCCATTTGTAAAAGATAAGACAATCAAAACTATTGATAAAGTTAATAAAGAAATTTTTGTAGATTGGGATAAGAGTTACTAAAGTGAATTTTAATGTCTTAACTATATTTCCTGAAATTTTTAAAATATTTCAAACTGGTGTTCTTTCAAAAGGTCTTGATGATAGCTTCTTTATTAACTGCTTTGATATTAGAAAGCATGCTGTTAATAAGCATGGCCAAATAGATTCTAAGCCCTATGGTGGTGGTGAGGGAATGGTCATGATGGCTGAGCCACTAAAAAAATCTATTGAAGACATTCCAAAAGATAATTTAGGAAAAGTTATATATCTTTCCCCGCAAGGCCAAAAATTAAATCAAAATAAAGTAATTGAATTATCAACTTTATCCAACATTACTCTTATTTGTGGAAGATATGAGGGTGTAGATCAAAGATTTGTAGATTCATATGTCGATGAAGAAATTTCAATTGGTGATTTTATAATTAGTGGTGGTGAGTATGCTGCCATGATTTTAATAGACGCAATTGCAAGAAATATTCCAGGCACAATCGGAAATCAGGATTCAGTTACTAAAGATACATTTTCTAATGGTCTCCTTAAGGGACCGACTTACACAAGACCTGAAAAATTTGAAAATAAAAGTGTTCCAGATATTTTATTATCAGGGAATCATCAAGAAATAGAGGAGTGGAGAGGTAAAAAATCTCTTATTCAAACCTATTTAAGAAGACCAGATCTATTAAATGATGTAAAATTAACAAATAAACAAAAAAAACTCTTGGAAGATTGGGAATCTAAGGATATCCTATAGCACTTTTTAGGCAAATATAATGAATGAATCTGATAAAGAAATAGTAAATACTGAAGAAGAAGTTAATTCCTCTGAAGAAACTGTAACCGAAGAAACTGTAGCTGAAGAAGTTGTAGCTGAAGAGGCTCCTGCTGAAGAAGTTGTAGCTGAAGAGGCTCCTGCTGAAGAAGTTGTAGCTGAAGAGGCTCCTGCTGAAGAAGTTGTAGCTGAAGAAGCTGAAGAAACAGCGCCTGTCATATCAACTGTTGAAAGGTCACCTGCCCAGATTGTTAGTGATTTTGAAAAAAAACAAATTAAAACAGATCTTCCTTCATTTAGACCTGGTGATACTGTTGTTGTATCTGTAAAGGTTAAAGAAGGAGACAGAACAAGACTCCAGGCTTTTGAGGGTGTTGTAATGGGTGTTAAACAAGGCGGCCTCAATGCATCTTTTATTGTTAGAAAAATTTCTAGCGGTATTGGAGTTGAGAGAACATTTCAAACGCATAGCCCAATGATTGATTCTATTGTAGTCAAAAGAAAAGGCGATGTTCGTCAAGCAAAATTATTTTATCTAAGAGATAGATCAGGTAAATCTGCAAGAATCAAAGAAAGACTCGATAAGTAAATGCCAAAAGATATCAAAAAGGATCATTTAATTGAATCCTTTTTAGATTCTTTATATATTGAAAAAGGGCTTTCACAAAACACCGTTCAATCTTACAAAAATGATATTTCTTCATTTGCTGCTTGGGTTGAAAAGTATCCTGATATACCGCTCGCAAAAACAACCAAAAGTAATATAAATCAATATATAGCTCATTTGTTTAAAAGTGGCTTAAAAAGCTCTTCAGTAAATAGAAAAATATCAACTATCAAGTCTTTTTTCATATTTTTATTAAAAAAGAAACATATTTTATTATCCCCAGTTGAGGATATTGATATGGTAAGGCAGGAAAAGTATTTACCTGTATCTATGTCTGAAAAAGAAGTAGAGCTTCTTTTAAAAAGTCCTAGTCTTGATAGTTTTATTGGAAGAAGAGATAGGGCCATGATTGAAATGCTGTATGCAACGGGTATGAGAATTTCTGAATTGATAAACCTAAAAATTACAGATGTTGATTGCAACAGGCTGGTAGCTAAAGTAATGGGTAAAGGTTCAAAGGAAAGATTAATACCTTATGGAGAGATAGCTGCAGACCATCTAAATATCTATCTTCAAGACAGAAAAGATATTAATTCCAATGAAATTTTTTTAAGTAATAGAGGAAAGAAGATAACTCGTGGTGCTTTTTGGAATAGAATTAAACTTTATTTAAGAAAAGAGAATCTCAAAGAATCTATTTCACCTCACACGCTTAGACATGCATTTGCTACACACCTGTTAAATAGAGGTGCGGACCTTAGATCTGTTCAGATTTTGCTTGGACATAGTGACTTATCAACAACGCAAATATATACTCACATTGCTAAAAAAAGATTAGGTGAAATCCTTAAAAAACATCACCCTAGAGGTTAAAAATGAAAATACGTAATTTGTTATATATATTTATATTGTTTAGTAACTTTGCTTTTTCAGATGAAGCTTTAATTGCATCTAACTTAAAAAATATCTTACCTCCTGACGCAAGTATTGAGAGCATAGAGCCATCTTCTTTCAAAGGGATCTATAAAGTTTATTATGGCGACCTTCAGCCTATATATGTTTCAGAGGATGGTAGTTTTTTTATATATGGTGATATGTATAAAATTGGTGCAAGTGATATCACAAACATCACAAAAGAAGAAATTAAAGGAAGACGTTCTGATATTCTAAATTCTATCCCATCAAACGAGCTCATAACCTTTAAGTCAAGTAATGAATTATTTTCAATAACTGTTTTTACTGATGTTGATTGCGGCTATTGTAGAAAACTTCATTCACAAATTGATGAGTACAATCAAGCTGGCATAACTATAAAATATGCAGCTTTCCCAAGATCAGGTATTGGAACTCAGACTTTTACAAAGATGGTAGGTGCATGGTGCTCAAAAGATCCTAAGCAAGCCATGACCGACTTAAAAAACGACAAAAAGATGAATCTAGAATTTTGTGATGAGCAGCCAATTGCAAGACATTATATTATTGGACAAAAGCTTGGCATCAATGGGACCCCTGCAATAATAACTCCAGATGGAGATTTAATTCCTGGCTATGTTTCACCTGAGGAATTGCTTTTACAAATCAAAACGTAAATCATGCCAGACCAACATTTTACTAATGCAGAAAAGCTACCTCCATATATTTTTGCTCAAATTAATAAGCTAAAACAGATTGCAAGATCAAATGGTGAGGATGTTATTGATTTTGGAATGGGAAATCCAGATCAGGCTACTCCTAGTGTAATTGTTGAAAAATTAATTGAAGCTGTTAGCAACCCATCAACTCATAGATATTCACAATCAGCAGGCCTGCCAAAATTAAGAGAAGCTATGAGTAATTGGTACTCAAGAAAATATTCAGTTGATTTGGATGTTAATAATGAAATTGTTACTTGTATGGGATCAAAAGAGGGTATTGCGCATCTCTCACTTGCAACTCTTTCAGATAATGATGATGTCTTAGTGCAATCACCCACATACCCAATTCATTCTTATGGGGTGGTAATTGCTGGTGCAAACCTTCGTTCAATACCTTTGTGTGAAAATCTTGACAGCTTTTTGGTTGATATTGAATCAGCCATTCAAAACGGTATAAAAAAACCTAAAATGATAATTATCAATTTTCCTTCTAACCCAACAACACAGTCAGCCAGCCTGGACTTTTTTAAGAAAATTGTTGAAATTGGAAAAAAGTATGATATCTGGATTGTGCACGACTTGGCATATGCTGACATTGTTTTCGATGGCTATAAGGCGCCATCCATTCTTGAAGTTGATGGAGCTAAAGACATTGCAGTTGAATTTTTTACATTATCCAAATCTTACAACATGCCTGGATGGAGAGTAGGGTTTTGTTGTGGCAATAAAAAATTAGTTCAAGCGCTAACTAAAATAAAATCCTATATGGATTATGGCACTTTTACTCCTATCCAAGTTGCTGCTATCAAGGCTCTCAATGACTGTGATCAAGATGTTATTGATATA
>Ga0209198_1003485_pt1 | contig 10205 bp, 7 predicted proteins | sample COGITO_mtgs_1105_2_FD_184804 | JGI IMG/M metagenome (GOLD analysis project Ga0209198, IMG submission 184804) | Pelagic marine microbial communities from North Sea - COGITO_mtgs_110519 (SPAdes) (version 2) | ecosystem: Environmental > Aquatic > Marine > Epipelagic ...
AGAAAAATTCTGCCGGTTCAGATAGGCCAATGTGCCTTGGGTCACCAATTGTTTTGAAACATCCTGAGAGATGGCCATCAACAAACCCGTCCGTTCGCGGTAAATCCCAAAGTTCTTTGAACAGCTGGCAGCGATAATAGTCTCGGGTAGGGATGCGGCAATCAGTCGGGTGGCGGCGGCATCTTCTTCCAGGCCGTCACCAAAACCTTGATAGGCAATATCAATCATTGGAGTTGCACCAGATTTGGCCAGTAAATCCACCACTGACTGCCATTGAGCCGTGTTTAAATTTGCACCGGTTGGATTGTGGCAGCACCCGTGCAATAATACCACATCACCGGCTTTGGCCTGTGCCAAATCCGCAGTCATACCCTCAAAATCAACACCGCAAGTCGACTCGTCAAAATAGCGGTAGGGCACCATTTCGATCCCGAGATAACGCAACATTGACACGTGGTTCGGCCAAGTTGGATTTGACACAAAAACCCGCACATCGGGATTGGCCAACCGGACCAGCTCAAACGCCTGACGTACCGCACCAGTGCCGCCAGGGGTGGCGGCGGCGGCGACTGCGCCGCGCGGCACTGCATCGCCCAAAATCATCTTGATCATACCATCCGAAAAAGCCGGATCGCCGGTCAGCCCAACATAAGCTTTTGTAGTCTCATCCTGCCACAACTGATGTTCGGCGGCTTTTACGGCGCGCATCACCGGGGTCACACCTTCAGCGTTTTTATACACCCCTACACCAAGATCAATTTTTTGCGGTCTGGGGTCTTCTTTGAACTTTTGCACAAGAGCCAAAATTTTATCGGCAGGTTGCGGTTTCAAAGTCTCGAACATCAATTGTCTCCTGTGGCGACGGGTAAGGTCGGGGACATGCCCCATTCCGACCACGAACCGTCATATAGTGAATGATTAGCCTTGCCGATACGCTGCATCGCAAGATTTAGGATTGCCGCCGTAACGCCAGACCCGCAGCTGGTAATCGCGGGCTTTGCCAGATCAACACCGGCATCAACGAACACTTGCCGCAACACATCGGGATCTTTCATCGTGTGATCGGCCCGTAAAAGATCGCGGTAACATACATTTTTCGAACCCGGGATATGCCCCGAGCGCAAACCCGCCCGCGGCTCAAGCGCCGTGCCAGAAAAACGCGCCGCTGCGCGGGCATCAATGATTTCGTAATCCCCAAGTTTGGATGCCGCCGATACTTGTGTCACGTCGCGTACCATCTGATTTTGCCGCCGCACCGTCATATGTCGGTCGCGAATAACCGGCGCCATATCTTCGGTGGGATGCCCCTCGGCCTGCCATTTCGGCAAACCACCATCCAATACTGCAATGTCACTGTGCCCCATCAGTTGAAATAACCACCAAATCCGGGCGGCCGAAAAAAGGCCCGCACCATCATAGACCACAATCTGATGGCCATCTCCAATGCCCATAGCACGGACCCGCGACATGAACTTTTCAACCGGGGGCACCATATGCGGCAACTCTGAGCGATGGTCGCTCACCTCGTCGATATCAAAAAACCGCGCACCTGGAATATGGGCGTTATCATATTCTTCGCGCCCGTTGCGCGCCATATCGGGCAGATACCAAGACGCGTCAAGCAGGCGCAAATCTGGATCTTTCAGATGCGCTGCAAGCCAGCTGGTCGATACCAGTGTTTTTGGATCATCACTTTTCATATTGATCCCCTATAAGTGTTTGGTAAGTGCATAGGACGGCAAACCAAAACTGGCAAGGCTTATGCCGTGTAACAGCGAATTTCGCCCGCATATGACGATATCAAGTTCAAAAAGACGATGCCGCGCGGTCTGTGGGCAACCAACGCCTATTCGCCATGGCGCAGCAGGCGCTGTTTCTGCCGGCCCCAATCACGCTTGGCGCTGTCGGCGCGTTTGTCATGGTTCTTTTTACCCTTGGCGATGCCAATCTTCATCTTTACCTTGCCGCGGTGATTGAAATACATCACCAGTGGGACCAAGGTCATACCCTTACGCTGGGTATCAGACCAAAGACGCGCCAGTTCTTTGCGTTTAACCAATAGCTTGCGCCGACGTCGTTCTTCGTGGCCCCAGGTCTTGGCCTGCTCATATGGGGCGATATAGCAATTGACCAACCACAATTCGGCATCTTCTACCGATGCATAGCTTTCGGCAACATTGGCACTGTTGACGCGCAGGGATTTCACCTCGGACCCTTGCAGCAACACGCCACATTCTAGATCATCCTCGATCGCATAATCATACCGCGCCCGGCGGTTCTCAGCGATGATTTTGTAATTAGGATCTGATTTTGTCTGTGCCATGATCGCGATTTCCTACACCCGCAGCGCCGCACTGTCCAGCAACAGCAGACCAAGACATCGGGCAAAACCCGCACCGGCAACTATTTTCCTAGACAGACTCCATCACAGACATAATATAGAGGTATTGTTAACTTGAGAGTACCTCCATGAAAGACGATAATTTTCTGAAAGAAAATAATGCCCGCCACCTGTGGCATCCAATGGGGCATCCCGGTGATGCGCAGATTAATGCGCCAAAAATCATAAAGGGTGCCGACGGCGCGCATATCACCGATATCGATGGCCACCATGTGGTGGATGCCGTCGGCGGATTGTGGTGTGTCAATCTGGGCTATTCCAACGATGTGGTAAAGGACGCCATTGCCGGCCAACTTTATCAGCTGCCCTATTATTCGGCCTTTGCTGGCACGAGCAATCCCACCGCGATCGAGGCCTCTTATGCGGTGCGGGAATTTTTTGCCGACGACGGCATGAGCCGGGTGTTTTTCACCTCCGGAGGGTCGGATTCGGTGGAAACCTGCCTGCGATTGGCGCGGCAGTATCATCGCTTGCGTGGCGAACCCACCCGCAGCAAGTTTCTATCGCTGAAAAAAGGCTATCATGGCACTCATTTTGGCGGCGCTTCCGTGAATGGTAACAACCGCTTTCGCATTGCCTATGAGCCACTGTTGCCGGGCTGTTTTCATCTGCCCAGCCCCTATACGTATCGCAATCCTTTCGATCAAAGCGACCCCGCCAAACTTGCCCAGTCGATTGCCAACGCCATGGAGGACGAGATCGTTTTTCAGGGCGCCAACACGATTGCCGCCTTTATCATGGAGCCAATCCAAGGTGCGGGCGGGGTGATTGTGCCGGATCCGTCGCTGATGCCCCTGCTGCGTGACATCTGCGACCGCCACGGTATTTTAATGATTTCAGACGAGGTGATCACCGGATTTGGCCGCAGCGGCGACTGGTCGGGCGCGCGCCACTGGGGGGTCAAACCCGATATGATGTGTATCGCCAAAGGCATCACCTCGGGCTATTTTCCGGTTGGTGCGGCGTTAATGAGCGATAAAATCGCTGAAATATTTGAAAGCGACACCACCGGCGAGGGGGCGATTTTTCACGGCTATACCTATTCGGCCCATCCCGTGGGGGCGGCTGCCGTGGTGGCCTGCCTGTCGGAAACCCTGCGCTTGGACACCAAAACAAACGCTGCGGCGCGGGGCGCCCAGCTGTATCAAGGCGCGCTTAAACTGGCGGGAAAATATGATGTCATCGGCGATGTGCGCGGCGGCCACGGGTTGATGACCGGCATCGAACTGGTCAGTGACAAAACCGCCAAAACCCCGATGGACAACGCCACAATGAAACGGCTGCATCAGACGATCTATGAGGCCGGAACTATGGTGCGGCTGGGGATGCACAACATCCTGATGTCGCCGCCGTTGACCATCACCGAAGCCGAGGTCGATACCGTACTTGCATCGCTTGACGCTGGGTTGGCCAGTCTCTAGCAGCACAAGTCCTCAGCCCACAGGTTCTCAGTCGAGATGAGTGATAATCTCGGATTTAACCGAATTGGCAATAAAGCACAGCTTATGGGCGCGGTGGTGCAAATCTGACAGTGCGGCGCTGTCGGGCGCCACACCCTGCCATGCGGCTTTGGGATACAGATGCACGGTCTGCACCCAATCGCCACCGTCACCGGTTTTATCCATCTCGCCCACCGCCTGATCGCGGTAGCTGTCGACGACAAACCCCGCCTGCCGCGCCAGATCCAGAAAAAACAGCATGTGACATGACGCCAGTGCGGCCACAAAGGCCTCTTCTGGGTCAACCGCATCGGCGCGCGAAAACGGCAGTGGCACCACATCGGGCGCGGCCGAGGCGGTCACGCTGACCCCACCGTCAAACTGCCAAAGATGCGCGCGGCTGTATCTACCACCGGTAAAAACGTCATCACCCCGATCCCATATAACGGTGGCGCTGTGATGGGACATTTGGAGTCTCCTGTTGTGGTGATGGGCAAGACTAAGAGGATTTGGTCAAAAATTTCGACAGTGCTGCGGCAATTGACGGATCAAGCCCACCCTCATCTTTTACGATACCATCGGTGCTGGGCCGGAACAAGGCGGCGTATACTGCCGCACGCTGGCCTGCGGCCTCGTCCGAGCTGTCTTTTTCAGCCAAAAACCCGATATAGGTCTGCGCAAACGCTGTGCGTTCCCGCGCATCAAGCGCCAGATGCCGTTCGGACAAAAACAGTTTCATCTGCATACGGACATACCAAAGCAAACAGGTGAAAAACGCGGCCACAAGCGTCAAAATCGACAGCCCTCTGGCGCTAAACCCCGAACAGGTTTCCGGCTTGGCAGGATCACAGCCGATGGGGGCCACGAGTGCATAGGCAACATCCTTACAAAAAATTAACAATGACGCGAGAACTATAACAAGGAAGCCCGTTGCGATAAGAGACCCGATGAAATAAATTCTGGCGGCAGCGCTTTCAGCTTGGTGTTTTGTTTCTTTTTCTTGCCACAGGGCAACCGGCGCCTTGAGTGCGTTGGTTTCGCGGAACGCAGTGGCAGCGGCGTCTAGCCTGCTTTCATAGTCGGCGTCAAAGCCGTCAAGACGCTCCATCGCCGTGCTGACGCGGGTTTCAAGTTCGGTGACATCCTGCTGTGTGGTGCCGATACGCGTATCAAGTTTGTCTATTGACCTTGCTACGCCCTCTGGAGTTTCGCGCAGATAGCTCAGATAGGCAAATAATTCGGTGGCGCGCTTGGCATTGTCCCTAATCTCGGCGATTTCGGCGATCCGGGAATCCGCCTGTGCCGCGACAGTATTTTTGAACGAAAGACCGCCGAGTTCAGGCGCGTCTGCAAGCTGGGTCAGGGGCAAAAGCGGCGATAAATTGCTGACCGGCGTGCCCGACAGGTAAAGCCTGTTCAAAGCGGTCAAGCCAGACAGACCCGAGATATCACTGACCTGCGTGCCGAACAGGTCAAGGTGGATCAAAGCGGTCAAGCCAGACAGAGCCGAGATGTCACTGACCTGCGTGCCCCTCAGGTCAAGATCTGTCAAAGCGGTCAGGTCAGACAAAGCCGAGATGTCACTGACATGCGTGTCCGACAGGTTAAGGCTGCTCAAAGCGGTCAAGTTGCCAATGTCTGGCGGCAGCACGGCTAAATCCGCAAAATCATCCCCGGAAAGCGTAAGGGCTGACGCGTCGCTGGTCCGCGCTTTGGCAATGGCGTCTTGCGCCCGCGCATAAGCGGCGTCTTGCGCCTGCGCATTAGCGGCGTCTTGCGGTTCTTTTTCACTTGGTATTGGGGATGTCACCACAGATACACACTTACTGGTTGAAATGTCTTGATTGAATACAGGCCAACATGCCCGACACGCCCCACATAATCAAGCCTGTATGATCAAGCCCGTACAAACCAGCCCGTACAAACCAGCCTGTATAATCAAGCCTGCGCGATCAAACCCGCGCCACCCAAGGCCTAGCGCCACGCAGGCCCCGTGTTGGAGACCGTACCCGGCGGCGTGTCGGGCAGCGTGTCAGGCGGCGTGTCGGGCGGCGTGTCGGGCGGCGTGTCGGGCGGCGTCAGCAAGTGGCGAATTAACGCCACCGGATGCGCCCGCAGGCTGAGCCGCATCGCCGCGTAATCCTCAACTACCTGTTCGCCCAGCCCCATCTGCGGCAGATGTGCGGCCGGCTCGATAATGCCCTCGCCTTCGATATCACCACCAAACAACGGCAGGGGCGCGGGGGCGCGCAGCGCCTTGGCCTCCCATAATGCGTCGCGGCGATTCAGACCCAAGGCGGCGAACACATCCGCCTCGGCCAGTCGCGCCAAGACCACCGGCGCCAGACCGGCACGGCGCCAGACATCCTCGACCGAGCGATAGCCGTTGCCACGCGCCGCCGAAATCCACACCGCATCCTCCTCGCGCAAGCCTTTAATCTGGCGAAACCCCAGTCGCAGCGCCAAACCGCCCTGCCCATCGGGCTGCATGGTGTTGTCAAAATAACTGTCATTGACACAGACCGGCAGCACTGTGACCCCGTGGGCACGGGCATCGCGCACGATCTGCGCCGGAGCGTAAAACCCCATCGGTTGCGCATTGAGCAACGCACAGGCAAACACCCCCGGATGATGACATTTCAACCACGCTGAGGCATAGACTAAAAACGCAAACGACGCGGCATGGCTTTCGGGAAAACCATAGCTGCCAAACCCCTCAATCTGGGAAAAGCAACGCGCGGCAAAGTCGGCTTCATAGCCGTTCTTGGCCATGCCGCGCAGAAACCGGTTTTTGAAATCGCTGATATTGCCATGCTTTTTGAACGTCGCGAGCGCGCGCCGCAAGCGGTCGGCCTCGTCGGGGGTAAAGCCCGCACCGATGATGGCAATCTGCATCGCCTGTTCTTGAAACAACGGCACGCCAAGAGTTTTGCCCAACACCGCACCCAGCGCATCCGAGGGAAACGACACCAGCTCTTGTTTGTTGCGCCGGCGGATATAGGGATGCACCATATCGCCTTGGATAGGACCGGGGCGCACAATCGCCACCTCGATCACCAGATCATAAAACGTGCGCGGCTTCATCCGTGGCAGGAAATTCATCTGTGCCCGGCTCTCAACCTGAAACACCCCGATACTATCGGCGCGGCACAGCATATCATAAACGCGCGGATCCTCTTGCGGCAGCGTCGCCAGCGTATAGCGCGTGCCGTAATGTTGGGCCACCAGATCAAACGCCTTGCGAATGCAACTCAGCATGCCAAGGCTCAGCACATCGACCTTAAGAATACCCAAAGTATCGATGTCATCCTTGTCCCAACAAATGACTGTGCGATCCTCCATTGCGGCGTTCTCGATCGGCACCAGTTCGTCGAGCCGGCCCTCGGTAATAATAAAACCACCAACATGCTGGCTGAGATGACGGGGAAAGCCGATGATGTCTTCGATCAGCGCCATGGTTCGTTGCAGGTGGCGGTTGGCGGGGTCAAGACCGATCTCGCGCAGGCGGTCATCTTGCAACCCGTCACCAGTGAAAAACCCCCATAATTGCGACGACAATGCGGCGATGGTATCTTGCGTCAACCCCATGGCGATGCCAACCTCACGCACCGCACGCTTGCCGCGGTAATGGATCACCGTGGCGCACAGACCCGCACGTTGCCGGCCATAGCGGTCATAGATGTGCTGGATCACCTCTTCGCGGCGCTCATGTTCAAAATCGACATCAATATCAGGTGGCTCGTCACGCGCCTCAGAGACGAAACGCTCAAACACCATCGTGCCAATTTCGGGGCTGACCGAGGTAACACCAAGACAATAGCACACCACCGAATTGGCCGCTGATCCGCGCCCCTGACACAAGATGCCGCGGTCGCGGGCGAACTGTACAATATCATTGACGGTCAAGAAATACGGCTCGTATTTCAGTTTGGCGATCAGGGCCAGTTCATGCGCCAGCATGCCGCGCACCTTGTCAGTGCTGCCGTAAGGATAGCGCCATATCAACCCAGCCTGCGCCAGACGCGCCAGACGCTCTGTCGGGGTTTCATTACCGCTTATCGCAGACGGGTATTCATAGCGCAGCGCATCGAGCGAAAACGTCATCTTTTGACTAAGCGCGTAGGCGTGTTGCAGCGTTGCCGGATGATCTTGGTACAGTCGACACATCTCGGCGGCACTGCGCAGGCGTTGTTCGCTATTGGCCAGCGCAGTGCGACCCAGCGTATCGACCCGAATACCAAGACGGATTGCGGCCAGAACATCGGCCAGTTTGCGCCGCCGCCCGTGATGCATCAGCGGCGTGGCGCTGGCCAGCGTCGGCAGGCCAAGCCGAGTGGCCAAACCAGCGATGGCGGCAAAACGTGCCGGATCCTGACCATCATAACGCGGCGCCATCACCAGATGCATCCGTGGGCCAAAGCGGCGCGTCAGACGTTGCACCGGGCGCAACCATTGCTTGGCACCGCGCAGCGATGTCAGCGCCGCGGGTGGATGCAGCAACAATTGCACACCCTCGACCCCAGCGGTAAGCAGATCCTCAAGACGTAGATCACAAACACCTTTGGCAGCGCGCTGGCGACCTGTCGACAGCAGCCGGCACAACAGCGCCCAGCCGGCACGGGTTTCCGCCAACACGGTGATATCGGGGGCGTCTGTAAATCGCAGGCGAGCCGCCGGGATCAGCCGCGGAACCGTATAGATCGCAGTCGACGAGGGCAGAGGCAAATCGGGCGGAGCCGGTGGCCCAATCAGGCCATGGGCGGCGTCAAAAGCACGCCGCTCGGCGACCAGACGGGCGACCTCGCGCGCTGCCGCATGAGCACGAACGATGCCGGCAACGGTGTTATCATCGGCAATGGCGATGGCCGTCAGCCCCGCCAAAGCGGCACGGCGGATATATTCCTCGGGGTGCGACGCCCCAGTGAGGAAGGTAAAGTTAGAGGTGATCGACAATTCAGCATACATGAGTCGGCAGTATATATTCATGTTTTGTTCTTTTCTAGGGGGTGCGCTTTTTTCATAGTTATTTGGAAATATCTGATATTTGCCGCGTAAAAGGCAGGCGTTGAAAGAACGGAACCAATGGATTAGGCTGGCCGCATTAGGCGCCTTTTATATTTCACCATTTTCGCATCAAATTGCGCCCGCCATTTCATAACAAACTTGTTGTACAAAACACATGGTTCATTTGATAAACTCTATAGATTTCGGAGACCCTCATGGAGGAAAACGACGATAAACCGAGCCCCAATATAGTGGCAGAAGCGATCAAAAAAGTGGCCGGCGTGTTCGAAAGTTCGGATGGTTTACTGCCGAAAATCCTCCTTGGGCCAGCTGGGACTGCTATTAGCCGCCTTATCGGCAATGGGGCCGATATTCCGGCCGCCTGGCTGGACCAGTACGCCCAGCGCATCAAAGACAAAACCGCGGCCCGCAGTGAGGTCACCCAGGCTCTTGCCACGCAAACGGCCAAAACGGCGGTCACCGATCCAGAAATTATCGAGCGCGCCAAGGCAGCCTTTGTTGACCAAGTCTATCGACGCCAAGCGAACAAAGACGCCGTGGTGATGAAAACCATCGAAAACTTGCAGGCAGATCCCGCACCCGAACACAGTGACGGACCGTCAGAGGATTGGCTGGCAAAGTTCGAACGCCATGCCGAAGATGCCTCAAGCGACCAGTTAAGAAGCCTGTTTGCAAAAATATTAGCCGGGGAAATCCGAAACCCCGGCGCTATTTCCCTGATGACCCTGCATTTTATCTCTATGCTGGATCAAGAGACCGCAACTCTTATCCAACGGGTTTTTCCCTATACAGTCTTTACTACCCCTGACGGCTCAGCAGCCGGTACACTGATTGAGTGCTGCGATCCCCCTCTGCGCTTGGAACAGAAATTGGACTTAGAGCGTTGCGGCTTTTGCTCGCACGCTAGTGGTTTGACAACCACATTTAATTTTGATGAAAACGGCAATAAAATCATTAGGCTCAAAAATAATCTTGGGTTCGTTTTACAGGGCGATGCAGACGACACAGTGCGCTTTGACACTTTAGTCCTCTCAAAAGCGGGTTTGGATTTGTTCAATATCACCGACAGTAGTTTTAAGGTGCAGAAACTGGCAGATGTCGCTTTGGCCAAGGAAAGCGTCAAGAGATGCTATCACGGTCCAATGACGGTGCATGGTGAGACCGTAAAAGTAGACGGCATAACCGAGCTGTTCGCATCAGTGCCGCCACAAGACCCCTAAAGATGCGCCGCAAACACCGCCCGCACCTGAACCCGATTGAGCGTCTCTGGGCCGCCTGCATGCCCATGTCACGCACAACCGCTTCTATCCCACTCAAAAGCAGTTCGCTAACGCCATATT
>Ga0209198_1003486_pt1 | contig 10200 bp, 8 predicted proteins | sample COGITO_mtgs_1105_2_FD_184804 | JGI IMG/M metagenome (GOLD analysis project Ga0209198, IMG submission 184804) | Pelagic marine microbial communities from North Sea - COGITO_mtgs_110519 (SPAdes) (version 2) | ecosystem: Environmental > Aquatic > Marine > Epipelagic ...
CTGCAGCATAGAATGAACTTTTGAATAATTGTCGACATGCTGCACAGTAGAATTATTTTGAAGGATGGTTATGGAGCGAATGAAGCTGCATGCGCCACTGGGGTCAAGTAATAGATTATTTCCACCCGATTGTCCGTCTGCTTGTGGTAATAGTGTACCTTCAACTGTTGCTGTTACTGAAAAAGTAAGAAAACTATCTTTACAATTTAAATAAGCGTTTCTAAGTGGTGGAATATGAATATTAGAAATCTCCGTACTTTCACCTTCGGTTGCTGGGAATCTGGTGCGAGTATATCTCCCTGGAAGGGGTAATGAATCATTTGTTAATACTAATTTATGGGGAACTACTTGCGACATTATATAATATATATAACTTTTAAAAAAAGTTAGCAAAAACTTATTATTATTTTTTAATAATAAGTTTTTACTTAATAGTTATATCTTAATACTCCCTTTTAAAAAAAGGGGAACAAAATTAACTTTTGCTAGCTTTTTTAAAAGCTAATAAGATACAACCCATGTGCCCTCAGGTGAGATTGAATAAAGAACACCAAAGCGTTTAATAGTTACAAGTTGATAATTTGCGTCTGCTGTAATATCAGCATTTAATTTTAAGTTACCAGAGCATAAAATATTTACATTTGAAACATCAATACCGTCTTGTTCTTTGTCGAAACTTGTTAAATCAATACCAAATGCGGATCTTACAATATCAACTTTATCATCATCAGCATCAGTTGTTGATGGAATACGATTATTAAAAGAAGTTCCCCCAAATCTATTATTTTGTGTTGTATAACTTTCTTGATTATAACATGCCGTTAAATGTTTAATAATTTGGGCTGGTGTTTCGATCCTACGAGGGGGGAAAAGACGAGTACCGATTGACCATTGAAGTCCTGAATTAGTTAACGCCCAAGGTTGAACCATTGCCCATCTGTCATAATTACCATCTGTATTATTTCTAAAACATCCAGAAACAAGACTTAATAGTTTTCTTGGTTTAACTCCAGTTACTAAAAGAGATTTTTCCATAAGTGAAACTGAATTAAGTTCATCCTTTGTAATAGTGTTTGAACTTGCCCGCTGTTGTGTACTAGACCATGTAACTATATCATTATTACCGCCAGATGCTGCTTTAATTTCACGGAAAGCATTTGGAGATACTACTTCAATCATAGCATCAAAAGATGCCGTAAATGTAGCAGATCCAAGACCTGTTATTGTTCCATCAGCTACTTTATTAAAAAATATATTTTTAATATCATTTGTAAGATAGATTTCAATTACACTTTCTTCGGTAAGCATTCCGAGAGGGATTGATTTTTCACCGTTTAAAATTCCCATAAGTGGAATAGACATATTAATTGTTCCAACCTGAGATGCGGCAGTTGTTCCAGTTGCGGTAAGTGGTAGTGATTGTCCGGCGATATATGATACACTGTCACCATTAGAACCATCTTTTGGTTTAGCGGAGTTATTTGAAATTGAATTTGTTAAGCTGTTATCAATTGTAGTATTATTTACATAATTAAGAGCGTACATAGCCTGATATTGTGTTTGTTGTGAAACATAAGCACTACCAGAAATTAAATTAACCTGATCCATGCAAGCAGAACCGCCGATATACGACATTTTAATAGCATCCACCGCAATTCCAGTACCAGTTAATGTTACATCTGATATAGATAGATTGAGCCAAGAATTCTCAACATTAATAAAACCACGTTCAATTTGATTCATTGGAATACGAATTATCCCACCAAGTTGATAATCAGATGCTTCACTCTGAAATTCAGTGCGGTAAGAATGACCATCTGGTGCACGGGGCTTTGCTTCATAAATATACGAGTCAGAAACGACACTTGGAGAATACGACATTATATACTATATATATAACTTTTTTAAAAAAAGTTAACAAAAACTATTATTATTTCTTAATAATAGTTTTATCTTAATACTCCCTTTTTAACAAAAAATTAACTTTTGCTAGCTTTTTTTAAAAAGCTAAAAGTATGGTTTTTCTTCAGATTTCTTATTTTCATTTATAAGATGTGTTTGAATATGAATTGAAAACTTAGATATAAATTCATCATCATAAATCTTAATATTTCTTTTTACTGTATACTTAAATCTATCAATATCAGTTACTTTTAATTTATTCATATTGAATCCAATATTTTGATTTACAATTGGGGGAATATCCATTTAATATAACTTTTTAAAAAAAGTTAACAAAATAACTTTTTAAAAAAAGTTAACAAAAACAAATTATTTCTTAATAATTTGTTTTTATCTTAATACTTAATACTTAATAGTTTTGTTGCCTTTTTAGGCGGGTCGACTTCGTCGCTTCCGCAACCGTTCCGGTCAAAAGGCATTTCAAAAAGCTATTAGCACTCACGGCGAAGAGCACCATTTTCAAGAATGATTTTACATCCAATATGTAAAACAGAATGATAAATTTGAAGACCTGAATTTACGATTTGATTATGACGGCGGACGTGAACTACAATTTGTTTACCTTTAAAATTAGTACCTGTGAGTTTTCTAGACATATCTTTTGAAGTTAAAGTGGAAATACCAGTGTAAAAAAAATCTGGAATAATTGGGGCTAAAGTAAGACCTTGAAATTGATTTGCCAAAGTTGATGGTACATTTGTTGGACCAGCGGGGTCATAATATGGTGTATTGTTATCATATGCTTGGAATCTTCCGCAATAAACAGAACCATTACTTAATTGACAATTAGCATCCCATAAATCAGTTGCGTTTCTGGTAACTGAAAGTAAATTAGCAGCCATTAGAGCAGTACTATTATAAAGTTCTTTTAAGTTATTATTACCAACATCACGATTAAGAATATATTGACCGTCACAACTGACATTGTATTTATAGAGTCCGGGTTGCAGTGAGGCATATGTTATGGTAGCCCCCTGCATCTGTGAATACCAAGTTTGATTCATAATACTTTTAACATCGTAAAATTGTGTATTACTAAGAAGTATTTGGTCTTGTTGAAGTCCTGGATTTATATTATTTAAACTTGAACTAACTTGATCGGCGTCCCATTCGTAATAATCATCATTACCAGAAGCGGCATCAATAACAGAAAGTACACTATCTGTAAATGTTACTTGATGACATTCAAGAGATACTTCTGAAATCTTATAATCAGATAATGATGTATCATAACTAGTTGCGGTTGTAGATCCTTGCTTAGAATAATAAACTTCTGGGCAGTTATTAGTTAAATATAATTTAACATTAATTGGTTCTGTTAATTTTGAAAGTGGTAAACATTTACGACTGGAAGGACCAAAAAGAGAACTTAAACTAATTGGAATTGAACATTCATATTCCTCACATGTAACATCATTACTATCACCCGCTGCCGTTGACATACGAATACCTGTTAATGGACTATTTTGCATTGAAATATTATCAGAACCGTCAGTTGTAATATCTCTAACTGATGGAGCGGATTTCATTTGATCGGATGAACTATACATTTTATTTACAAGACTGTAAGCACGATTATATGATGTAACAAATTCAAGAGTATTTCCGGAATTGGTAACAACTAGTTGAGAAATAGCACCTTGAATGCCGCAACGGGTCGAGTAAATACTCATTACATCAGTACTACCAGCAGCAAGTTGTGGTAGGGCGCGAAATTTCAAATTTAAAACGGACTTCGAGCCATCGAGCCATACCCCAGCTTGAGGCCTGATTGTAAATTCTATGTAATCACTATTTTTAGTAAAAACCCCACCATTAACGGGGTTATATTTCACACTGTGGGACATTTGAGGTTGAACAGGTTGGTTTGCGGGTTGGTATTGAGTTTGTTCATTAACAGAAATTGATTCAGTTGCGGGTAATACTGGAAATTCGGTTTGGCTGGAGGCTGACATTATATATTATATATATAACTTTTTTAAAAAAAGTTAACAAAAACTATTATTATTTCTTAATAATAGTTTTTACTTAATATTTATATCTTAATAGTTTTGCTCACTTTTTTAAAAAGTGATTATGTTCAGGTTTAAAATTTCCGGATAAATGAGAATAAAACCCATAACCAATACCCAAAATAATAGCACCATAACCTCCCGTTGCCCCAATTTCTAATGTAGATGTTAAGGCTTCTTCGGCTGCTAATATATCTTGATAATCTGCGGTTTTTGTTATATCTTCTGCAAATATTTCATCTAATTGTGATTGTTCGGCTTCTTTTGCTTCTTCCGCTTCCGCTTTAATTCGTGCTTCCCCCTCATCTTCTTTTGTTTCTTCTGCATCTTCCGAACTCGGTTGCGGAAGCGACTCCGTCGACCCGCCTTCAAAACTAATACCTTCCCCCATATTTTCCCAATCCTTATCATAGTTTTGTTTTAATTCTTTTAATATTTGGCGTCTTTCTTTCGGTGACCCAGCATCCCATTTTGAAGCCATTGAATCAGGATCACTATTTAAAAATGCTTCAAATTCTGCTATGTTTGTCTCCATAAATCCCTGTTGTTGTTGTAATTGTTGTTGGTAAACTGGATCTACAATATTACCCCATACTCCCTCAGCATCTCTATCCATAGATGCCATTTCACCACCTCGATATTGAATTGCCATATTACGGGCGTATAATTCGTTACCTGCTTTAATTCTACTTTCAAGATTTCTAATTTTTCTAACTTTATTAGCAACATAACCACCAATAACGACAGCACCAGTTAATTCAACTCCCTTTGCGACTGGTGTTTTAAATTTCTTTGCTTTATCTGAATTCCACCACGATACAATATCCCCTTCTGTTCTCTGTGGGTGATTTCTTGGATCTTTTTTGCCAGTATAAACTGGATGGAAATATCCATTATATCCATATAAATCAATATTGTCGTCTGATTGATGTTTGTATAACAAATCTAACCCCACTGAATTCCCAAGGCTATGACCTCCAATTATGATTTTTGATTTTGGATATAAATTTCTTAAATCTGAATATATTTTATTTGCGTTATCATATCTTTCATTCATTGGACCGTCTAAATAAGTTACACCACCTTTATCAGCAGCAATAGATAAATCAGTAACCCAGTCAGAGCCTGATAATGGGTCAGTGCCTCTTATACCATATAATATTGTATTTGACTTATTACTTTTATAAACTAAATTACGATCATCTGATAATGAATTAAGCATAGTATAACCACTAATATCCCGTCTATTTTCGGGGGATGTATAAACTTCATTCATAACGTGTCTTGCTAAGTTTTCGGCTTCATTTTCGGATGGTTCATAAATTGTTAATCCTTTACCTAATATATGACTGTCTTTGGGTTCAATATTTCCAACAGCCGCGCGACTTGATGGATTAGTATTAACAACTAATTTATTTAATGCTTCTGTTTCACTTAATAACATAAAAGCGTTATTAAATTGAGTCATATTTACGGGTTTTATCATTGTATTACGAATAGAAAGGGCTTCAATTTGTTTATTAAGAGTCATATAAATTCACTTTTAAAAAAGTGAGCAAAACTTTAATTATTAATAACTTAATACTTAAAATTTTAATAGTTTTGGAATTATCGGCGGAGAAGTGGATTACGGTTTTGTGCTACGACTTCATCACTACCACTACGGATTTGATTTGAGTTATTAGAGAAACCCACGCTAACCTGTTGTTTAGATAAGTTAATTGGGTCGGCGGATTGATAATCAGCATTCATATTAAGTCTAGCAATCATAAGACTAGTAGTCATACTACGATTATCAGCAGTATTAACAGTATTACGGGGAATAGAAGATAAAGCGGCATGTTTACGGCGATGTCCAATACCAGAAGACTTTACAAATTGAGGAGCGAACATTATATATAATAGCTTTTTAAAAAAAAGCTAGCAAAAACTTTCATTTTTTAAATTTTTGTTCCCCTTTTTTTAAAAGGGAGTCAATTTCTCATATGTCTTGGAATTCGAAAAGAACGGGGTTGAGGTGGTAATTCTTTAACTTCTTCAAAATCATTATCTGGGAATTCCTCTTCACTTTCACTTTCTGAACTTGGTGGTGATGGTGGGGGTGGTGGTTTCTTCTCAGGGGGCGAGCCCCTGCGAGAACCCACCCTGTGGGTAACTACTTTTTTTCGTACCGCTTTTGGTTTAACTGGTTCAGATACAACTATTTCAGAAACTGGTGCGGGAACTGGTGCGGGAACTGGTGCGGGAACTGGTGCGACTAATTCTTTTGATGCTGCTTTTTTTGCCTCTCGTTTTGCTTTATTAGAAGCTACTAATTTTGCTGTTGCAGCTAACTGTGCTTTTGAGCGTGGTTTTTTTGGTTTTGCTAAAACAACAGTTTCAACGATTTCAGACATTATATATACTACTATTAAAAAAAGTAGGAGAAATAAACTTAACTTAACTTTTTCTTAACTTTTTTTAAAAGTTATATATTATTATAATGAGTGATTCAAGAAGAGTTTATATTTCAAGCGTTGATAATCAAACATATGATCCTAAATTTTCTACAATTGATATTAACTTATCTGGTGCAAGATTAGAACGAAAATCAAATGAAAGACTTAGTATAGCATTAGTAAGAGCTTCATTCCCGTCACAAATGGGAGCATTACCAATTACAAGTGTAAAATCATCTGATATTAATAAAAATATCTCAGTTTTAGCATTTTCATGGGATGATGGTGTAAATTTTGGACTAAAACAACGTATCTATTATAATCAGACATCAAGCACACTTAATAGTGGTGCGAATATTCATAATGGATTTTGGACACTAAATACTTCAATTAATGAAATTCTAACCCAAATAAATGCAATTAATGGCGGTAACACTGATCTTAAAGTAGATTCATTAAATAGATTGATTATGGGTTCTTCAACAAAATCCATTAGTTTTTGGTGGGATGATTCAAGTGTTAAAATTATGAATGCTCTTGGATTAAAAAGAACTTTACCAGCTGGATCAGGTGAAACCTCAATTATTACAAATGCCGCAAATTCACCCGATAGAAATCCTGTTAATGTAGCATCCGTATTACCTGTTATTTATATTACAACAAATAATAACATGCATACTTTTTCTTCAGCAAATAAAGGGCAAAGTGTAAATATATTAGCATCTGTGCCAGTATCATTAAATACAAATACATCTGGCAATAATACAATTATTACTGTTATTGGAGGGCTTCAAGATATATATTCTCAATCATCCCAGCTTAATTATACAAATCATTCATTAGAAGGTAGTCATAAATCTATTGATGAAAAAATAATAAGTAATATGACACTTGGTCTTGTAAATGATGAATTAAAACCAATTGGAACACTGGGGAAAGAATGGAATCTTACATTAGATGTAAAAACTTTAGATGATGGTAACTTTTGAAAAAGTTATCAAAACTATTAAATTAAAGTTTTTGTTACCTTTTTTTAAAAAAGGTATATTATATAATGTTAACAAATAGAAGAATTCATTTATCATCAAAAGATGGAAATGGGGGGAATCCAACTAATATGGCTGATGTATCATTTGATTTAACAAAAGCCCGAATAAAAGTTGAAACCCCTTTAAATTTAAATTTAGGACTTATAAAATCAATGATTAGTTCCGATATATCTCTGATGGGTACTAGTGAAACAAATCCGGTATTTAGTCTTATAATTGGACAACCACCAGCACCCCCTCTTACATCAAATCCATATTATTTTTATTTTACAGAAACAAAATATGAATTTCCATATGGTGTTGGCAATCCTGATAGTGTATATATTCCAATATCACATATAGACACAGTCGAAACATTTATTGGTATTATAAATGAAACTATAAACACCGTAACGGGTGGTTCACCAACAACTTTATTTGCAATTGATAATTCAAATAATACATTAATTGCAACTAATAATATTAATAATCTATTTATTCCAATGTCATTATATAACCCTAAAATACCATCAGTAGACTTAAGAGATGCTTACAGACCCCAAAATGAAACTATAATGAGAATGTTAGGTATTAATATAAATATACAATTACCAGAAACATCAACACGATTAGGAAAAGATACAGTTAACCGCGATATTTTATACCCAGTTGGAATATACATGCCTCCAATTTTAGTTAAAACAGATTTATCATTAAATTCTGTTAGTTCTAATTCTAAATTAAATGGAAAAATCCTTGCAAGTATTAATTGTGAGTTTGCTTTATCATCAGAATCATATGATTTTAATTTTAGTTAACAATAACTTTTTTAAAAAAAAAAGTTAACAAAAAACTTAATATATATTAAGTTTTTGCTAGCTTTTTTTAAAAAGCTATTTTGATAGCTTTTTTAAAAAGCTATTATTATATAATGACAAACGTATTCAATGGAGTTCCACATAATCATCAGGCATCGGGGTTATTTCCAAGCGACCCAACTAATTCATATTTCTTTTATTATGATGGGACTATAAATAAGGTATATAAACACAATTCAACGAGTAATACGACCACAATTCACGATATAGGGAGTGGTACGAATCAGTTGTTTCCAGGTCTTCCAACTAATCAGGCGATGGATAGAGCATTATTCACATCAAATGTTCTATTTGTTAAATGGAAACCACCAACTGGGTCATATATACAAATACGATATACTAATTCAACAACCGCTTCTGGGGGGCAAATATCTACCCCAAGCGATGTAGATCAACAGGCTGCCACAGCAAATAATTCATATTCGGTTCTTATTAACAGTGCTAATACATTTGCGGTACAACTACCCCAAAGTGGATTTGCAATGGACCATGCATATACTACTGGGCTTTGGGGAGGAACAATGACACCATATACTGGATTACCGCAAACGGGACATCGGTCAATGGCTATGATTACAGGGTTTAATAGCATGGTAAATGTATTTTACGACACAGGTATAGTTTATACTATTGATTTATCTAGTCAAACAGTCGTAGCATCAGCACAATATGGGGCGACTGTTCCACCCACTGCTGTTGATGATAAATATTGGGATTTAGAAAATGACGCAGTAGCAAAACTAAATGGAGTAATTCTACCAGCATTTGAAATATTTCAATTCACACCCAATATTATAGCGGGTAATTACCCCCAATCTGGCACAGCAAAAGAACCGCTAACTGGTTGTGCATACTATCTTAATGGCACATGGAGTGAATGGACTCAAACTTCCGCTAATGTATGGGCTCCAAGTGGTAATACTTTAACATTTACAAGTGGTAGTGTTAACCCCGGCATTGATACTAATGGTGCTGCGTATATCGGTACAACCGGTGGTTTTTCATTTTCTCCAAACTGGGCAAGTTCCCCATTTACATGGATTATTACACCTTCAAATCAAGTAAAAATAACCTTAAATAATGGAACACCGATTACATTTAGTCCATTAGCCGATTTACCACAACCACAAAATACATTCACAGCAGCACAATTTGAAAGTGGTTTATTTAGTAGTTCAGATGTGGGAACATTAACAACATCGGTTTTAATTTCTAATTCAGTATCATCATTTAAATCACCAGTTTTCCCACGTGAAATTGATTTAACATTTCTATCTGAAAGTCAAGTTATTATTCGTAGAAGTTGGGAAATAGTAGATACAACATATACAATTACAAGTTCTAATGTTTTATCGGGACAATATGTTAGTCCGACATATCCAGCCCAGAATAACGGCACAACATTACCAGATAGTTATCATATGCCGACAGAATGGGTTGTATTGGCGAATAATGATAGTCAGTTTTTTATTGAATTTAGTGGTGGATTAAATAATACGATTACCTCAGATGGAGCATATAATATGGCAGTTAATCCAGTTGGTCCATCATCTGTAACATATACTTGGACTGCTAATTATTATACATCCGCCGATGTTTTAATTAGTCCTGTTGTTGGATTTGGGGCGACTGGTTCGGTTTCTAATTTCAATATCACATTAACATCTGTTCCCGCATCCGCAGAATATATATTATATGTATGTACGAGTAGCGAGAACGTTCAGGCATTTGCATCTTTAGTTATAATTCAGTCAGCAGCAGCGATTCCCTATGTTTTAGATTTTCAAAATCAATCGGCACAAATTGTAACTGATGCTACATATACAATAACACCAAATCCTGTTGATGCTGGCACTACGTATGCTTATACCGCTACATATAA
>Ga0209198_1003504_pt1 | contig 10163 bp, 8 predicted proteins | sample COGITO_mtgs_1105_2_FD_184804 | JGI IMG/M metagenome (GOLD analysis project Ga0209198, IMG submission 184804) | Pelagic marine microbial communities from North Sea - COGITO_mtgs_110519 (SPAdes) (version 2) | ecosystem: Environmental > Aquatic > Marine > Epipelagic ...
CTATCCCGGCCAGCACATATGCGATTGAAGCAACTACCAGCCCTGAACCTGTTGCCAAAGCCACCCCAGCAGCGATCGCCCCCGCAACGATACCAAGTACCAAATAAAAAACTATCATTCGTAAAACTCCTTTAAAAACCATACTCCTATACAAACTCCAAAAGGTCAGATGCAGCCACATATCTTCTAGATCAGAAAATATATCTTTCTGATTTCGTGCCTCTCGTAACTGTGTCTATTGGTCGAGCTGAAGGGATATGCCCATAAGTTGGTGGCAGCCTTAATCAGGCGACGTTTTGAACGGTGTTTGGTCCTGTTCTTGAACTCAAGTCCCTGAATGATCTCGGGCAAACGGTTTGGCCCGGAGATCTTTCGCCACTTCTTCTTAGCTGACATCATCAATCTGAAGACCATGATCTGGGCAGTCGTGCGTTTCAGACATCCCCTGGTTTTTCGTGTCCGCTTGCGGATCGTTGCAAAGACACGCTCAATCGGGTTCGCTGTCCTGTGTAGCGCGACAATCTGGATGAGAGTTGCGCGTCAATCAGGTTTGGCGTGGCTCTTTGGGCTGGACTTTCAGGGCCCTTCCGACAACAGAGCTTCAATATGTCCAGTCAGCCGGTCATGACGTTCAGTGGCATTCCGCTCAGCTTGCAGTATCTCCTGAAGAGCAAGCTGATGCACCGTATGAGCGAAGCTTTGGCTTTATGAGCGAAGCTTTGGCTTTGCAGCCATTGACGATATCGTATCGTCCATGGCTTGGTCCGGTGATAGACCCGCCCGTGACGCAACATAAAGGCCGACACGAGTTGCCGTTTGTGCCGCTAATCCACTGCGGCGCGTTCTCGAGCGCGAACTAAGTCGCGCATTGCGTCATGTGTCAATGCCGAAGTAAAAATCCCCAGAAGTGCCGAAGTAGTTTTCCCCACTTTCGGGATCTGGTGACGAACCAGGTTATGTATAGGTCGGGGTCTCTTTTTTCGGTCTGCCGCGCCGTTTTGGTGGCGGGGGCGGTGTGATGGGTGCGTCTTGGGCGGGCGACCAGGGAAGAAAGAAAGCGGGTCAAGGATTTGGAGCGTGAATTAGCGCGCAAAGACCGCGCATTGGCCGAAACCGCAGCGCTCCTTGTTCTGCGAAAAAAGGCGGCAGCGATCTGGGGGGCGACGAGGACGCATGATCAGCACCCCACATCGCCAAACTGCCATTGCTCTGATCAACGACGCTGTAACTGCAGGCGCGCGGCAGGCCAAAGCCTGTGCCGAGCTGAAGATCAGCGACCGCACTTTGCGGCGCTGGACAAAGGACGGCCAGATGCACGCCGATCAGCGCCCCCTTGTGCTGCGCCCGGAACCGGCCAACAAACTGAGCGCCGAGGAACGCGCGGCCGTGCTTGAAGTCTGTAATGCAACAGAATTTGCCAGCCTTCCACCAAGCCAGATTGTCCCGAAACTGGCGGATCAGGGGCTGTATCTCGCATCTGAATCCAGCTTCTATCGCATTCTTCGCGCAGATGGGCAGCAGCATCATAGGGGCCGGGCCAAACCGCCGGTCCGGCGCAAACCACCCACCAGCTACAAAGCCAGCACGCCCTGCGACGTTTGGACGTGGGACATAACATGGATGCCTGGACCCGTCGCAGGCATGTTCTTCTATCTCTATCTGATCGTGGACATCTACAGCCGCAAGATCGTTGGATGGGAAGTTCATGAACGCGAGAGTGCGGAGCTGGCGGCAATGCTGATCCGCAAAGCGGTACTGGCTGAGGGATGCGCCTTGCGCCCACTGGTTCTGCATGCCGACAATGGCAGCCCGATGAAGGGCGCAACGATGAAAACAACGATGGAAAAACTCGGCATCATCGCGTCTTACAGCCGGCCGCGCGTCAGCAATGACAATCCGTTCTCAGAGGCGCTCTTGCGCACGTGCAAATATCGCCCGAACTGGCCGACCAAGGGCTTTGCCACAAAGGCAGACGCCCAGGCCTGGGTGAAATCCTTCGCCAGCCGGTACAACGGTGAGCACTTGCACAGCGCCATCCGCTTCGTCACGCCAAATGCGCGCCACGCGGGCCAGGATCGTGCAACCTTGGCAAATCGCGCCAGTCTCTATGCAAGTGCGCGATCACAAAACCCGGAACGCTGGTCAGGTCAAACCCGCAACTGGCAACCTGCTGGCCCCGTCTGGCTTAACCCGGAAACCGAAATCAGCGCCTCCGAAATCAGAGACGTCGCATGAAATCGGCGGACAACTTATTTGACAAACACCGGTATCGCGAAACTCCTGCATCAATCTCCGCTAGCTGTCAAATCTCAGGCCAGATGAAGTTGGGAAGGTGCGGGACAAAAACACTTACATTGAAATGACGTTCTTAAAATTCAAGGCGCTCATCAGAAAGGCTGCCGCCCGCACATAGGAAGACCTCTGGCGAGCGGTCAGACGGGCTTATGATCTATTCTCAGACGAGTAACGCTATAAATTCTGCAGAGCGGCAGGAGATGAAACCAATAAACCTCTCCCCGCTTCCGTCTGCTGGTACTATATCCCCTGAAGGATACGCGCTACATAGATTTGGGTCTCAGTAAACGGGGGTACCCCACCATATTCACTCACTGTTCGCGGGCCGGCATTATAGGCGGCGAGGGCCAGTTCCCAAGTTCCAAACCTTTCAAACTGAATACGCAAGTATTTAGCACCACCCAAAAGGTTCTGAACTGGATCATGGGGATTTACCCCAAGATCTCCAGCCGTTCCAGGCATCAGTTGCGCCAGACCAATCGCGCCCTTTGGTGAAACAGCCTCAGGATTCCAAGCAGACTCTGCAGCCACAAGCCGCAAAAATAACCTATGTGGCAAGCCGTGAGTATCTGCGGCTTGGATAGCTATTGCCCTGAGTTCACTTGGACCTTCAGCTAGCGGTCCAAAACGGCTTCGGTTGCTACGACCTGTATAGCGGACGCCCATCTTCCGCGCATCAGTGATGTCCAGCACCTCGAATGACGGTGACTGCCTACCGATCAGCAGTTGATCAGACGATAAGTCAATTGTTTCAGCATGGACGCCTTTGCCGTTCATCAAAACCAGTGAAACGGCCACAATCCTAAAAAGCGACCAGTCCATGTTCAGTCGTCTTGGCCCACAAAGGTGACTGATAACCGACCATTCTCATCTTTTGAAATCGACACGCCTGCGCCATTATCAATAGCTGATGCAGACACAGCACCACCGCCAGTCCGTGCGGCAGCCGTTGTGCTTTGGGTCGCGGATTGACTTGAACTGGATGCGCCCATGTTCCGATTGTCTGGAACACTTGCAGCGCTTTGTCCAGTAATGCCATTTCCATCGGCGTCCGCCCGAGATGTGTCGGCAGTTGATATTTCATCGTTGTCTACGGGAGGCTCTGGTGAGACCGGGCTGACCTCTGCCGGAGCTTCAGTTGCCACCTCGCTGTCCTTCACAATGCTGGCAATCGGACGGGCCCAATCAGTTTTGCACCGCGGCAATGGATTGGCCTCAACCTTGCCAGACGCGATGTCTGACACCACAAGCCCCTCAGGAACTTCGACACAGTCGACTGCAGGGGAGCAGGCAACAAAGGTCGTTCCGCATAGCAAAGCCAACACAAATCCAGCGCGCGACTGTTTCCAATGTTTATTCATATTTACCGTCTCCATTTCAGTGAACCTGCAGGTCTCAGATGCACCCTTTTGTGCGGGCAGGGCACATATTGCGCCCTGCCCAATTTTAGACCGACCAAGTGATTAGTTTGGGATTTTGATTTGGTCGCCTACACGACCAACCAGTTCTGCGTCGACAGTGACTGTGTTCAAAGCACCCGCAGCAACAGAACTGATGGATGTGAATTTTACGTCACCACCATCTAGATTTGCTGTGATTGATCCGTTGATCAGCGCCGAGTTCAGAGCGTCAGCGCTTACAAACAGACCGGAGCCGGACGCGAGAGAATCGGTTGCGTCAGCCAGAGTTGTCAGTGTTTCGCCCGCGGATGAAGAAACTGTTTCGCCGGCTGTTTCAGAAACGTCGAACGTCGCAGTGTTCAAAGCACCCGCAGCTACAGATCCGACATCACCAAATTCCTGAATTGTGGCGACAGTCGATTCTGCTGAAGACGTCACTTCGCTCCGTGCGTACTGGCCCGCGATCACAGCGAGATCAGCAGAATCGGAAGCTGTGTTGCCCGCCAGATCAAGATCTTTGAGTTCAAGCTTAGGGGCATCACCGCTAAACAAGGTGCCGGCACCCAGCGAGCCGTCGATAGCAGCAGATGCTGATTCGTAGCTCAATTTACCAGCACCGGCAGCGATAGAAACTGCTGTATCTGCAGCGTCGCTTGCTGCAGAAGCAGACTGCCCGATGGATGCAATGTTGATCGAACCATCGATATCAGCACTATTGACTGCGGTTGCTGAAAGCACGGTGTTTGCAATCTCTTCGAGATTCAGCGCGCCGGAAAGACCGGCGTTAATTTCGGTGAAGTTTACAGAAATGTCATCAACGTTGACTAAGAGCTGATCACCCAGATTCACGTTGATCTGAGAGTCGTCAATATCCAAGTCGTCCACCAAATCATCATCTGCGATATCGTCGAAAACGATGACAGTGCCGTCGTTGTCGTCATCAATGATCACGGAGCCGTCGTTGTCACGGATATTTCCGTTGTTTTCTTGTGCGGCAGCAAGGCTTGGCAAAGCCGCCATCAGTGCGATTAGTGCTACAGTATTTTTCATTCCAGTTCCTTATCCCTTCCACCAAAGGCTTCTTTATTAATTACGTGTGGTGGCACGCTGATACCGGTGTGGTACCCTGATCAACCAAAACATCCGCTAAGCCGGCCTTTATGTTCCATCGGAACGTCGCTTTGATTCATCAATTGTATTGAGCGCTATCTGAACAAATTCATGAGGCATGGCTTTACGAAGCAGGCTCATTCGGTAACGGTTCGCTATCGTTTCCGTTCATTAGCGCTGCATTGGTTGGTATGTCGTCAGGCTCAGTCACTCGATCATCGGCGGATGTACCAACACCCGCGACCCGCCCAATAGATGGATCGATGCCCTCAGCACAGTCCGACCATTTCTCGGCTGGCATCAACTGGACCAACAATTCGAAGGTTGCAAACTGGAGCATTTCGCGGAGTGCAAAATTCAACGCTTCACGCTCGCTCAGGCCGAAATCAAGCTCAACAATAACGTTATCAATCACGCGCGCGGTTTCAAAGCCGGTCTCACGCGCGACAATCTGTTTTTTCAACGCAACGTTTGCGACAATGCGCCCGGTCCTGGTGTCTGTTACAGACATATCCAGACCAACAATGACCCGGCCCTTACGCCCCCTTGGGCCAAAACCACCAATATTGGCGTAAAAACCAGACGCAGGCACGAAATCAAGCGTGCTAATGCTGCCAGTGACAGCAAACATGGTCGGAAGTTGCGTTGAAAGATCGCGAATTCCCCACTGCGACTCCATCACCGCTGTTCCCATGTCTCGCCGGTTAACTACTGTGACACCTGCCTTGAACAGAGCTGACTGTACAATATCGCCTGCACCTGCCGTGATAAGGAACTCGGAGCTAGCCGAATCGACACGCCGGCCAGTGTTATCCGGGATTCGACCCACACCGAATATGGCCTCTCTGGCAATGATCCCATCAAGGCATACCAATGCGGTGTCAAATGGGGTGACTATGTCTGTAATTGCCGGTCCACGGGCGGTATCGATATCATCGGACATGTCAGCGCAACCAGCGACAGCAAAGACGGCGATACCCAAACAGATGCCGAGCCGTCTCATTCACCGCACCCCGCATCTGAAACAGCGTTACTTCCGGCGCCGACACTGTTCATGAAGCTTTCGCCGTCAGCGATATTCAGTTCGCTTCCAGCATTGGGAACCATCATCATGATGGATCCATCCTGACATCCCGTCGAGTCCGCGAGCGCGTCGACCGTTGTTTGATTGCCACTGCCGGAGCTGGTGACAGTGGTCGTATTCACCGCACCGACAGTATAGGAGTTTGTGCCCGAATCCGGCCCACTTCGAATGTCCACTGCACTTGAAGCTCCGTCAGCCATAGTGACGACAACCTCTCCGACACTATAGTCATTTAGAACCGTCGTTGTGCTCGTACCCAGCTCATCATAGTACCCGGTGTCAAGCTTCTGCTGCATATCCATCCGCTGGATCCGCGCCGCAGTGTCGTTGGCCGATGGCTTAGAAAAGCCAGAATTGCTACCCCACAAACTTTGAGACTGGGCCAAATTGGGGGCCAACAAAAGAACAAAAAAATAACTTCGGAGATTTAACATCAAGGACCCTAACAATTACCGGAATAACGATCCGATTGTTTTCCTATCAGGCGACACCCTTGAAGAAAAACTATCTTCAGATTGAATTATTGAGTATTTGTATCAAAAGTTATTATCTATGCTCGTCGGTTGCCGTGCTGGTGTTTGATCCCATGGTTTGATGGTGCGATCCTTTCTCAGGAATGGAAGGAAGCATTACGGGACAAGTTTGTCACGGGAGCGCCACGACCACGCACGCCGTCAGAGCTGCAATACAGCGATCGCAAGCTTCGCTCGCGGAGCTGAGCAAGGAGCTGGGCATCAACCCCAAAACTGTAGCGAAGTGGCGCAAACACCAGACTGTTGAAGACCTTAAGACAGGGCCGAGGGAGCCTCGATCAACGGTCTTGACCGAGGCTGAGGAGGCCACCATCGTCGCATTCAGACGGCGGAGGGCAAGCTTTATCTCTTTGCGGGCATTGACCGAACAAGCAAGTTTGCCGTGACGCAACTCGTCGAGAAAGCAGACAGGAAGACCGCCTGGGAGTTCTTACAGCTCATGCTCGAAGCCGTGCCTTATCACGTCCACACCATTTTGACCGACAACGGCATCCAGTTCGCTGAGCAACCGCGCAATCGCAACACCGCATATTCAAGGCCAATGTGCTTCGACATGATCTGTGAGGCCAACGGTATCGAACATCGCCTTACCAAGCCAAACCATCCGTGGACTAACGGTCAGGTGGAGCGCATGAACCGCACCACCAAGGACGCGACGGTCAAGCGTTTCCACTACGATGACCACGACCAGCTGCGCACCCATTTGGCGGACTTCATGGCAGCCTACAACTTCGCGCGCAGACTCCAGACCCTCGGTGGCCTCACACCTTACGAATATACCTGCAAGATCTGGACATCCGAGCCAGACAGATTCATGCTAATCCCGATCCACCAGATGCCGGGACTGAACACCTAGCCGCTCGCAGCCGCGGCGATCGCCGCCGCATCACGGTCATCATTTTTGTAAATCTTAACGTAGGGCCGGACATAAATCGGCAACATCAGTCGTGGCTCATGTCCGTGTTGAAGGCAAAACGACCAATGTGATGCGCGCCGTCGCAACAATTCAGGGACACAAACCTTCCAGAAAGCCGAGCAACCGGTGCCACTGAAGGCGCTTTTTGGTACAACTCCGCGCCTGCTATATCCAATTCCGCCAAGCTACAACTATTCCTTTCCGGGTCAATGCCCTGTACTTCAATACCCATTAGAATACTGCGCTGTCTGCACCTATGCTCGCAACGATAGCTCCGGTTTGGCGGGAAGGCTGGTCGATCCCGCTACCTCAGGTCTTTAACAAAATTTAAGGACCCGTCACAGACGAAAAGCGCTTGGATGTCTTAAAAGTCACAGCAGGCAAAAGCCTAATAAACGAGATACGCTCTCGCTCTTCCTTTATCTTACGATATAGAGCATGATCTATCGTTAAGATTAGCGATCCAACGGTCCGCCACCCAGACAACTTTTGTTGTGCAATTGTGTGGCTCGTTATTAAGGCAAAGAGTGTTTGGGAGTGAATAATATTTCTTCTTATCAAGCTATTGTGGCAGAATTACTGTTTCAAAATGCATGCGCATCTCTCTCATAGCGACCTTAAATCCTAAGTTTTTGTCTCTAGTCGCAGCCAAATTTCCGACAAATCATAGACTTGCGAGAAGTCTGACGACTGGTTTTAAAGGCAATCAATCGAGTCGCAGCTTTCACGCGACCAAAAAAATAGTATAATCAGGCAGGAAGTAGCGAATGAACAGATTTAAAGCCGGGAAATCCATACTTTGTGCGATTGCACTTCAGTTGATCGCTGGATGTGCTGCCATGCCCGGAAATGGTCCGGATTCATTGAGTGTTATCAAAAATGCCGAGGTCACATCGCAGACTGCAGCTGCGACACTCGGGTATGAGTATGCTTTGATAGATATCGGACATGATAACATTCCGTTGATCACAAGCGCTGGAGATGGCGACAACTCAACCTTTGGGCTAGCAGACGATGCAATCCCAGAGATTAGACTGGGGGTAGGTGATATAATTCAATTAACCGTTTTTGAGAGCGAAGCGGGGGGGTTATTTATACCGCGCGAGGCTGGTGTTCGACCAGGAAATTTTGTCACGCTTCCCGCGCAAGAAATTGGCCGCAATGGCAAAATAACCGTCCCTTACGCAGGAGAGCTGACTGCGGCCGGCCAAACACCTGAAACCCTAGAAGCCAATGTTGAGTTACGACTCGCTGGCTTAGCGATTGAACCTCAGGTTACTGTAACAATTCTGGCACGTAATTTCGCGCAAGCTACTATCATCGGCTCGGTGGAAGAGCCTGGAAAGTATGTTGTGAGTGCTGGCGGTGAAAGAATACTCGATTTTATTGGTAAGGCCGGTGGCACGACTTCGGATGGTTTTTCCACAGACGTCACACTGACGCGGGCGGGAGTTTCGGTGACGGTCCCATATGAAGCTATTACACGCAATCCATTTGAAAATATTTACGTCGCACCCGGCGACACTATCAATATCACATCAGAAACCAAATTTTTCTATATATTTGGTGCATCGGGCGTTGGTGAGTATAGCTTTAACGCGGCAGACATCGATTTGCGTACAGCACTGAGCCTAGCAACTGGCCTCAATGACGGCGTGGCCGACCCAAGTCAGGTCTTTATTTACAGATTAGAAGATCGGGGTGTATTGTCAGCACTAGGACTGGATCTCACGTTGCCTACGAGCGGCGGGGAAGATTTGGTTCCAACGATCTACAGGGCAGATTTTCGCAAGCCAGATAGCTTCTTCATGGCCGCTGATTTCGAGATCCAGGACGGCGACATGGTATATGTGACGAATGCCCGTGCCGTAGAACTTGGTAAATTTTTCAACGTGATCCGGACAGTCACAGGCAATAGTGTAGCGATAGAGAGTGATCTGAACACGCTTTCTCAATGACAGGATCTTTGTCGTAAGTGCCAATAATGTAAAAAATTACTGTCTTACGCCCATTAACCTGCCCACCGAAACCTAACGCACCTTTTTTATGTAGAGTTTGATCAACCTTTCAAAGGAGCAAAGAAATGCGAAAGAGCCGTTTCACAGAAACCTAGTTTATCGGGATAATCAAAGAGCACGGAGCCAAGATGCCAGCAGATGAGTTGCTGCGGCAGGCATGGTCTCAGTCAAGGGGCATTCTACAAATTCAAGTCGAAGCATGCCAGCTTAGAAGCATCCGATGCGGCGAAGCCGCTCGCGCTCACCGGCTAACACGCTAAACTCGAACGCCTGCTGGCAGATGCCATATTGGACGATCTGGCGGCATTCATGGGAAACACGGCGATAGGCTGAGATGGCGATCTTCAAATACATCAGCGGCTTCAATCTTAGAAACCCCAGCCAAAGGGCTGGACAAACTGAGCTACCCCCCGAAATTCGGACACTGACGTAAGCTGCTATGAACCGCCCCTTGTTTGCCGGAGGCTGATTTATCTTAGTTACGCGGCCATGTCTGATCTTTCCAGAGCTGCATAGAAGTTTGCCTCTGCTTCAGCTGGCGGTATATTCCCGATAGGCTCCAGCAGGCGGCGATTGTTGAACCAGTCAACCCATTCAAGCGTGGCGTATTCGACAGCTTCAAAGCTGCGCCAAGGGCCACGCCGGTGAATGACCTCAGCTTTGAAGAGACCGTTGATCGTTTCGGCCAAGGCATTGTCATAGGAATCCCCGACGCTGCACAATTGGCGGGCTGAGGCGCGCAGCAAAGGCCAGCTTCTGCCCGACGCTGATGTAGGCCCCGAGGGCTGGTTGTCACGTGACAAGTTC
>Ga0209198_1003509_pt1 | contig 10146 bp, 8 predicted proteins | sample COGITO_mtgs_1105_2_FD_184804 | JGI IMG/M metagenome (GOLD analysis project Ga0209198, IMG submission 184804) | Pelagic marine microbial communities from North Sea - COGITO_mtgs_110519 (SPAdes) (version 2) | ecosystem: Environmental > Aquatic > Marine > Epipelagic ...
ACTTTCTGTTGGCTCGATCATCAATGTGCCGGCAACCGGGAATGACATGGTTGGGGCGTGGAAACCGTAGTCGATTAGACGCTTGGCGATATCGTCGACGCTGATGCCGACGTCGTCTTTGATCGAGCGTACGTCGAGGATACATTCGTGGGCTATACGCCCCTGTGCGCCGGTGTAGAGGATTTCATAGTCCTCTTGCAGACGGGTGGCGATGTAGTTGGCGTTGAGGATGGCCATTTCTGTGGCTTGCTTGAGGCCGCTGCAGCCCATCATGCGGATATACATCCAGGTGATCGGCAAGATGCTGGCACTGCCGTAAGGCGCGGCTGATACCTGTGCGCCTTGGCGATCGCCGTCTGGGGTCTCTCTGGGCATAAAGGGTGCTAGGTGTGCGCCGACGCCTATGGGTCCTACACCGGGGCCGCCACCACCGTGGGGGATACAGAAGGTTTTGTGCAGGTTGAGGTGGGAGACATCGCCGCCGAACTTGCCGGGCTGGCAGACGCCGACCATGGCGTTGAGGTTGGCGCCGTCTATATAGACTTGGCCGCCGTGGTCGTGAACGATTTCACAGATCTCACCGATTCGCTCTTCAAAGACACCGTGGGTCGAAGGATAGGTGACCATGATCGCGGAGAGTTTGCTGGAGTGAAGTTCTGCTTTGGCTATAAGGTCGTCGACATCGACGTTGCCCTGGTCGTCACATTTAACCACTACGACTTTCATGCCACACATCTGTGCCGAGGCAGGGTTGGTGCCGTGGGCTGAACTGGGTATCAGGCAGACGTTGCGTTCGGTATCGCCGCGGCTTTCATGATAGCCACGAATCGCCAGCAGTCCGGCGTACTCGCCCTGAGAGCCAGCGTTGGGCTGCAGTGACATGGCGTCGTAACCGGTGGAGGCGCAGAGCATATCTTCGAGCTGGTCGATCATCAGTCGGTAACCCTGAGTTTGATCGGCTGGGGCGAAGGGGTGCATGGTGGAGAATTCGGGCCAGGTGATCGGCAGCATCTCGGCGGTGGCGTTGAGCTTCATGGTGCAGGAGCCGAGGGGGATCATTGCGCGATCCAGGGCAATATCCTTGTCTGAAAGTTTGCGCAGGTAGCGGAGCATTTCAGTTTCGGAATGATAGCGATTAAAGGTTGGGTGAGTCAGGAAGCTCTCGGTGCGCATTAACTCGCCAGGCAGTGAATCAATCGCTTGGTCAGCGAGATCGTCGATATCGATTTTGTGCTCGCCAATCAGGATCGTCCACAGCAGGCTGATATCAGCGCGGGTTACGGTTTCATCCAATGACACACCCAGGGTGTTCTCGTCGATGCGACGGAGGTTAACTTCATGGACTGCGGCAATTTTCAGGATCTCTTCAGTCCTGCTGCCGGTGTCCAGAGTCAAGGTATCGAACCAGTGGCTGTTGGTTGGCTTGATGCCATGCAACGCCAAACCCTGAGCCAATACAGAGGTCATCAGATTTACCCGACGGGCGATGCGCTGCAGTCCTTCGGGACCGTGATATACCGCATACATGCCGGCAATAACGGCTAGTAGTACCTGAGCAGTACAGATATTCGAAGTCGCCTTTTCACGGCGGATATGTTGCTCGCGAGTTTGCAGCGCCAATCGGTAGGCTGGATCGCCGTTGGCGTCTTGAGAGAGACCCACCAAACGTCCGGGCAGGTTGCGTTTATAGGCTTCACGGGTCGACATATAAGCGGCGTGGGGCCCACCAAATCCGAGTGGCACACCAAAGCGCTGGGTCGAGCCGATAACCACATCTGCGCCCAGGGAGCCGGGGGACTCCAGTAGCACCAGACTGAGGATATCGGCTGCCATAACCACTAAAGCGCCCTGCTCTTGCACCTGCTTAATGACCTCGCGGAAGTTGCGGATTTCACCGCTGGCACCGGGATACTGGAATAGTGCGCCAAATAGATTTTCTGGCAACTGCTCTGGATTACCGACAATCACTTCGATGCCCACAGGTTCTGCGCGGGTTTTAATCACTTCGATGGTCTGGGGCAGACAGTCACTGTCGACAAAGAAACGCAGTGATTTAGACTTCGACATGCGCTGACAGAGAGACATGGCTTCTGCAGCGGCTGTGCCTTCATCGAGCATCGAGGCGTTGGACATCTCCATACCAGTGAGGTCGGTGATCATGGTTTGGAAGTTGATCAAGGCTTCCAGCCGACCCTGGGAAATCTCTGGCTGATACGGAGTATAGGCGGTGTACCAGGCGGGGTTTTCAAGGATATTGCGCTGCACTACATTGGGGGTAATGGTGTTGTAATAACCCTGACCAATAAAGCTGCGGAAGACTTTGTTGTGGGATGCGATGTCACGGAGTTCGGCCAGTGCCTGAGCTTCGCTACAACCATCCACTATATCCAGGGGCTGAGTCATGGCGATGGCTTCGGGAACCACTTGGCTGGTCAATTCCTGGAGGCTGCTGCAACCCAGAGAGCTGAGCATCTTCTGCTGGTCATCGGCGCTGGGGCCAATATGACGGGCGATAAATTCGGCGGCATTTTCCAGATCAGTCAAACTGCGTGTCTTCTGTAACATCTTATTATTTCCTCTCAAAAAATTAGGTCTGGGCACAGGTCAGTCTTTTGCATTAGCCGCGAAAATAGCGCTGTTGCACCAAGGGCATTTTGGTCACCGTAATCGGCAGTGATCTGCCGCGTACCACTGCATTGAGCTGGGTGCCCACTGCGGCCAAATCAATGGTCACATAGCCCATGGCAACCGGCGCTTGTAGGGTTGGGCCAAAGCCGCCACTGGTGATCGCACCGACTACATTGCCATCCTGATCAACAATTTCGGCACCTTCACGCACTGGGGCGCGGCCATCCACCAGGAAGCCGACGCGCTTTTTGCTGACGCCATTGGCGATCTGCGCCAAGATAGTTTCGGAACCCAAAAAGCCACCGGCTTTGACGCCATCAACACGACGGGATTTGCTGATGCTCCAGATAATGCCCGCCTCTACTGGTGAGGTGGTTTCGTTCATGTCGTGGCCGTAGAGACAGAGACCCGCCTCAAGACGCAGTGAATCACGCGCCCCGAGACCAATCCAATTCACCAGGTCGTAACTGAGTAGTTTGTCGGCAAGTTTGTGCGCATCGCTGGGGTCTACGGAAATTTCAAAACCGTCTTCACCGGTGTAACCGGAGCGGGTGATATAGCATTCGATGCCGTCGATGGAGCTGTGACAGCCATTCATAAATACCAGCCTATTTGCTTCAGGGGACAGCTCGGCCATGATCTCTGTAGCGCGCAAGCCCTGCAGTGCCAGTAGGCCGCGATCACCGAGGTAGCGAACAGCAAGTCCTGGTAGGTGACTGCGGATATGCTCGAGGTCCTGCATTTTGCAGCCGGCATTAACAATCAGAAAAAACACATTTTCGGCCCAGCGAGTGACAATCAAATCGTCCATCACTCCGCCCTGCTCATTGGTCAGAGTGGCGTAGGTCTGCTGGTTAATACCCAGAGATTCGAGATCCACTGGCATCAGCTTTTCCAAGGCCTGGGCGGCCCCTTCCCCTTCGACAATAATCTGGCCCATATGGGAAACATCAAACAGACCGGCATTGTCTCTGCAGTGCAGATGCTCTTGCATAATGCCGCTGCTGTATTGCACTGGCATCAGATAGCCAGCAAAGGGCACCATTTTGCCGCCGGCAGCAAGGTGATAGTCATAGAATACGGTTTTCGAAATAGCGGAATCTGTCGACATGGGTCTCATTCTCTAAAGAGTGAAAAAGGTAACGGGCCGAGATCAAGTTACATTGGCATAAAAGGGTTAAAACCCTGCTAGGACGCCATTTTAAACCTAGGACGATAATTTGTTAAATTAATAGCTATAATGCAAGCATTAATAAACTAAATACTGAATTTGACTTGATTCTGGAGGCCATACGATGAAAAACCTACCTATGGAGCTGCTGCGGGCCTTTGTCTCCGTGGCGCAACTGAATAGCTTTACCAAGGCTGGCGAGCTACTGGGCCGCTCCCAACCTGCTGTTAGTCTACAAATACAGCGCCTCGAAGAACTGGTGGATGAGCAACTGCTGCTGCGCAATGGCAAGCACCTGGAACTCAGTGAGGCTGGGAGCAGTCTCTATGGTTACGCCAATCAGATACTCAACCTCAATGACCTGGCCATCAGTCAGCTATCAAAAAGTACTGTGGAGGGCAAAATTCGCCTTGGGATTCCCAGTGAATTTGCCACAGTATTGATGCCCAAGATAGTCAGTCGCTTTGCCAAGGCCTATCCCAATGTAACTCTGGAAGTGAATTGCGAGCTGAGCAAGAGCCTGCTGTCAAAGAGTGGCAAAGCCAGCCATGATTTGATTTTGGCCCTTGAAGACAGCCCCTCCAAAACCAACTCTAACCTGGTTAAGACCGACGAATTAGTCTGGGTGGCCAGTGTCGATCAGCCCATAGGTAAAACCAATGTGGTGCCGCTGATTGTTGCCGCTCAGGGCTGTGTCTACAGAAATCGCGCGATCAAAACCCTAGACCAGGGCAATCAGCCCTGGCAGGTTGTCTACACCATTCCAGATTTAACCGGCATTCAATACGCTATTCAGGAAGGCTTAGGGGTCACGGTATTGGCTAAGAGCACGGTGCCCGACAACCTTAAAATACTCACGCCTTCAGCGCGCTTTCCGGCACTCGGCGAGGTGGGTATTAGTTTGATTAGTTCGGCGCGCAATCGGAAAAATGAGGCGGTGCATCTGCTGATCGAGTTTTTACAAACCAGCTTGGCGTAAATTGCAGCTGACTAGCAGTCTAAGCCTGTAGCGGCTGCCAAAATTGATAGGGGTACTCTTCCATGGATAGAACAGTCATTCGCTCAAGGCCGCAGTGCTCAAAAAAGCTGATTGAAACCCGCTCTGCTTTAACCAACAGACCGTCGAGACAGGCGTCTGATGCTGTGACACGCGCTTTCACCTCAGCCATCAGCGCTCTGCCAATTCCCTGCCCCTGAGAACTGGGCGCAACATAGAGGCCGTGCAACAGCTTGGCATATCCTTTTACCGTTTCTATGGGTCTCTTGGCGTCCCAGATGGCAACGCCAACAATCTGTTGATTATCAATCCAGAGCAGAATTTTATAGTAGTCAAAATCATTTCCGCTATAGCAGAGCACTGGAAGAATGAGTTGTTTAGCGCGCTCCACCATAGGCCAGACCATCACCGCGTCGGTAATAATCTGATTTATGGCGGCAAGATCATCTCTTTGGGCGACTCGGCAATACAGTATTGGGTCGCTGTCTATTTCCTTACAATCCATTTGCTTACAATCCCTTAGCTACAGTCCATTTATCTATAACGACTTATTCATAAGTGAGTATACCAAGTTATCGCCATCTTTTGCTAACTCTCCGTAGGGCAAAGGAGAATTGCAAAACGTTCAGAGTCATCATCCAAGATCGTCTTCACATCGGTGAACTCATCGGACTCATCACAGAGCTGCACGTAGCGAAAATAACCTGAATTGTAAGCATTATTAGTATTTGGATTGCCGGGAAAAAACAGATTAAATGAGGGCGCATTGGCGAGGGTGTCCAGAACCGTTGCCCCCAGAGCAGGAGCCTCTGTCTGGTTGTAGTCGAGACTGTGCAGTGCTGCACTGCCGAGATCGCAGTCGGTTACTGAGATGGTCGCCTCAAAGACTTGCAGCGCAGTTTTTAATTGCTCCAGCTCATAGTCCGCAAACACTATATCTGACTCGAGACTGCCGGACAGAGCACAGCGGCTATTCTTATTTTGAAAACCAATATCCGCTGGAATCATAGCCGTCAACTGGCCCTCAGCATTGACCTTAACCAGCGAAATACCCTCGGCAATATCGGAATACTCCACATAAATGCCCGACGGAATACTGCCAAAATTAAACTCTTCAGCTTGGGTTTGAAGCAGGAATAGGCCATCTTCGCCGTCATTGATACCCGCCAGGGTAATACTGCTGCCCGGCACCACCGTGCCAACGATAGACAATGGCTCCTGAGTTAATTCATCATCAATACAGGCGAGATCCCCGGCAAGCGTAGCGCCGAGAATAGTCAGCTGACCATAACAGATAGAGTCAATCGCGCCGCTAGGCGCAGAGCCGCTGATACTGACACGACCATTGCGCGACACCACCATCAGTAACTTTTCATTGAGCAATGGCAGATCCATCACCCAGTGACCGGCTATAAAGGCATTACTGTTAAAGGCGAAAGACTTGGAGGTAGATCCCCCGGAGCCATCTGCGGCACTGATCAGCAAGCTGTAAACACCCGGACTGGTCACCGCCCCCTGAATCAATCCAGTGGTCGAATCTATTGCTAAACCGGAGCCATCGGCATCCAGCTGATAGGAAACACTACTGTTATTTAGCCCATTGGCACTGGCACCAAGCGTCCAGTTGATTTGATCAGACCAGACTTGAGACTGCCCCGACAGCGTAATTGTGCCGTAGTCCGGTTCCGCGTCGGTCTCTGTGCCGCCACCCCCACCGCAAGAGATTAACAAGACAAAAGTAGATACTAAGCAAATTCGCGAAATCATAGACAGCCAATAATTGGGTAATAACACTGATATTTAAGGCTGCTTTTAGATTTAGACATAGCGCAGCCACCGACAGATTAAGTTAACGGCAATCCATGCTGTTACGATCAAAATAGACTTTATTAGAAATGAGTCGGTGAGATTAGCGCTGCACCTGACCGGTTACTTAAAGATGCCGTTGTCCCGAAGAAACGCGCCGACATCAAAATCCTTGGCAAACTGCTCGCCTAACTGATTGGCATCCAGGCCCATATTGTAGGCATCCTGCAATGGCGTATGGTCCATCAGGTCGATAATATTTTCATCGGTTCCCTGTAGCTGCAATCTCGGGTTACCCGCCGTCGCCACCACTTTAAACTTGGCATACCAGACCGCCCAGGACGGCTGTTGCTGAGATTTTCGAGGAACAGCCTTAGCGTCGGCCTCGGCGGCAAACTGAACCTCAGCCTCAACCGCGACCTTGGCATCAATTTCAACCGGACGCTCAGGGGGCTGAGCCGCTTTAATGCCAGCCCGCTGTTGGGTACGCTTTTTAAATAGACTCATATTATTGACCGGTTACTCACGCAGCAGTGGCTTCCAGTAGAGGATGCCCACCAACATAACCCAGACAAAATCTCTCAGACCCGAGTGGTCGCGGCTTTGCAGCTGCTTGCGCACCATTGCATACTCAATCAGATGTACCACCAGCATTGCTAGGCCAATCCACATAATCCACTGACCGGCAGCCGCTGCGAAGGGCATAAAAATATTGACGATAAAGACTAACCAGAAACCCAGTAATAGAAACTTATTAAATGCGACAAATGTGTTCATAGCCCGATTTTCTCGTTGTTATTATTCTGTCGAGTGACGCCCAGAGTATGGTTGTCTGAATAGCACGGTCAGGATAATCTCAAACCTAGACCAACTATGCAAACTCTTAGACCCATTCCAAGCCTCTCACAGCCCGCTAATGATAATACTCAGTGGCACTCAAATAGCGGTGCTAGACTAGTGTTTATGACATGGAAAGCATTTATTTACCCCTCGCCAAAGTTGCAGGAGCTCTACCGGCTGGCGCTGTGTATCTGTGGCGCCACTATTTTACTCGGTGCCTGGCGCGATATTGGCTACCACTCCGGACTTCTGGCGGCACTGCCAGCACTGTTTATCTATCAGTTTGGCAGCTACCTAACCACCAGCTCGCAACTCTCCAACATCAGTCGTCAGCGATTGACTCTCGGCATGGAATTTAGCGACGGTCTGATCACCGGTTTATTAATCGCCCTTGCGGCATTTGATCCAATCATTACACTGGCACTGGGTGCAGCCTTTCTGGTGACCATAGTCGGGGCCATGAAAGCCACTGCCCCGCTAGATTTATTCGGTGTATTTCTCGGTGCTCTATTGGGTTACTGGCTGCTGCCCTTTGCCCTTGCAGTGTCGCCGCAAATGCAGCTATTGGTCACCTGTGTCAGCTTTTCCTACTGCCTGTTTAACGTCAATATGGCCAGGCAGACTCACTCGCTGCTCGCCGAACAGCATGAATCGGTACTGCGGCAAAATGACTGGCTAACTCTGCGCACCTTTCATCTCTCCAAGTACCTCTCCCCGGCACTGCGCAAAGCCATACTCACAGGCAAGGATGTTAAAGCGGGCACTCAGGAGAAAACTCTCACGGTGTTTTTCTCCGATATGGAGGGCTTTACTAAACTGGCTGAAGAGCTGGATCCGGAACAGCTGACCTCACTGCTGAATACCTATTTAACCGAGATGTCGGAAATCGCCTTTCGATTTGGTGGCACTGTGGACAAGGTGATCGGCGACGCCATTATGGTGTTTTTTGGCGATCCAGAAAGTCGTGGCGTGCGCGCTGATGCGGTGAGCTGTGTCTCCATGGCCGTGGCTATGAAGCATGCCATGAAAGAATTGCAGGGGCGCTGGCGCGCTGAGGGCATTGCCAACCCACCGGTACTGCGCATGGGTATCAATAGTGGGGTCTGCAAGGTGGGCAACTTTGGCACTGAAAATCGCCTCGATTACACATTGCTCGGCCGCACGGTGAACCTTGCCAGCCGCCTTGAATCCGCAGCGGCGAGCGATGAGATTCTGGTCTCCAGAGATACCTATGATTTGATTGCCGACGCCGTCGACTGCACCGATAAGGGCCAGATTAGCGTCAAGGGTTTTGCCGCACCAGTGAATGTTTTTAGCGTCACCGACCTGCATAAAAACATTGCTATCAAACAGGCGATTGAAGATCGGGCGCTGGCTGAAACGGTTTAATGCAGACTCTTAGCCTTAGAGTCAAAGCCAATATATCACTTCACCATTCACCTCTAAGTCATTCACCCCTAAGCCATTGATTTAATTACTGCCTTACCTGCCGATGACTGGGCGGGAATGGGTAGCGGCTGCTGCGAAAGGGATTGATATCCAAACCCCCGCGACGCATATAGCGGGCATAGACATCCAGCTGCGTCGGCTGGCAGCGCTGCATAATATCGCCGTATATCTTCTCCACACACTGCTCGTGAAAATCCTGATGCTGACGAAATGACACCAGGTATTTCAGCAGCCCGGCACGATCAATCGCCGCGCCCTGATAGCTGATATAGACCGACGCCCAATCCGGCTGATCGGTGACCGGGCAGTTGGTTCTCAGCAGATGGGAATAGAGTGTTTCAGTGACGTTTTCAGTACCGCTTGCGCCCTCTTCCCCAGCCTTATCTAAGACCAGAAAATCGGGGTTTGGCGTATAGCAATCGATGGCAATGGGCTGCTGATCGAGACAGTGGCCCTGGGGCTCAGTCACCGGACGCAAGCCGTTGTACTCAGCCAGCTGATAAAAAACAATCTCGACATTACCCTGAGCCGCGGCCGATAGATCGGCAGTCATCCGCTCTTGCACTGCCTGTTGCGACTCAAAGTGAGTCTGGTTAAAGGAGTTCAAATAGAGTTTAAAAGACTTCGACTCGACGATATTGACGCTGGTACAGGGCACCAGAAACTCGACAATGGCCACTTGTGGCAAGCCGTGATTATTTAGCCAGGAGACTTCAAAGCCAGTCCACAGATCAACGCCAATAAAGTCTGGCAAGGGACCGCCGACGGCTTCCAGCTGCTCACGAGCCGTGGCTCGGGGAATGGGGTCAAGCAGTGAGGGATCATAGCTAGTGCTGTAAACCGTGTCCTTGCCCAGCTCGGTATTCGAATAGTCCGCCATTAACTGCGCAACCTCGAGCCCTTATCCAGCAGATTCAGCGCCACGGCAAATAGCAGCACGCAAAACAGTGTCACCATGGTGAAGGCCCAGATAATATTAATATCGCTGATGCCAGCAATGCCATAACGGAAGGCATTGACCATATAGAGTATCGGGTTGATCTGCGACACGCCGCCCCAGAACTCCCCGAGCATATCGATGGAGTAAAACACGCCACCCAGATAGATCAGCGGCGTCAACACAAAGGTTGGGATAATCGAAATATCGTCAAAGTTGCGGGCAAAGATGGCGTTGATTAATCCGGCCAGAGAGAACATCAGCGAGGTCATCAACACAATGGCAATGGTCACCGGCAGACTGTGAATGCTGAAGTCA
>Ga0209198_1003519_pt1 | contig 10133 bp, 11 predicted proteins | sample COGITO_mtgs_1105_2_FD_184804 | JGI IMG/M metagenome (GOLD analysis project Ga0209198, IMG submission 184804) | Pelagic marine microbial communities from North Sea - COGITO_mtgs_110519 (SPAdes) (version 2) | ecosystem: Environmental > Aquatic > Marine > Epipelagic ...
GTATCCAGTAGCTATGTAAGCGCACAAGCAGTTCCTGCGGCTGATACAACTGCGCCATCTGTTCCGACATCTATTTCTGCAACAGCAGGGTATAAGTCTATTAGTTTGAAATGGACAAACCCTAGTGAAAAAGACTTCAACAACGTAGAAATCTATCGCTCCACAGCATCTGATGGTACTTATGCAGAAGTGTCTAACGTGGCAGGTGGATTTGGCTCAAAGGCTGAACACTTAGATGGCGGTCTTGCTGATGCAACTGCATTTTATTACAAGTTTAAATCAGTTGATCTATCAGGCAACAAATCTGCGTTTTCCGCAATAGTAAATGCTACAACTAATGCGGCCTCTATTGATGGATCAGACGGTAAATCGACATTTACAGCCCCAATATTTAAGAGAGCATCTAGCGCACCTTCTGCTCCTAGTGGCGGTAGCTTTAATTTTGGTACTAATACTTTAACTCCTCCGAGTGGATGGTCAACTACTGTACCTTCTGGCACTGACCCTATTTATCAAGCTAACTTTCAGTTCTCTATAACAGGCGATACTGGATCGCAAACAGCAGGTACGTGGTCAACGCCTGTAGTTATTGCGGAGAACGGTACTGACGGAACTAATGGATTAAGTACCTTTACGTTTGCTGTTCACAAAAGAGCATCAAGCTCCCCTAGCACTCCCTCAGGTGGCTCGTACAATTTTGGGACTAATACAATTACTGCTCCTAGTGGATGGTCTGAAGCCATTCCTAGTGGCACTGACCCTATTTATATATCTTCTACAAGAGCGCAAATAAGCGGAGCAACAGGTACAGATTCTAGTTTAAGTTGGACAGCGCCTATAGTATTTGCAATTAACGGTGACAATGGTGGCGATGGTGTAAATACTGCGCCTGTATATGCATATAAGCGATCATCATCAACTTTAGGATCGACAGATAAGCCGACAACTACTCGCACTTGGACTTTTGCAAATGCGTCTTTTGGTAATAACGATTTAGGCAATAGTTGGACAGGTGAAGTACCGTCAGGCACAGATGACTTGTACATTTGTGCGGCTGTAGCATCATCAACTGGAGCAACAGATTCGGTTGTGGCCGCAGATTGGTCTGCGCCTCAAGTATTAGGGACTAAAGGCGATGATGGTGATAATGGAGTTAATACGGCTGTTGTTTATGGCTATAAAAGATCAGCGTCTACCGTAACTGATAAACCAAGCACTACAAGAACTTGGACGTTTAGTTCTGGTGAATTTAATAACAACGATCTTGGCAATAGCTTCACTGGTCAAATACCAAGCGGCACAGATGAGTTGTATGTCTGTACTGCTGTTGCATCATCAGTAAATAGTACGGACTCTGTTACAGGAACTAGTGATTGGTCTGCTCCTCAGTTATTAGCGGCAGAAGGAACCGATGGTACTGACGGTTTTAACACTGCCGTTGTATACGGGTATAAACGATCATCTTCTGCCGTAACTGATAAGCCTAGTACTACAAGAACGTGGACGTTTAGCACAGGCACGTTTAACAACAATGATTTAGGTAATGATTTTACTGGTGAGATACCAACTGGCACAAATGATCTGTACGCTTGTACTGCTGTTGCAACAAGTCAATCAAGCACTGATAGCGTCACTGGAACTTCTGATTGGTCTGCTCCGCAATTATTGTCATCTAATGGCGATAATGGCGCGGCAGGTGTAAGAAATGCGTCTGGATATGTTTATTATTCACTTTCCGTAACAGGTAACACTGGCCCATCAGCACCAACTGCAACGGCTTATAACTTTACAACTGGCGCGTTTACTAATTTAAACGCATCAGGGGGCGATAGCGGTACTTGGTCAAGAACTCCTCCAATTAATACAGGCGGTGATGCTAAGTATTGGGCGACTAGTTATTACGTAACCGAAGCAACCTATAATGGTACTCAAACAATTACATTTGGAACTGTATTTAATTCAGTTACATTTGATGGTCTTGTTACGTTTACTAATCTAAACACCGCGCTTGCAAGTGAGGGCGGTAATGTAACTACTATTGATGGTGGGCTAATTGAAACAGATTCGATTGTTGTTAGTAAATTATCTGGTGATGTAACCGAGGTTTATCCAATAGGCATTGAGGTTAATAATTCAATGGGTACTTCAGGGACAACTACCTATCAAGATATTTGGATACCTGCCCCATCGTTAGGTATATCAAAAAGGCAAAGAATATCAGCAGACTTTTCTTTTAGTATTCAAAATTCTTCATCGACAAATTATTCAGCATATTTCCAATACGGTCTGCAATATAAAGGTAAAACAAATATTGGAACATCAGTAGGTACGGTTACTCATGTAAGTTTCCCTGCTTCCTATCGTCAATATGTATCCTTAGCAGGAAATGTTTTAGACAAAATAGATAATGTTGGTGGTGTTGCTAAAACAAATAATGGCGCAGGTACTTATGGCGTTGCTTCAATAGTTGGCGTTTCATATGATGCTGATGACGATAAAACTTACGTTTTAATGGCTAACATAGCTACAACTTTTGCAACTGGGGACACGCTGTACTTTAGTGTAAATAGATTTGAATCAGCAGGAACTTTTGTTGCAAATTATACAAGCCTTCAGACAAAAATGATTTTTGCTAATACAACTGAGCGTTTTAGCTTGCCTCTACAGCAATTTTTTGGCTCAAGCACAACAGCCACGAATGTCAGGCCATATGTGATCGCCTCTACGAATATGAACAATCTTACTGGCACATTCAGTACGGTCAAAGGAACTATGGAGAATATAGCGTGATACGTTTAGGTTATATAAAAAACGGTGAAGATATTGTGCATGAGACGGTACACAGCGTTCCAGAAAGCAATGAAGCGATGGACGCTTTAAGAGAGTTAAAAAAAAATGACTTGATAGATTACTTTTACAAGGAGCGTCAGACAACAGAAACAGAATGGGAAAAATATGCTTTTGTTGACCCCTTATAGATTGATCACATAGGTAGTATAATATTGAGTAAAGACGCAGAGGTTTAAAATGACATACCAATTAGTACAAGGCGACCAAGCCCCCCAGATTAAAGCTACTTTAAAAAGGCACGATGACGATTCTATTATTGATTTTAGTGGCGGTTCTTGCGCTTTAAAGTTTAGAGCAAAAGGAACAACGACTACCTTGTTTACTTTAGCCGCGGCAGATGTAGGCGATAATTTTCAAAATGGCATTGCAATCTTTTCATTCTCAGGTACTCAGTTAAATATTGACGAAGGGTATTATGAGGGCGAGATTGAGATTACATACACAAGCGGATCTAAAGAAACTGTCTATAAAGTGCTAGACTTTTATGTTAGGGCAGACTTTTAATGATCGATAGAATTATTGCGTTTAAGAAAGCCGTTGCAAGTATTGGTTTTAAAAAAGCTATAGCTGATATTAAACTTGGCGACTTTTTAATATTTAGATTTTTCTTTGATAGCTTGGGCTTATCTGATAGCGAATCAAAAGCATTAAGTAAATCACTATCAGACTCTCAAGCAATAAGTGATGTAGCAATAACTGGGTTAGGTAAATCAGAGTCAGATCAGATAGGTTCTGCGGACAGTTCTATTGTTAGTTTTTCTTCTGTTCAGAATGATTTAGGTCAAACCGCAGATCAAATAAACACTGTTGGTGTTAGTAAGTCTTTGCAAGATTCTTCAGTGTCTAGTGAAGTTCAAAATATGAATTTCCACAAGTTTGTTGAAGAAGCAACAGGCGTTACAGATGATCTAGATGGCGAAGCAACAACAGATGATGATCAAGAAATGACGTTTGTTAAAGTGCGATCTAATCTTGCCACGATGGTTGACTCATTTGCTCATTCCACTGGAAGGGGTTTAAGTGATACAATCGGGACAAACGATTCAGGTTCTTTACGCAGTCAAGGCTATTGTGCTTTTGACTATTTTTTGGAAGATTATGTTGGCGCAAGCCAGACTTTTTAGAGGTGATTTATGATTAACGATGATTTGAAACTACGCGGTGATGTTGCGATAGTTCTGAAAGACAAGGACGGCAATGTAAAAGACAGCCGTGAAATCCATAACCTAGTAGTCAGTGCAGGTTTAACTTTTATCTGCTCACGCATGGCAGGAACTAGCGCAGGTGTAATGTCTCACATGGCTCTTGGCTCTGGTTCAACAGCGGCATCTGCAAGCCAGACTGATCTAGTGTCGATTCTAGGCTCTAGAGAGGCGTTAGACAGCAGTACTGCTTCAAGCAATACGATTACCTATGTTTCCTCATTTGAGGCAGGAGAAGGCACTGGAGCGGTTGTAGAGGCAGGTATATTTAATGCCGCATCTTCTGGCACTATGCTTTGTCGTACCGTATTTCCTGTAGTAAACAAGCAAGCTGACGACACTATGTCAGTAACTTGGACTATCACTTTAACTGCATCTTAATTAGAAGGGGCTTCTCATGGCTACTATTACAACACGAAGCGGAAAGGGTTCGCCCCTCACTAATAATGAAGTAGATGCGAACTTTACCAACCTCAACACAGACAAAGCTGAACTATCAGGCGCTACGTTCACAGGACAGATTGTTGCTCCATCCCTAGACATCTCAGGCAACATAGACGTAGACGGCACAACTAACCTTGATGTTGTAGACATTGACGGTGCTGTGGATATGGCGAGTAGTTTAACGCTGTCAACAAACAGCAATGCAATAAGTATGAAAGACGCTTCTGGCGGCACTACCAGAATGTTTATTTTAAACAGTGGGAATACTACTTACCTTGGGCCAGTAGATTCTTATGCGGGTGGTGCAATGTTTTATGGTGCTAGTGCTAACGTAACTGGCCATAATATGTATGTTGGGGGAGCAGACCGATTTAGTATTAGTAGCTCTGGCGTAGTAGTAAACGAAGCATCCGCAGACGCTGACTTCCGCGTTGAATCAAACGGCAACGCTAATATGCTGTTTGTTGATGGTGGTAATAATCACGTTGGAATAGGTACTGCAACTCTTAACAGGTCTGGTTTAGGTACTGACCATATTTGCCTTACTGTTGGAGCAGACAATCAAATGGGTATGCTTGAGCTTCAGGCTACTCGTACATCTAATGCAGATTTAGGTAGAGTTTCTTTTCTTAATGCAGGAACAAGAAGGGCTGAAATAGTTGCGGCAAGAGTTGATGAAGATAACTCTACAAAGTTGTATTTCCAAACATCAAACGCAGGTTCATTAGGAACTAAGCTAACTATTGGAAAAGACGGTGCGGCTACGTTTAGTTCTAGTGTGACAAGTACAGGGTTGATATCAGGCTCACTTTTAAATCCTGCAAATAACTCTTTAACTATATTGGGTGGCGGTAGTGCCACGAATAATGGCGCAAATTTAACCATGTATGGTGGTTCAGCGGCATCTTCTGCGGGAGATTTTCGGTTTAGAAATGGAACTACTGAGACAGCAAGAATTACAGCGGCAGGTGCGGCTACGTTTAGTGGAGATGTAAGCGTACCTAACATTTCTGTTGCCGATGACATCCGACACACAGGTGACTCTGATACCTACATAAGCTTTGAATCTAACAACCAAACTTACTACTCAGGTGGTACAAGGGCGCTTGATTTAGCCGCTGGTAGTGCAGTGTTTAACGAAGGTGGAGGCGATGTAGACTTCCGCGTTGAGTCTAACGGCAACGCTAATATGCTGTTTGTTGATGGTGGTAATGATGCGGTAGGTATTGGTACTGGTTCAATTGATTACACCACATCAGGAAGAACCGTGGTACATATTGAAGGTTCAGCGGGTGCGTTACTTGCTCTAGAAGATACTGGAGCTAAAAGTTATTTGTTTCAATCTGGCAATGACTTGTTAATAGAAAACGATACTGCTTCTGGAAAATTAGTATTTGGAACTAACTCATCCACTTCTCGCTTTGAAATAGCCGCAGACGGCTCTCTATCCACCCCAACCGCAGGAACCTCTAACGTCCGCTTTGGTGTCAACGCAGGTAACAGTATTGCAAGTGGTGGTAATTATAATACTGTCGTGGGCGATGAAGCAGGTACTGCGATTACTACGGGTGATGAAAATACGTTTATAGGTTATACGTCAGGCGATGCTGTTACTACAGCTACTGGAAACACTGCCGTTGGTTTTAGCACATTAACAACTAACGTATTAGGTAGCCGTTCAGTTGCAGTTGGTCGTGCCGCTTTACAAGTACAGAACCCTGCTAGTGCAACAAATATGTACAATACAGCAGTCGGTTTCGCCGCAGGTGAAGCAGTAACCACAGGCATCCAAAACACCCTTATAGGTGGTCTAGCAGGTGATGCTCTTCTAGCCGCGGCAGACAATGTTGCAGTAGGTTTTGAAGCATTAAGCACTGAAACAGGCGGTCAAAATAACGTAGCAATTGGGCCACGCGCTTTAAAGGCTCAGGTTAATTCTTCTGGCAATATTTACAATACCGCAGTAGGGTCAAATGCAGGAACCGCAGTTACTACAGGTATAGCTAACACCTTTATTGGCGGTCGTTCTGGAGAATATACCACTACCGCTGATTATAATACGTCCCTAGGTTTTGCTTCTCTTCTACTAAACACTACGGGGTCTACTAATGTTGCTATAGGTAATTCTGCGCTAGAGTCTAATACCACCGCATCTAACAACACAGCCGTTGGTTCAGCCGCTTTAGCCGCAAACACCACAGGCGCAAACAACGTAGCAGTGGGTGCTTTAGCTTTAGACGCAAACACTACGGGCTTTAGCCAAGTTGGAGTAGGTTATGGAGCTTTAACCTCAAACACCACGGGCTATGATAATGCCGCTTTTGGTGTGAACGCGTTAGGCGCAAATATATCGGGCCTTTCTAATACGGCAGTTGGAAACTATGCTTTAGACGCTAACACTACAGCAAATAACAACACCGCTGTTGGTTATAGTGCTATAGGCTCAAACACCATAGGCACGAGTCTCGTTGCTATTGGTACAAATGCGTTGTACTCAAATACAACTGCCGCCAATAATACTGCTATTGGAACTGAAGCTCTTTTTTACAATACAACAGGCTCTGAAAACACCGCAGTCGGTAGGAGTGCGTTAGTTAGCAATGTTTCAGGGTCTAATAATACCGCTATAGCGTATGGAGCTTTAAACGACAATACTACAGGCGCACAAAATATTGCTGTGGGTCGAAATGCTTTAGGCTCAAACACCACAGCCGCTAACAATACAGCAGTGGGTTACGTAGCTTTAGCCGCAAACACCACAGGTGCTTATAATGTTGCAGTTGGCACTAACGCTTTAGATGCAAACACCACAGCTTCTTTCAACAACGCTCTAGGATATTCCGCATTAACCACGAATGTCACAGGCACTAAAAACAACGCTATGGGCGCATACGCATTGTACTGGAATACAGGCTCTAGCAACGTAGCTATGGGAGATAACGCTTTAGCTAATAACTCTACTGCATCTAACAACACAGCAGTCGGTTTTGAGTCTTTAAAAGCAAACACCACAGGTACACGGAACGTATCAGTCGGAGCTTATTCCCTAGACGCAAACACCACAGCCTCTAACAACACAGCAGTGGGTTATCAAGCGTTAACAGCAAACACCACGGGTACAAGAAACGTAGCTTTAGGAGCTTACACTTTAGATGCTCATACTACTGCAAACGATAATACAGGTCTTGGCTATGCCGCTTTAAGTGCTGTCACTACAGGAACAGCTAATACAGCAGTTGGTGCAGAAGCCTTATTGTCTAACACAGCATCTAACAACACAGCAGTTGGTAATGATGCTCTGAGAGCAAACACCACAGGCGATTACAACGTAGCAGTTGGTTCTTTAGCTTTAGACGCTTGCACTACAGGCTCTCAGAACACAGGTGTTGGAGCAGACGCTTTATCGACCTTGACCACTGGAGTTTATAACGTAGCGGTTGGAGATGATGCTCTTGGGGCTGTGACCACCTCAAATAGAAACACTGGTATAGGTCTATCCGCAGGGCGTGAAATTACTACTGGGGCATTTAATACTGTTTTGGGTTCATCCGCAATGGGTGGGGCTACAACTATTACTGGTAGTGATAACATTGCTATAGGCTCTTGGCATGATGGCGTTATAGAAGGGCCATTGGCGGCAGTTAGTAGTGGTGGTTTAAACACTGCTATAGGTAACGGTTGTCTTAGGGCGCTTACAACTGCCTCACATAATCATGCTATAGGCTATTCAGCTTTAAGTGCGGTGACAACTGGAGACGGCAATGTCGCACTTGGGTATCAGGCAGGTGACGTTATTACTACTGGAACAGGCAATACTGCTATAGGTAATATGGCGGATTGTGGAGGTGGTGCGGCAGTAAACAGAATAGCACTAGGTAATCAAGTAAATTGCGCAAGTAATAACAGGATATCAGTAGGTCAAGGTTCACAAATTGCTAGTCTTGAGCTTAACGGCTCTGATACATCTTGGGCGGCTTCTTCTGACGAGCGTCTTAAAGAAAATGTCGTAGCAAGTACAGCAGGACTTTCGTTTATAAACGACCTTAGACCTGTCACTTACAACTGGAAAAAAGCAAAAGACATTCCTAGTGACTTACCTCAGTATATTGAAGGGTCAGATGACCCTTGTTTAGGTGCAACATATGGAACTCAACTTCATGGTTTTATTGCTCAAGAAGTAAAGACAGTTTTAGATAATCATCCAGAAGTAAAAGACGGTCAAGGTGTTTGGCAGACAGACGAAACTAGTGTGCAGACATTAGCTCCTGCCGCACTTGTACCAATGTTAGTAAAAGCAATACAAGAACAACAAGCCTTAATTGAATCATTAACCGCAAGAATAGAAACCTTAGAAGGATAAATAACCATGAGCGAAGAAACAGTAGAACGTACAACAGAACAATTAGCATCCGATTACTCAGCAATGGGTGACAGCATTAGTCTTATTACAGACATCATCGCAGGAGACTCTATGGCTGATGCTGATGCCGAAGACCGCCAAGACTGTGTAGATAGAAACGTACAGCACCTAGAGTTGATGGTAGCTAAAGAGGACTGGGGCGATGAAGATATGGCCGCTACTAACTCAGCAATTAGTGCAGGTAACGGATACACAGCATCATGAGTTATTTAATTGATTTATATGTACTTGCAACCTCACTAGTAACTATTGCTAGTGTTGTTTGTAATTATACTGACACACCAAAAGACGATGCGCTAGTTGCTAAGGCTTACAAAATCCTTGAGCAATTTGCGTTTCTAGGGAATAAGGCTAAACAATGAGTGAGAATACTGTATCCATCCCTACGTGGGCGTTGCCGTTTGTAATCTCTGGACTAGGTGTTGCCATTGCCTATGGCTCTAGTATGGCTCAGGCAGAGGCTACAAAATCAGAAGTTGAAAGAGTTGAAAAGGCTGTCGTTGAGGTTATAAAAGAATCCAACGCTAACGGTAAGGCAGTAGCTTTAAATTCTCAGGCTATCCAACAGATAGCAAAAGGATTGGCAGATCAGCAAGAGACAGCTAAAGCGAGCGATGAGAAGTTAGCACAGCTTATAACTATCATGCTAGAACAGAAAAAGTAATGAGAATGGTCTTTGCTTTGATCTTCTTTATCAATGGAGAAGTTGATGAGAGCAAGACCAGATATTACGTTAACAAACACGCCTGTGTCTATATGTGTCAGGAGTTAGCTAGACCACAACGAAAGTATGAAACTGTTGACTGTGTTTGCAAAGTGACTTGGGTGGACAACTCAACACGAGTTATAAAGTGAAGACCCTTGTATTTGTTCTGATGATTCAGACAATTAGTAATAACTACGTGGAGTCTGCCGAAGAATATGCTTTCTTTCGTGATCTAAACAGATGCATTTATTTTAGTGAGTTGATAGCAAAGCAAATAAGATTTAATGAATACCTACCTATTACTTCCTACTGTGTAACGAAGTGGGTAGACCCAGAAGAGACGGTAATTTTTGAATGAGTAATTTTGATTGGAAGGACAAGGACGAATGGAAGGCTTTAATCTTTACAATTTTATTTTTTAGTATTGGTTTTAGTTCACTGCTATGGATAGATTAAGACAAAGCAAGTAGAATGTAATTTCACTAACTAAAAGGAGATTCACATGGGCGAG
>Ga0209198_1003523_pt1 | contig 10132 bp, 14 predicted proteins | sample COGITO_mtgs_1105_2_FD_184804 | JGI IMG/M metagenome (GOLD analysis project Ga0209198, IMG submission 184804) | Pelagic marine microbial communities from North Sea - COGITO_mtgs_110519 (SPAdes) (version 2) | ecosystem: Environmental > Aquatic > Marine > Epipelagic ...
CAGGCTTAACGGCCGTGCCGGTTCGAGTCCGGCCGCGGGTACCACCACAATGAATGCTTCCTTTAAATTTGTGGTCGGTGTCGCGTATCCCGTGTGATGACGGCCGCTTATATTCAAAGCGCCATTGGCCCATCGCGCCGGTGCTCGCGTTATGCGAAGAGAACGTCCTTTGCGGCAAAATCATGCCCACCAAAGCGGTTCGGGCTCTTCACATTTGTGAACATTAAAGGCCCGCAGCCGCTCTAACAGCCAATTCATGCGGTAAGCGTCTTCGTCAAAATAGGGCTTTGCCAGTTCGACAATATCTTGAGCGGGCGTGCGGAATTCTGCGGTCCAGGCGGCCAGCTTAAACAATATCGGGACAAATGAGATCCCAGCTTCCGTAAGATAATAGGGCTTTTTTTGCGCATGCTGCTCAGACGTACCGATATCTAGTAGATTGAGATCACGCATCAATTTCAATCGAGCAGATAGGGAGCCGGAAGAAATATTTTCTCGGTTGTTATTGAGGATATCGTTAAATGTGCGCCTGTTAAACAATGCTATATCGCGAATGATAATCGCAATCCATTTGTCGCCAAGCAGATGAGACGCCAGTCCAATTGGGCACATATTTTCTTCGACAAATTTTTCATTTTTGCCATTTTTCAAATCTAACATGTAACCATCTCACTGTTTAAACTTCTATCATAATGACATTGGATGGCTGGCCCCGATACGTCAATTGTTTTTTAAAAATCGAACGCTACTATAAGCGAAAACCACTTTAATATTTGAAATAGTTAAATCGTCTCTTTCGACTGTACCCTAATCTTACAACTGAAGAGCAGGCTCGGTGTTTCCAGATAAACGCCGATCAAATTATCAAAGGGAGTCGGACAATGATGGTCAAACTTACACAAGATCTCGCGCGCGGGCTTGGACCGTGGAAGGAAATGTATCACGAAAACCAGGCCGTGCTAAACGCTCTTGGAGCGCGCTTAATATTTGCTGGAACGGAAAAAGACGACGACAGTAAATTGACTGTGATCATCGATTTCGACTCGGTTGAGGCCATGAAAGCCTTCGGAGGGCATGAGGAATTAAAAGCCAAACGTGCGGCGGCTGGAGCGTTGTTAGAAACTACAGCGATCACCGTTATGAGTGCGGATTCCTTCACGGGATGAGACATGTGTGAACAAGTTTTGGATACCATAAACCCGTGCGTTAACAGCTATATTAAGTTGGAAGGAAGATCAATTATGCCAATCGAAGTGAAAAATCTTTCGTCTCAAGCAGATGAAGTTAAAGAGATGCCAAACGCCCGTGTTGAGTCGGTCAATGTTTTGGGGGGGGCGTGTAATGAAACTGACCTTAGCGCCAGAATGGAAATGGTCGCGCGATATCCAACCTATTCTAGGAACGCCAAGCTGTCAGGCGACACACACCGGCATCATCATGGAAGACTCCATCCATTGCGTTTGCGATGATGGATCTGAGGCGACCTATTCCGCTGCAGATGCATACGCGATCTCGCCTCATCATGACGCTTGGTGCGTCGGGGGAACCCGAGCCGTTGTCTATGAGTTTGCTGGTGTTTGGGGAGATTGAAGATGGCTTTATATGATAAACTACAACAGGTTATGGATGATCGAAATGTCGAAGGATACATCGATTTGATACATGACGATGCTCAGATCATATTTCATAAATCCGGCAGCCGATTCAGTAAAGGTGAATGGGCGTCCATGGTGACCGGGATGATGCAAAACCCCAAATTCGTAAGCGACGCATCGCGGTGCGTTTATGAGAACAATGAGATCTTGGTCGCGCACAACTTGATGTCTTATCCTGATGACACCAAGGAAGCCGTTATGTTGGTGTGCATGCTGAAAGATGGGCAAATCATCCGCATAGAAACTGGCGCGACGCCTCTGAGTTAACGGTCTTTTAAATACAGGCGTAAGGAAATTGTCTAATGGCTAACATGCTCATACACATTCACAGTGGACCCGAGTTAGAGAACAAGCTCACCCTTGGGTTGCTTGTTGCTAAAACGGGCGTTGAGGAAGGGCATAGTGTCAAACTGTTTTTGGCTGCGGATGCTGTGCACGCTCTGAATTGCCGGGCAGAAGGTGAAATCGTGGGACAGGGCACCGGCGATGCAAACTTGCATTTGCAGGCGCTTGTTGCGGCAGGCGTTCAAATTATGGTGTCGGGAATGTCTGCGAAAGCCCGCGGTTATGATGACAGTCTTCTCGCGGGCTATAACGCATCTTTTGCTATGCCGGACAAGCTTATCGCTCTGGCCTTCGAGGCCGATACGGTGCTGTGTTATTGAACTGGTGGTATCGGCTGGAATAACTCCGCTTCTATCAAGCGGGTTAATTTTTGCGATAGGGGCCGCGTTGAGGCACCCCAGGTCGCCAAAACCTGGCCGTTACCACCAACCAACACCTTGTTAAAATTCCATTTTGGAACGAAGCCGCTTTGAGAACGCACGGCCTTATAGAAGGGATGTGCCTGCGCACCCGTGACAACTAGCGTCTCACTCATTGGCATATCAATGTCATAGTTTAATGCACAAAAACTTTTGATTTCCGCATTGCTGTCAAATTCCTGGTTAAAGTCATCCGACGGGACCGCAACCATTCCGAAACCTGCGTTGCGGTAGGTGTCATAAAGTTTTTGCAAATCGGCATATTGTTTGGTGAAAGCGCATTGCGACGCGGTGTTCACCACGAGGTAGGGTCTTCCTTGCCATTGTTTGGTATCGATAAGCCCGCCAAAAATTGACGGGAAAATATGTGTCCCCAGATCGCTGGCGCCGCCCAAGCGCGGCACAACGGTCGCAATGGATGCGACAATCACCACGAGGGTTGCCCAAAGAATTCCCATTTGTTTGTGTCTCATGTGAATTTTACGTGCCACAACCCGTTTTGGATCAGCCTCACGCAAGACCGACGCAAGATTGGGTCTGTGGATCCCAAACCGTTCCAGGCAGGCAAAAGGCCGCCGGGTCCGTGCCGCGATCTGGGCAGCTTGGAGCCTCTTGCGCGAGACTTGTATGGGCCCAAATCATTATCAACAAAAATGCGGTCATGAGCTTTATCATATGTGTCTCCAAACTGTGCACGGCAACATCTCCGTTTAGGCTTATCCATAGGCAGGGTCATATTTTTGCGCGCGCGCTCCTCGATCCTAGGGCAAAGCCTGAAAATGCTGGAGGTTTTTACCATCGAGACTGAGCAGGTATATCTTGCGATTTTGGTCGACCACGATCAATTCATTGGCCGTGCGGGTGACAGATAGTACCTCGGTGCCCTGCGGAAGAGCGGTGATTTCCGGGAAAATTGCGACAGGGCTCTGCAAGCGGATGACAAGTACTGTAAAGATCGCTATGAGACCCACAATCATGGTGGCTGTGAGCGTTGTGACCAGCCGCCTCAAAAACCGCAAATTTGCCGGTTCAGTTGGATTTGCCGGAACCTCAGATTGATCTGCCATGACTGATGTCCTTTTTACCATTGGAGAAAATCCTCCGCCGCGCCTTGATAAAGCCTTGGCGCGGAATGTGCCAGAGCGCGCCATTAGCCGATCGCGCCTATCGCGCATGATAGCTGAGGGTGCAGTTGAGGTGAATGGCGCGGTGGTGACCGATCAAAAGGCGCGCGTGCAGGAGGGCGATGATATCGTCATTCGCGTGCCCGAGGTCGTGGAAAGCCATATGCTGCCGGAAGATATTCCGCTAGAGGTTCTGTCTGAGGATAACGACTTGATTGTGGTCAACAAGCCAGCGGGGATGGTTGTGCATCCGGCACCAGGCACGCCGTCAGGAACGCTGGTCAACGCGCTTTTGGCCCATTGCGGTGAAAATCTTTCCGGTGTGGGTGGGATGAAACGTCCAGGGATTGTGCACCGCATTGATAAAGACACCAGTGGGCTTTTGGTCGTGGCCAAATCTGATGCGGCCCATCAAGGTTTGGCGGATCAATTTTTGGACCACAGCATTGAGCGCCTTTATACGGCGGTGTGTTTTGGTGTGCCCTCTGCGGGAGATCCACGGCTAATGGGGCTGGCAGGAACGTCTTTCGAGGCGGGCAACCAGCTCAAGATTACAACCCAATTGGCCCGCCATAAGACCGACCGTCAACGCCAAGCGGTGGTGCTGCAAAATGGGAAACATGCAGTCACCCGGGTGCGGGTGATGCAGGAATTGGCTGGCGGCGCAGCTGCGGTGGTGGAATGTAAATTGGAGACCGGCCGCACCCATCAAATCCGGGTGCATATGTCTTATGCGGGTCATGCTTTGCTTGGAGATCAAACCTATAGCCGCAAACGCAAATTGGCTGGCGCCCATACTGAGCAGGTTGCAGCCTTCCCGAGGCAGGCACTGCATGCGGGGCTTTTGGGCTTTAAACATCCGATCACTGGCCGCATGCTGCGGTTTACGAGCCCATTGCCGACCGATATTGAGGGTTTGATTGCTCTTTTAAGTGCCTAGCGGTCGGCTCGCCGTCCATTTATTGCCGAACATAAATAATTAGTCCCCGCCCTCTTGAAACAGGGTGCAGGTGAACGCATATCTATGTTAATCCCATATACATAGGGTCAAACATGAGGGAGTACGATGGCCAATTACGCAAATTTACCTGCACCAACGCCAGATGGGGGATTGAATCGCTATATGCAGGACATCCGCAAATTTCCCATGCTGGAGCCGGAAGAGGAGTATATGTTGGCCAAGGCTTGGGTGGAACGGCAAGACAGCGGCGCGGCGCATAAGTTGGTGACAAGCCATTTGCGTTTGGCAGCTAAAATCGCAATGGGCTATCGCGGCTACGGGTTGCCGCAGGCTGAGGTCATCTCGGAGGCCAATGTTGGCTTGATGCAGGCCGTTAAGAAGTTCGACCCGGAGAAGGGTTTCCGCTTGGCCACCTATGCGATGTGGTGGATCCGAGCGAGCATCCAAGAATATGTGCTGCGCTCTTGGTCCTTGGTCAAAATGGGCACCACCTCAGGACAAAAGAAACTGTTTTTTAATCTTCGCAAAGCCAAATCACGGATTGGCGCTTATGATGATGGGGACTTGCGGCCCGAACAGATCACCCGAATTGCCAACGATCTTGGCGTGACTGAAACCGAAGTGCAGTCAATGAACCGCCGGATGTCTGGGGGCGATGCCTCTTTGAACGTCATGGTCGGCAGCGATGGGGAAAGCGCAACACAGTGGCAAGACTGGCTGCAGGATGAGGATGCCGATCAAGCCGGTGATTATGAGCGCAATGACGAGATGTCCGTGCGTCGTGATATGCTGGCCGAGGCGATGAGCGTTTTGAACGACCGCGAAAAAGATATTATCACGCAACGTCGCTTGCGCGATCAGCCTGTGACTTTGGAGGAACTGTCAAGCCAATATGACGTAAGCCGCGAACGGATTCGCCAGATTGAAGTGCGCGCGTTTGAAAAATTGCAAAACCGTATGCGCGAATTGGCGCAGGAAAAGGGCCTGCTGCGCGACCTCTGACGCCGAGCTGTGTCATTTTCTCTGGTCGGGCTGTCCTCATCGCGCTATCCTTGAGGCACGGGCATGAAGAGGGGCGGGCATGACACATATCCGTTGGGGCATTCTTGGGGCGTCAAAATTTGCGCGTGAGCATATGGGGCCGGCCATTCATGCAGCCAGGGGCGCGGTTTTATCGGCTGTGGCCAGCCGCAACCCAGCCAGTGTCGGCCCGTTTCAGGAATTCGCCGCCGAATGCCGAGCGATTGCCGGCTACGAGGCGCTTATCGCGGATCGGGATATTGATGCGGTCTATATCCCCTTGCCGCATCATATGCATGTAGAATGGACCGTGAAGGCGCTCCATGCTGGCAAACATGTATTGGCTGAAAAGCCCATTGCTATGCAGGCCGAAGACTTTGACAATTTGATTGCCGCCCGCGACGCGACCGGGCTGCTTGCGGCGGAGGCCTATATGATTGTGCACCACCCGCAATGGCAACGCGCGCGGCAAATGGTGGCCGATGGCGCCATTGGTCGGGTGATCCATATCACTGGCGGATTTTCCTATGACAATTCCGATGATCCCCAAAATATTCGCAATCAAGCAGCCATGGGCGGCGGCGGTCTGCGCGACATTGGGGTCTACGTGCTGGGATCTGCGCGCTATGTCATGGGGGCAGAGCTTGAAAATATTTCTGCAAAAATTCGTTTGGAAAGCGGGTTTGACACGTTTGCCTCCATGCAGGGCAATATGGGAGAGGCGACCTATTCGGCCTATGTCTCCACGCGCATGCATCCGCATCAAGAAATGGTGTTTCATGGACCTGAAGGGGTGTTGCGCCTAACCGCGCCATTCAATGCCAATATTTTTGGCGAGGCGCGCATTGAATTGCACCAGCCAAATCTAGGCCTGCGGGTTGAGAAATTCCCCGCTGCGAACCATTATGTGCAGCAAGTGGAAGCCTTTGGGCACAGCATCCGCACTGGTGCGGCCTTTCCTTGGACACTCGAGCAGGCGCGCGGAACCCAAGAAGCGATTGACAAGATATTGGCGATTGGCACAGAGTTGCCATAATTTTAAAGCGACAGTCTTCTGAAATAATTAGACGATCAAATTGATGTAAAAAAGTGTTTCAACGATGAGCAGGCCAAAAGCTGAAGGTAAATTTCCCCTCAATGAACCCCGAAAGGGCAAAGCGCAAGAAAGCCTTGTGATGCGGCTGCGTTGGATGGTCGTCATCTCCGTTATGTTGAGCCTCGCGCAAACGGTTCTCACCTTTGTTACGATCATCCAGTTTATTATCATGCTGGTCTCTGGACGGCAGCCCAATGAGCGTTTGGCTGATTTTGGCACGACTTTGGGGATTTGGATTGCCAAGGCCGCCCGCTATCAAACAGCTGCCAGCGAAATGCGCCCTTGGCCATGGAGCGAGGTGGATTAATCTTCCATCGCTTCCAGCTCATCAATCATCGCAGAGATCATGCTGAGCCCCTTGTCCCAAAATTTTGGGTCACTCGCGTCTAGACCGAAGGGCGCCAGCAGCTCTGTGTGGTGCTTCGAGCCACCGGCACGCAGCATGTCAAAATATTTGGCCTGAAACTGCGGATCACCCTCTTCATAGACAGCATAGAGCGCATTTACCAAACCGTCGCCAAAAGCATAGGCATAAACATAGAATGGGGAATGCACGAAATGGGGGATATAGGACCAAAAAGTCTCATAGCCATCCATGAATTCAAAAACCGGCCCGAGGCTTTCACCTTGCACGCTCATCCAAATCGCATTGATCTGGTCTGGTGTAAGCTCCCCCTCGGCACGGGCCGCATGCAGCTTGCACTCAAAGTCATAAAAGGCAATTTGGCGCACCACGGTGTTGATCATGTCCTCCACTTTGCCGGCCAAGAGTACTTTACGCTTTTGCGGTGTTTTAGCTGCCGCCAGAAGTTTGCGAAATGTCAGCATTTCGCCAAAAACGGAAGCGGTCTCTGCCAAGGTGAGCGGTGTTGAGGACAGCAGCTCGCCTTGCTGGGCGGCCAGAACTTGATGTACCCCGTGCCCCAATTCATGGGCGAGTGTCATTACATCGCGCGGTTTGCCCATGTAGTTGAGCATCACATAGGGATGCACGGTGGTGACGGTCGGATGCGCAAAGGCGCCGGGTGCTTTACCCGGCTTAACCGCGGCATCAATCCAGCCTTGGGTGAAAAACGGTTTGGCGATCTCGGCCATCTCTGGCGAAAACTCAGCGTAGGCTGACAGCACCATCTCTTGCGCTTTGCCCCAATCGACCAGCTTGTCGTCTTCAATTGGCAAAGGAGCGTTCCGATCCCAGACCTGCATGGTCTCAAGACCAAGCCATTTGGCTTTGAGCGCATAGTAGCGATGCGATAATTTGGGGTAGGCGGCCACGACCGCATTGCGCAGCGCCTCGACAACCTCAGCTTCCACATGGTTGGACAAATGCCGCCCGGTTTGTGGCGTTGGCATTTTCCGCCAGCGGTCTTCAATCTCTTTTTCTTTGGCCAGCGTATTATGCACCCGGGCAAAAAGGCCTGTATTGGCGCGCAACACTCGCGCAATCTCACGGGCCGCAGCCTCGCGCGTGCCGCGGTCTTGTTCGGATAATTTGTTGGCGGCCGCCTCCAGCGGCAGATCTTCCCCACCAATGGTAAAGACTAGGCTGGCGACAGTTTCGTCAAACAAGCGGTTCCAGGCAGCTGCCCCGACCACCGATTGATCATGTAGGAATTTTTCCATTTCGTCAGACAGCTGATAAGGCTTCATGGCGCGCATGCGGTCAAACACCGGCTTATAGCGGGCCAGAGCAATATTTTGCGACAGTAATTTTGAAAGAATCTCTTCGTCCAGTCTATTGAATTCTAATCCGTAAAATACCAATTTTGTCGTATGTTCCGTCAGCTTATCTTGCATATCTGACATGAATTTTGCCCGCTCGGGGTCCGTTGTCAGTTGGTAATAACGCAAACCAGCAAATGACATGATCCGGCCGGCAATAATGTCGATTGCCTCATAGCGTTCAACGGCTTTGAGCATTTCATCCGCGTTGAGTTGCGCGAGCTTTCCTTCATAGTGAATTGAAAAGTCTATACAAGACTGTTTAAGCCATGTAAGATCGGCCTGCAGCTCTGGTGCGTCCTCGGAGGCATAAAGATCGCTGAGATCCCATTCTGGCAAGTCTACAAAGGCTCCGCCGCCTTGCGGATTGGCCTCAAATACGCGGGTGTCATTTAGCATGAATTGGTCCATCAGGGCTGTATTGTTCGGTCAGCTGGCTCAAAAACGCCCAATTTTGAGCAGCAAAATTATTTTGTATCTGGTCCCTTACCTAATGTTTTTTGGGCCGAGAGGAAAGCCATTTTAGGCGCCTGCAATTCAAATTGAATTTCCCCCCGCTTCATGCTTTGCTTTGGCTGTTGCTAGAACTGGAGAATTTATGCGCATCGAGAATTTTAAATCCCGCATGGCTAATCGCGATATGATGGCTGGGACATTTTTGAAAACGCCAGCCTATGAGTTGGTGGAGGTTCTGGCAACTTCGGAGCTAGATTTCATTTGCATCGATATGGAGCATAGTCCTTTTGACCGCGCGCGCACAGATGCTTGTTTGGCGGTCGCGCGGGCCTTGGACTTTCCGGTGCTGGTGCGGGTGACACATTTTGCACCGCAAACCGTGTTGCAGGTTTTGGATATGGGGGCGGTTGGTGTGGTGGCACCGCATATCATCTCGGCAGAGCAGGCCAAGGATTTGGTGCGCGCGGCGCATTTTGGCCCAGGGGGCCGCGGTTTTGCTGGCGCCACGCGTTGGGCCGGATATGGCAGGCAAAATATGGCGGAAGTGTTGGCGCAATCGGCACGTCAAACTGTTGTGATCGCCCAAATTGAAGAGCCCGAGGCGGTGGAGAATGTCGAGCAGATTGCCGCAACCCCGGGTGTGGATGGCTTGTTTCTGGGGCCTTCGGATATGAGCGTCTCAATGGGCTATAGAGACACCAATTCTGAGGAATTGCGCGCGGCCTTAGCGCGCTGCGGCGCGGCGGCGGAGGTGTCGGGCAAAGCCTATATGACCTTTGTGCCCAATGCTGCGAAAGCGGCAGATTGGACGCAATTTGGGGCGCATATGTTCTTTATCGGATCTGAGCAGGGCTGGATGAAGTCTGGTGCCAATACCGATGCGGCGGGCATTCATGCGCTTGGGTGATGCCGATCAAAATGGGCGATGGTTTCGCGGTAAAACGCCTCACGGGTTTCGGGGCGTTCCATTATGAATTCATGTTTGGCCTGGGGCACGAACTTTAGGCTGGCTTCGGGCCAATGTGCTATACGCTGCTGAATGCGCCTTGGGTCCACAATGGTCTCCAGTCCACCGACAAAGCATAGGGCGGGATAGTTGGGGGCGCGGTGGCGATGCAGCGATAACATCTCGCGCAGGGCCTCATTGAGCCAGCGTAGGCTCGGGCCGCCAAGGGCGAAATCGGGAAGCTCTTGCAGTTGATTCCACATAATTTCAAACATTTGTCGATCACAGCTCAACTGATTTTCCTCAAATGAAACCTCCTGTAGATAGGATCCAACAGAGGTTCCGGGCGCGCGCATCTCAGCCAATTTGAACGGATACAGGAGGCTGG
>Ga0209198_1003529_pt1 | contig 10119 bp, 9 predicted proteins | sample COGITO_mtgs_1105_2_FD_184804 | JGI IMG/M metagenome (GOLD analysis project Ga0209198, IMG submission 184804) | Pelagic marine microbial communities from North Sea - COGITO_mtgs_110519 (SPAdes) (version 2) | ecosystem: Environmental > Aquatic > Marine > Epipelagic ...
TTGGGTGCAGTTCGTTACCAACGATTTCGATGTCTGGACGCTTAGCAGCGAGCATGCGCTCAGCACCAGCAGCCACAGCCTGACCGAAGGAGTAATCCTGACCGATCAGGTATACCTTCTTCAAGGAGTTGTCCGCAGCCATTACGTCTGTCAGTGCGTCCATCTTGATGTCGGAGTTCGCATCGAAACGGAAGTGCCAGAAGTTACACAGGTCGTTGGTCAACGCTGGATCAACCGCTGAGTAGTTCAGGAACACAACAGGGTTGTCAGGGTTACGACGGTTGGACTTGCTCACGAAGTCAGTCAGAGCAGCAGCCACACCGGAGGAGTTACCCTGCGCGATGAAGGTTGCGCCTTCGCCCAGACCTTTTTCAGCCTGAAGCGTGGACTTTTTCGGGGAAGGGAAACCTTCCGCACCATCGTATGCGAGGATTTCAAACTTAACCATTTCGCCACCAACATCGATGCCGCCCTGGTTGTTTACGAAGTAATCTGCCGCGAACTGAAAGTTCTGCAGACCCTTCTGACCCGTCGAGGCAAAAGGCCCAGACAGGGGGTCAATCCAAGCAATTTTAACGGTTGTCTCAGCACCAGCAGCGCCGGACACAGCAAACACAGCAGCAGCAGCTGCCATAAGTATCTTTTTCATGAATTCCTCCCAGAATTTTCTAATGAATATCCGGCACTCCTCAATGCCGAAACTTCCCGGAGAAGGTAGCATGTGTTGCAACCTTGTGAAGTCAGTTTTGCATCACAGGCATAAGAGCAAGTATTATTGGTCAGTGAATTTAACAGATAACCCCTCCCTGGGGGTGTAAAGCTGCTAATTTCTACGCGCCTCGTAGAATCCAAAGATTGTTAGCGCCGTAGGAGGTCTTCACTTCGATGGTTTGGTCATACCGGATGGACAATTCGTGGCATCCATTGATGGCAACCATGCTGCTGAAACAAATGGCCTGCTTGTCGATATAATAGAGTCCCGTCTCACCGCCAAATTCCGCGACCCCAACACTCAATCGACCATTGACGATTCGCGCGCCCTTTGGCGTGCACGGGGCCAAGGGGCCGGGGATGGCTGTGGGGCAGGTCGGTAAACCGGCTGTCGCCTGTTCGCCTGCTGTCAGGGCGACGGTCCCATAATGAATGCCGCGGTTGTCGGTGATGTCGAACAAGGGATTGCGGGCTGCCAGCTCGATCAAGTGCGTGTCCTGCAGCACTTTTGCGCCCTCGTAGAAATCGGGCGGCGTGGTGTCCATCGCAGAAAGCTCCGGTGTCGAAGCGCCACAGGCGCTCAAAACAGCAGCCGTCAGTCCAAGGCCCACGCATTTTGCGAGGCCAAAGCCGGACTTGATCTTATTGCGATGCACAAACATCATTGTTTCGTCTCATAATAGAGTGGGCGGACATATTATGAGATCGTCGAAGCCATTCCCGTGCCAATTCTGCGGCATTATCCGCATTTGTCGCGACGCCGCATGCTTTGGGGGGCGGCGGTGGTGAATGACCCGCTTAGGTTAGAGACCGTTCGGGTCGCCGCGTTCAGATAACAGACTCTCTATGCGGCTGATGTCCTGGGGGTTGTTGACCTCCCAAAACGGATAGCCTCGGCTTTCAACGGGGACGGCTTGGATGGCGCGATCATTTTCTAGGAATCGCATTTGCTCCAACCCTTCTGCAGTCTCAAGCGGACCGACGGGGAGCGTTGGGTATTCGAGCAAAGCATCGGGGCGGAAAGCGTAGAGGCCCACGTGATGCCAAACGTCCATCACTTCGGTCTGACCATTGAACGGCAGCACTTCCTTTGAAAAATACAGCGCCTTGCCCGATTGACTGAGCACAGCCGTCGTCCCCCCAACCATTCCGCGCGCGCGATCGGCACGGAACAGGGCAAGAGTTTCGGCGGTGCATCGGACGACGGGCGTTGCGACGCTGACGGCAGGGTCGTCGAACGCCTTTATAATGTCCTCGACGATCCAATGCGGCGTAAGCGGCGCGTCACCCTGCAGATTGATGACAACGTCGGCGACCTCGCCGCGTGCGGAAAGTTGCTCATAGGCTTCGGCAACACGCTCGGACCCGTTAGCGCAAGCGGTGGAGGTCATGATGGCCTCGACGCCTTCGCGCTTGGCTGCTGCTGCAATCAACTCATCATCGGTTGCCACGTACACCGCAGCGGCACCCGTCACGCATTTTGCAGCTTTGGCCGTGTACGACACCACGGGAACGCCGGCTAAGGGGGCAAGCATTTTGCCCGGGAAGCGTGTTGCGCCCATGCGAGCGGGAACGATGATAATGGCTTTTACCATTGATTGATGTCCATCCGAGACGCGGGCCGAGACCGGCTGACTTCGTCCAAAGCCAGTAAATCTTCGAGCAGCATTCTTAAGTGAGTGAGCGGAACCATGTTTGGACCGTCGGAGAGCGCTTGATCTGGGTCGGGGTGGGTTTCGATGAACAGGCCATCGACGCCAACGGCGACCGCTGCGCGTGCCAGATAGGGAACAAACTCCCGCTGTCCACCGGACCGCTGGCCCAGCCCGCCGGGTTGCTGGACCGAGTGGGTTGCGTCGAAACTCACGGGGTAGCCGAGATCACGCATGGTCGGCAGACCGCGAAAGTCGCTGACCAGCGTGTTGTAACCAAAACTCGTCCCTCGATCGCACAAGATCAGGCGGTCATTGCCTGCGTCCACGCATTTGGCCGCGACATTTGCCATATCCCACGGCGCCAGAAACTGCCCTTTTTTGACATGCAGTGCGCGTCCGGTTTGCGCAGCGGCAACCAGCAGGTCGGTTTGTCGACATAAGAACGCAGGGATTTGCAGCACGTCCACAACATCAGCAACAGCGGCGCAATGCTCGGGCAGGTGTATGTCCGTCAGCACGGGACGGCCCGTTGCCGCCTTTATATCCTGAAAAGCCCGCAGGGTTTCTTCCAACCCCATGCCGCGCGGGGCGTCAGATGACGTGCGGTTTGCTTTGTCGAAGGAGGCTTTGAACACCAAGGGCACGTTAAGCGCCCGTGCCAGCGCATCCAGATCATCGGCCAATGCCCGGACCGAATCCGGGGTCTCGGCCTGACAGGGGCCAGCGATCAGAACCAGCGGGTGGCCAGTGCCGATGCTGATGTTCTGATCAATCTCAACCGCCATATCGGTCACTCTTGAGCGTGGTCTGGTTTAGTTGACCGTCTGGTCGTCGGGGCGAGAGGCCGCGTGCAGATCTTTCAAGCCCTGACCATGGTAGTGGAACAGGATGTTGGTGAAGCCTTTGAACGCTTCCATCATGTCTTCGAGCTGCAGGCGGTTGATTTGCAGTGTGTTGCTGAGCAGCACCGTCCCATCGGTCGGGTTCACGGCAAATGTTGGCAACCCCGGTCCGCCAGCGCGGAAGTTTGCGAGAAGCAGGTTCACCGCCAACTCGTGCGTCAGTTCCGCGAGCTTGATTGGAACCTCGGCGACCAGATCCATGCAGTCTTCGCGAACACCCTGAGCGATTGCGACCACGATACCGTCATTAATTCCAATACGGGCGATCCCGCTTTCGTCAAAGCTGAGGCCAGTGGCACCAAGTTCTTTGGCGATTGCTGCCAAAGCATGCGCGGGACTTGGGTAGCTCATCAATTTCTCCGACTGTGCAGTGTAGTTGCTTATAAAGGTGAGGAAGTGCGTCGCACATTCCCCTTCGGCTTGCAATGGCACTTTCCGCCACTATGGACTGGCTTGCATCTTGTTGCCGCCTCAGTTGCTGCCCATTTCTACCTCTATGCTTAAACGAACAAAACGTCTCTCTCCCTTGGAATGGATGATCGTTCTCGGTCTGGTTTCGGGTCTCGCTTATGGGCTCTATGCTTGGTCGGTGAATCGCGGTCAGTGCGTATTCATCCCAAACAGTCTGACCATCCGGCATCAGGGTGGTTCTGTCGCTGTCTTGCAGGGGACAATGGCCGGGCAGGCGACGTGCAAGCTGCGCCGGTTGGCGCAACAGAATCCGGCGATTGAAACGCTGGTCCTGCTGGACGTGCCGGGGACGGTGGATTTGATCGACACGCAGGCGGCCACTCGATTGGTCCGGCAGAAGCGCTGGAACACGGTTGTGCCGCGCGGTGGTTCGATTGCTTCGGGTGGCGTGATGCTGTTTCTTGGCGGGGTTGATCGCGTTGTTGAACCGGGCGGAGAAGTGGGTGTTCATGCGTGGTCGCAGCCCGGCGGGGGCGGGGTTCTGTTTTCTTCACCCGATGATATTCCGGCCCATGCCGAGCGCGCCTTTCGCAAGATTTACCGCGCGCTGGGGATGGATCCCGGCTTCTATGACTTCCAAGTTGACGCGGCCCCGGCAGAGGACATTCACTGGATGACCCGTGCGGAGTTGGAGCGTTGGAACGTGGTTACGCGCTAGTTTTCGCCCTTCACCCGGCTTTCGCGCCACAAAACGAAAAGACCGCTTGAGATAATCACGCCTGCGCCCGCAATCCCGAGCGCATTAATGCCGCCGCCAAACAAGACGGACTGCGCGACAATGCTCCAGACAATGGACATATAAAAGAAGGGGGCGACGCGGACCGGGCCGGCGTAATGCAGCGCGAGGACGTTAAACATGTGCCCTGCGGTTCCAAACACCATGCCCACCAGCAAAAACAGACCCCACGTCAGCGGATCTCCGGGCACTGACAGGTTGCCCTCGACCAGAAACAAGAACGGGATTAGGGCTACGGCGCCGACGGTGGTGGTATAGAACACGGCTGAACCGGCGGAATCATGCGCGGCGAGCATGCGCGTGGTCATCTGCATCAACGCAAAGAAAACCGCTGAACCAAGCGAAAGCAGCATCCACGGCGAGAAGCTCGCGCCCCAAGGCTGCATCACAATCAGCACACCCAAGAAGCCCACGACAATCGCAGACCACCGCATCCGACCCACTTTCTCACCCAACAGGGGCTGCGAGAGGGCGGCAAGGATCAGCGGGGCGCAAAAGAAAATGGAGATGGTGGTTGTCACCGGCAAATGGCCAAGCGCGATAAAGTTACAGACCGTCGTCGCCGCCATTGCTGCCGAGCGTGCAAACTGTAGCCAGGGTCGATTAACCCGCCAAATGTCCCACCGCCGATCAATCACGACGCCGACGAAATAAGATGCAACCAACCCACCGGCCAGCCGAACCCAAATGACCATGAGGTCGGGCATGCCCTTTACGTCAATGAGCAACTTGGCCGAAACATCCAACCCAGACCAGAACACAGTCGCGGTTAACATCAGACTCATACCCAGGACCGCGTTCGGCGTTGGTGTCGCCATCGTACATATTACCTTTCGCAAACGGCGCTGTGAGACGGGTCAGCGACGCAAAGCCCACTAACGTCGGCGAGTTTCTGGTGTTAAGCACCATACGAAAATCAAGATGTCACATGAAAAGGTGTGCAGTCCATGTCTTCAGGAATTCCCAGCACGGCACGTGTTGTTGTCATCGGCGGTGGTGTCGTTGGTGTTTCAGCCCTCTACCATCTCGCGAAAAAGGGTTGGTCGGATTGTGTGTTGCTTGAACGGACCGAACTGACGGCGGGTTCGACGTGGCACGCGGCGGGCCTGTTGCCGCTGTTCAACGTCTCATACTCCGTGGGGCAGTTGCACCAGTACTCGGTTGAGCTTTACGGCAAGCTGGAGGAAGAGACCGGTCAGGCCGTTTCGTTCCACAACACGGGCAACCTGCGCCTTGCCATGAATAAGGAGCGGATGGACGAATATCACTGGTATCGCTGTACGGCGGACACCATTGGTGTCGAAAGCCACATGCTGACCATCGAGGAAATCAAGAACCTGTGGCCGCTGATCAATACAGACGGTTTGACGGGCGCGCTGTGGCATCCGACCGACGGGCACATTGCGCCGGTGGACCTGACGCAGGCTTTGGCCAAGGGCGCGCGGTCGATGGGCGCGCAGATTCATCAGCGCACGGTCATGTCGAACATGGAGCGGACGGACGCTGGCGAGTGGGTTGTGACCTACCACCCCTATGGCGAGCCCGAGAACACCTCGACCATTACCTGTGAGCACGTCATTTGCGCGACTGGCAACTACGCCCGCGAAACCGCGCTGAAGGTTGGCTTGGAGATCCCGGCTATTCCGGTTGAGCATCAATACATCGTCACGGGTGAAGATCCGGTGCTGGTGGACTATCGCGCGGCGGGTAACAAAGAGCTGCCGGTTCTGCGCCAATCGGACAGCTCGTGGTATCTGCGTGAAGAGCGCGGCGGCTGGATCCTTGGTCCCTACGAAGAAGGCGCGCCAGCGCGGTTCGCCGATGGGGTTCCGGACTGGTTTGAAAAAGACCTGTTTGAAGGCGAGCTGGAGCGCCTGATTCCCCACGTAGAAACCTGCATGGAGCGGGTTCCATCGTTTGAAAATGGCGGCATCAAGCAGATCGTCAACGGCCCGATTTCCTACGCGCCCGATGGCAACCCGATGGTTGGCCCGGCGTTTGGCATTCCGAACATGTGGATATCCGAAGCGCACTCCTTTGGTGTCACGGCGGCCGGTGGTGCCGGTTGGCAGTTGGCGAACTGGATTGTGGACGGTGAGCCATCGGTGGACATGATCGGAGTTGATCCCCGGCGCTTTGGCGTTGTGACCAAGCATTTCACCAAGCTGAAGAACGAAGAGGCTTACAGCCACGTCTTCGTCAATCACTTCCCGATGGAAGAACGCCCCGCGGGACGGGGTGCGCGGACAATTCCGGTGCATCAAAAGCTGTTGGACGCAGGCGCCGTGATGGGCGCGCGCTTTGGCTGGGAACGGCCAAACTGGTACGCCAAGAACGGGGAGTCGGGCATCGACAACTACTCCTACCGCCGCTCGAACTGGTGGGAGCCGGTAAAACGTGAAGTGCACACCATGCGCGAGCGCGTTGGCCTGCTGGAGCTTTCGGGTTTCTCAAAGTTTGAGATCGAAGGGCCGGGTGCGCGGGGCTTCCTCGACACCCTCGTCGCCAATGCGATCCCGCAAAAGCAAGGGTCGGTCCGACTAGCGCACGCGCTCAATCCGTCGGGTTCTGTGCGGTCTGAATTTACCATCACCAAACTGACAGACGGCCAGCTGGGTGAGCGCTTCTACGCGATTTCCGGCGGGGGAGCACATGACTACGATCTGGACTACCTGCTCAAATCTGCGCCCAAAGATGGTTCGGTTTACATCAACGACGTGACCACCCAGTACGGCGTATTCGTCCTCGCAGGACCGGATGCACGCCGGGTGTTGGAACAGCTCGCGGACGCGGACGTTTCCAACGAGGGCTTCAAGTGGCTGACGGCGAAAGAGATGACCGTGGGCTTTGCGCCAAAGGTGCGGGCGCTGCGGGTGAACTTCGTCGGCTCGCTGGGCTGGGAGTTGCACCATCCGATCGAATACCAAGCGCACCTCTACGACGCGATCATGGAAGCGGGAAAGAAGTACGACATCGATCTCGTGGGCTTGCGGGCCATGGATTCCATGCGGTTGGAAAAGTCCTACCGGATGTGGGGCACGGACCTGAACGCTGAGAACTCAATCCTGCAAGCGGGCCTGAGCCCGTTCGTTCGCATGAACAAGGGTGAGTTCATTGGCCGTGATGCACTGGCGGCGGAAAAGGCGGAGGGCTCGAAGCTGTCTTACGTGACCATCGAAGTCGATGCAGACGACGCCGATTGCTTTGGCAACGAGCCGATCATCATTGATGGTGAAGTGGTTGGTCGCGGCACCGCCGGCGGCTTTGGCCACTTTGTCAACAAGTCGCTGTTGCTGGGGTACATGCAGACCGATCGCGCGACCGTTGGCACTGATGTTAAAGTGCGCGTTCTCGATGGATTGCGCGACGCCCGCTTGATTGCGCACAGCCCGTTTGACCCTGAGAACGAGCATTTGCGTGCTTAAGGCACAGCGACGCGGACTTTGTTAAGAATGGGGCGCATCGGTCTAAGGGGCTGAAGCGCCTTTTTCTTTTCACGGCTCTGTGCCACTAGAGGGCGAGTGTTCTTGAAGTCTTCGCCGATTCTGGTGAGGCCGTAAGAGCGAGAGCGCGTTTTTGTTGCCGGGAGTGATCTGTTGCGTCGCCAATCTCTATCCTTGATGACCCTCGCCGTTGGTGCGGTTCTTAGCATTCTTGCCCTCGCGCCCCTCGCAGCGGGTCAGATGGTGACGGCGAATGATGAACGTGGTGGCCGACAGCAATGTGCCTAAGTGGCTGCGGGACCGTCCGCTGGGCCTGACGTTTGGTTACGTGACGGCTTTTGAAGGGTCGGGCGAGTTAACGCCGTCGATCAGCCTTGCCTCGGACTACAGCTCCGCCAAAGCCGCGCGCTCGCCGCTGCAAACCATGTCGTCAATCGATATTCCCATTGTGAACCTCGATCTGCTGCAGTTGGGCATCAGCGGGAACCTGTGGCCTGACATTTCTGGCGTTGGGCCAAGAGAGGGGCTCGACCTGCTGTATCCATCGGTTACCGCCGGTATTTGGGGCAGTGTTGGGATCGACTCGATGGCTCTGGATGCTAAGATTTTGGGTAAAGTCTGGGCGCCGGAGGAATTTCCGAACCCCAGAGAGGGGTATGAAGCCCAAGTCGGCCTCACTCTCTACTCACCGATGATGCGTTTGGGTGGGGGCCGTTCTGTCGATCTGGCTGTGCGCGCGGATCTGACCATGGCGGATGATTTGTACATGGATCAGCACTTTGGAATTTCTGAAACCGAAGCTTTGGCGTCTGGCTTGGATGCATTCGATGCTTCTGCTGGCCTCAAGTCTGCTGGGCTTTCTATCGGCACAGCGGTGCCCCTGACCCGCAATTTCGAGCTTCAGGGCGCGGCGGGCATGGTGCAGCTGCTGGACAGTGCAGCCGCCTCGCCGTGGGTTTTGGAGCGCGGTGAACTGACCGATATTTGGGGCAATTTTGGCTTCGCATTCCGGTTTTAGACCGCCGGCCAATGTCGCAGGCGTAAAACTGCTGTGCGCATAGGCGCTACCATGTGACAAACTAAGGCTTGAGATTCTACCGCTCCGCGTGTTTTTTACGGCCATGTATGAAGGGGGCACGGTGCCTCCGGTTCACCAACATTGAGTGTATCCATGCCCAAAGCCATCGTGGACGGTGTCGAAGTCGAATTTGAACACGGTATGAGTGTTCTGCAAGTCGCTGAACTTGCGGGCGCTGAAATCCCCCGATTCTGCTACCACGACCGCCTGTCCGTTGCCGGTAACTGCCGCATGTGTCTGGTCGAAGTCGAAGACCAGCGTGGCCGTGCGCCGAAGCCAGCCGCGTCGTGTGCGCTGCCCTGTAGTGACGGCCTGATGGTCCATACCCGCACGGACAAGGTAAAGAAGGCCCGCGAAGGGGTGATGGAGTTCTTGCTTCTGAACCACCCACTCGACTGCCCGATCTGTGACCAAGGCGGCGAGTGTGACTTGCAGGATCAGGCACAAGCCTTTGGTCGCGACGGTTCCCGGTTTGCGGAGAACAAGCGCGCGGTCGAAGAAAAGTACATGGGCCCCCTGATCAAAACGATCATGACGCGCTGTATCCAGTGCACACGCTGCGTTCGCTTTGCGACGGAAGTGGCGGGCACAGAAGACATCGGCTTGCTGAACCGTGGTGAGCACGCGGAAATTTCCACCATTGAGCAGGCTGTGCAGTCCGAGATGTCTGGCAACCTCGTGGACATTTGTCCCGTGGGTGCGCTGACGTCCAAGCCTTACGCCTTCACCGCGCGCCCTTGGGAGCTGCGCAAGACGTCCTCGGTTGATGCGATGGATGCCGTTGGTGCGAACATTCGGATCGATGCGCGGGGCCGTTCGGTGCTGCGCGTTCTGCCGCGCTTGCATGAGGATGTGAATGAGGAGTGGCTTGCGGACAAGTCCCGCCACGCCATTGACGGCCTGAGCCGCCAACGCCTCGACCGCCCCTACGTGCGGGAAAACGGCAAACTGCGCCCGGCGAGCTGGGACGAAGCTTTCAAGGCTGTCGTTGACCGGTTCAACGCCACCGCGGCTGACAAAATCGCTGCGATTGCGGGCGACCAGTGTGACGCCGAAAGCATGTTCGCGCTCAAGACGCTGATGGATGCCAAGGGCGCCAAGAACATGGATTGTCGCCAGGATG
>Ga0209198_1003530_pt1 | contig 10116 bp, 9 predicted proteins | sample COGITO_mtgs_1105_2_FD_184804 | JGI IMG/M metagenome (GOLD analysis project Ga0209198, IMG submission 184804) | Pelagic marine microbial communities from North Sea - COGITO_mtgs_110519 (SPAdes) (version 2) | ecosystem: Environmental > Aquatic > Marine > Epipelagic ...
TTCAATCTAAAGGAAACTATGTAGATGGAAAAGCACAAGGAGAATTTATAACTTATTATGAAAGTGGAGAAATAAAAGAAACCAAGAATTACAAAGATGGAGAGTTAATAGAAGATTAACTCCTAACTCAGCCTAACTTCACAACTCATTGATAAAATACTAACTGAAAAAGCAGAAAAGAAATAATGGAAAAAGGAATTAAGATTATTGTAATAATTATAGTTATCACTCTATTATTTTTGTTATTTTTTAACTATAAACGGTGGTTAAGAAAGAAAGGATATCTTAATAACAATAAAGCTGTTAAACAAGAAATAATTAAAAATGAGGAGAATAATAATGTCTCGAGTAGCCAATTTAATAAAGAGGATATAGCACTTTATATTGGAACTTTTTTTGCTGCTATATTGTATAATTTATTTTCAGGTGGTTTTCAATCATATAGGTCATTAAGTTTAACAATTTCTTCTAATATTGGTGTAATTTTAGGAACTTTATTAATTCCTGCTATTATTTCTTGGGTTATAGATAGAAATAGAAAAACTAATGCTTTTCCTTTAATTTTTCTTATAACAACAATTGCCTTTTTAACAATCGCTTTCTTAGGAAATTTAAGTCGAGATGGTGTTATTTAATGTTCTATCAAAAAGTATAATAATCCAACGGTTCATTAGTCGTATGCGATACGCTTTACTCTACTAATAGGTAATGGTAAGTCTGTCGCTTCTACTTTATAGTTTCCGTTGTCTGTTTTAATCGTGTATTTAAGCGGTTCTGTTTGGTTCTATTTGGAACTATTCCCACCTGCCATATTACTAAAATTAAAGTTCTCGTCTAATACACTGTTATGTGTTTCAAGCACCTCTCCTTTGTCTCCAATTATATTGATTTGAAATTCTCTTGGAGGTTCTTCATTTATATGTTTTTCTATAGATAGCTTAGGTAAAGTATGCTTCAAAGCAATATCCAATAGCTTTAGTTTTTGAGTGTTTGAAAGGGTGTTATAATCTATATCCTTTAGAATGTGTGTTATAAGCGTTTTAAGGTTGCTGCGGAGGTCTATGCTTAATGATTTACTTCTTTTGCTAATCTTTCCTGCTTCGCTTGCTGTCTCTGAATTAAACCCCATTAAAATACGTTATTTAGTGTTATAATATATAAAGAGATATAAGTTCTTTTGTGTTTTAACAAAGGTGGTTACAAACCACCGCACATAAACAACTAAAAACAGAACACAGCCCTTGTATGTATTTAATAATAAAACATAGTTGTCCTGTATAGTAAATTTAAAGTCTTTTTATATTTATGAAGACATATTCATACGGGCGTCTGAAACGCCCAATTAATTAAATATAAAGATTTTTTAGAAGACTGGTAAGACTAAGGCTTTTATAAAAAAGCATTGAGTAAAGTTAGTAAATTTATCGCAGATTATCAAGTGTATTTATGCTGATTTACAGGGTTTTATTAAACAAATGATTAACATTACTAAACCTTCAGCACCTCCTTATTTCAATTTCACTATTTCTAAGCCTCTTAAATAGGTTTAAATAAAGTTATTATTTTGCGTTATAAACAAATTACACTTTTAAAATACTAAGATGAGAAAAATAACAGTAATCGTATTGATGCTTTTTACAGCATTAAGCTACGCACAAGTAGGTATAAATATAGCAACTCCACACGCATCTTCGGCATTGGATATTACTTCTACCTCAGCAGGGGTTTTTATATTTGGCATATCTTCTTCTTTTAATTCAGGGAGTTCTAAACCACGTATAGATTTAATTAAGATTTTGTATTTTTACATTATAAACCAATTAAACTTTTAAAAACTAAGATGAAAAAAATTACATTAATTGCACTTATGCTGTTCACAGCATTCAGCTATGCACAAGTAGGCATTAATATAGCAACTCCACACGCATCTTCGGCATTGGATATTACTTCTACCACAGGGGGGTTACTTGTACCAAGAATGACAGAGGTGCAGCGTGATGATATCAATAGTTCATCAAATCCAGCCATAGGTTTAATGATATACCAAACAGATGGTATAGCAGGTTTTTATTTTTGGAATGGTTCTGCGTGGACAAAAATTGATGGTGTAGCCGGTCCTCAAGGTGCAGATGGCGCAGATGGTGCACAAGGCCCAGCAGGTCCAGCAGGTGTAGTAGGTTCTGCAGGTCCAGTAGGTTCAACAGGTGCTCAGGGTCTAGCAGGTCCAGTAGGTACTCAGGGTCCAGCAGGTCCACAAGGCGAAGCAGGTTTACAAGGAATTCAGGGTATTCAAGGGGATATAGGTTTAACTGGAGCTACAGGTCCTCAAGGAGAAGCCGGTGCAGATGGAAATGACGGAGCAACAGGACCAGCAGGTCCAGCAGGAGCAGATGGAGCAGATGGAAATGACGGAGCAGCAGGTCCAGCAGGAGCAGATGGTGCCCCTTACACACAGCCCACTTACCTTAATAACACTTTTTATGCAGAGTTAGGAGGTTATGTAATAGAGGTAAATAGTGATGGCACACACGGTTTGGTGGTTGCAATGCAAGACCAAAGTTATTCAAATTGGTATGAAGCAGATGATTTATTAAGCAATGCCGCTAATCACGATACTAACGGCGCTAAATTTAAAGATTGGCGACTACCTACCAAAAGAGAACTAAACCTTATGTATGGCGTTTATACTAATGGAAATGGAGCAAGCTTAAACCCATATACCTACTGGAGTTCTACGGGGACCAGTAGCAATTACGCGTGGGTTCACTATTTCATCAATGGTGATCAGGACGACGAGTATAAGATCAACAGCCTCAATGTGCGTGCTGTTCGGGCTTTTTAACTATTTATCAATTTAATACAAGCCCTTGCTTTTAGCAGGGGTTTTTATATTTGGCATATCTTCTTCCTTCAGTTCAGGGAGTTCAAGCCCTCTCAAGTAAGTCAGAGATACATTTATAGATGAATGTCCCATTGCTTTCTGTAGCTTGGTTATAGAGCCTGTTCTCTTAAAGATTTCTATAGCTCCTGAGTGTCTAAAAGAGTAGAGTGTTTGGTCTTGTTCAAGAGTGTTTGATTGTCTCTTAAAACGTCCCCAAAGTGTCTTAAAATAGTCTTGATTTAATGGTTGAGGTTTACCTGAAAAGATATTATGATGAGGTTCTCCTTTTACAATTATATCTCTAACATAACAGGGCACAGGAACAATTCTGTTTCTACCAGACTTATTTCTATTTCCTGATAAATGAATGTAATTAAGGTCATCTGAAAAGTCAGACCACTTAAGCTCCCTTATTTCACGATGAGGTCTAAGTAGACATCCGTAGGTCATTATACAACACAGATACAAGTTATTATTAAACAACTTTATCTCGTCAAGTATGAGCCTAATATCATTGTAAGGTTTATGTAGTTTAGCCTTAGTTTTCTTTGCTTTAACACCCTCCATAGGATTGCTGTTCATTCCTATGTTTCTTGCTTCATTTATAAGCACACTTAGATGTCTTTTAATGGTGTTATACGACACTCCTAAAGCATAGTAGTTTAGATAAGATTTAACGTTATTAGAAGTGATGTTTCCATCAGTAAGTTTAGATGTGAAACTATCATACACAAACCTCAGCATAGACTTATATTTGTCTGAATATTCTCCTTTTAGTTTTGTGTTTAAGGCTAACTTTAAATACTCCTTGTCAGACTTACAAATAGCTCTCACAGGCTCTTGTATGCTTAAACCACTTGTTATGAATTTAAACACCTCAGCAGCTAACAATTGAGCTACTTCAAAACGCTTACCAATAGGATACGAATTTGGATAGAGGTTAGAATTGATTTTACGACCATTAAACAACCTATACCGTTTACCATTGAGATAGAAAACGATGTAAACACGTTGCTTGTTATCAGACTTAATTTTTGGGTATTTTACACTCATTTTTGACACACTTTTGACAGACATTAATATTATCTATCCTTAAGTGTTTAAAAATTAAGTATTTGTGTGGTTAGAGCATCTGACTCATAATCAGAGGGTCCTTGGTTCGAGCCCAAGTGGGACCACCCTGAATACCCTTCTTAATTGAGGGGTTTTTTGTATCCGTACATTAACCCAAATTTAGTGAAAAAAAGCATCCACTGGCAGTTTACTGGCAGTAAATAGACAGTTATTCTTTAAGATTCACCCTTAAATAGTTCTCATAATCTTTAGCTCTAATCCAATAAAATCCATAAGCTTTTTTATTCTTTTTCATTTGCCCTCTAACTCCTTCAGGCTTAAACTTGCCTTTTGATTCTTTTCTTACAGCTTCTAGGTATTTGTATTTTTTTATAATTTTTAGGGAGATTGGATCAAGTTGATATATTTCCCCTTTGCTCTTAGATGAAACATCTTGTATGCTTCTGTCTTGGGGGCTATGTATATTTTTTATATTATACTCTTGTAATCTAGAATAAAATACCCCACTACTAACGTTTAGTTTTTTTAGCTTTTCAGAAGTAGTTAAGGAACTGTCATTGGCAATTTCAATAAATAAATCTGTATCAATTTGATGTTTTTTTTCTTTATATTGACATGCCTTACACCAATGACCATTAACTAGATATTGCCCTTTTGTTTTGCTTTTATGTCCTTTTTCACAAACCCAAGAATAGACATTTGAAAAACCATTTTTTTTTAGTTTTTGATCAATAAGTGCCCCACCTCTTTGTTCAATTGTATTTTTTAGATTTAAATATTTATTAATGTTATCACATACAGAACAATTAAATCCATTTCTTTTTAAAACACTTAATTTCTTACTTGTTTTGTGCCCTTTTTTACATATAACAATGTGATTGCTTTCAGATCCAATGTAATCTTGAATAGTTGCATTTTCTTTTTCAACCACAAGCTTGGCTATTTCATATAATCCGCTCTCTCTACCTCTATATAACCTCTCTAAATCAATAATAAAAGGGGCTTTAGTATATTCTATGCCTAAATGATTTAGCAACGTTTTAACCTCTTCTACAAAAATTGAAACCCTTGATTTTCTAATAGTTTTGAATTCAAATACTTCTATTAAGGTGATTCCATTTTCCTTGCATAAAAGTTTTTTTTGAGAATCTCTTGCTTGTTGGTTCTTGTATTTCTCAGCATTATTATGAAAGTAGCTACCTTTTGTATAGTGCTGGTATCCTTGATATTCAAAAGCTAACTTTCTTTTTTTACAATAACCGTCAAGCTGAAGACCCCCCATAGATTTTAAGTAAGATGAAGGCATGCTAGTAGATAATAAGTGTTCAAGGATCATTCTTGTCAAAGTTTCTCCAACATACCTGTTTGGAGCACACTCTTTACACCACCGCATAGAGAACTTCACATCAGCCCAAGATTCATAAAAAACATGGCCCTTTTTACATTCAAACTTTAAATCTTCTTCATTATTGAAATAATCTTTATTGAGGCATTTACCACCAAGCTTTCTTACAAAATCATTTATTTCTTTAAGTTTTTTAATTTTAAACTCAGTCTTAGATTTATTTTGGTAACAAGCTGGACACCCTTTGCCGTTTAGTAAAACATAAGGGTCAGAGAAAATTTCTGCCTTACATTTTTTACAAATTAATTGCACTTTAGTTTTTGCATTTATGTAATTGGTGTTTGAGTAATCAAAAGCATCACCAAATTTTGAAGACATTTTTTTTATAAACTTATCAATACCGTCAGCATATAATCTTCTCCTGTGTTGTTTTTTACATTTTTCACAAGGATATTTAGAATTGAAGTGATTATTTGAGGTCTGATAAAATGTTTGATTGTGCTTAAAACATTTTATCTCAATATTTTCTTTTGCATTTATGTATACAGATTTTGAATAGTCAAAGTTTCCACCATGGATTAATTTAGCTTTCTCTATAAACCATTTTGTGTCATTTTTTTTACTCAAAACATAAATTTATTATTACAATAAAAGTAAACAAAAACAATAGCATCTCAAAAGCTACATTTTTTAACTTTAAAAAAAGACAAAAGAAAATCCCTGGCATTTTTCAGTATTTAGAAAAAACCATCACTCTTTAATCATTAATTTCCAACTGACAGTCCAATTTTATACCACAAGGATGATTTAGTAATCAGTGTTTATTCACTAGCCTTGGCTGCTTATCCACCCCATATCAGATTTTATATAATAACAATTTTCATAGGTATTGGAGAAAACTCAGGGCAGTATGTTTCTGTTTTCAGTGCACTTACTTAGCTCTTACCCCTACAATCCAACTTCTGACCCTATAACTACCCACTGGGCCCTCTAGGGTGATCCTCTTCACTAAAGAAGAGACCTATACTTTAATATAATAAATATTACTGTATTAATAAAGTATTTTAACCTGAAAATGCTATTTTTTCTTAATGTAGCTGACTCAGCTTCAATAGCTAGTTTTAGGCTCTAATTGTACTGTCTCAGCTTCATTTGATACTTAATTTTTGAAATTACATTTTATGTGTGTTAAACGCTGTAGGTGTTCTATATATCTGCTCCCCACCTAAAACTTAAACGTGTGTTACCCCCTGTGTGGTAGGCCAAATAAGCTAATTTCATTGACTCAAACCCTGTTTTGTAAATAAGAGCACCTAATAATATTAATATAGCTATCACTGGGCAAGACAAAAAATAATAACCATAAGTTTTGCTATATTTGTTTTATGAGAAAGTTATTTATTTTAATGTTATTTTCTGCTGGACTATCTGCTCAGTCTATCTCTAAGCAAGTAATAGCACCTGCTGGTAGTACTATTTCAAATGGTAACAACCAACTAAGCTTCACTGCTGGAGAGATTGTTGTAGGGGGTATGACTGCTGAAGATGGAAGTTTTCAATTAGGTAATGGGTACTACCCTTCTCTTGATCTAGAATCTTTGAGTATTGAGTCACCAACAACAAATCTTTTAGTAAAGGTATATCCAAACCCAACTAAAGAGTTGATTTTTATAACCCACCCTATCAGTAATTCTTTTAAAGTCTTTATTTCTGATTTGACTGGCAAAGTATTATTCCAAAAACAGGTGGGGAAACAAGAACCTATTAATATAGAAAGCTATCCTACAGGGACTTACCTGATTAATGTAACTACAGAAGACAAAAAAACCAATTCATATAAAATTATCAAGCAATGAAAAACTATCTATCCATTGTAATACTTCTTTTTTTAGGACTTAGCTTAAATGCCCAAGCACCTCAAGGGTTCAATTACCAAGCCACAGTAAGAAATGCTAGTGGAGATTTGGTAGTGAATCAAAATGTTAGCTTTAGTTTTAATGTTATTCAAGGTTCACAAGCTGCTGATCCCACTTACTCTGAAGACCATACATTATTAACGGATGATTTAGGACAAGTATCTCTTGTAATAGGACAAGGAACTCCAACAACTGGTGTCTTTTCAGAAATTGACTGGTCAGTGGGAAACTATTATTTAGCAATTGAGCTAGATACAGGCAGCGGATTTGAGCCTATGGGGACCTCACAACTTCTAAGTGTGCCTTATGCTATGTATTCTAACAGCTCTGGATCATTACCTGAAGGTGTTTCTCAAGGAGATATATTAATATGGGATGCAACACTTTCAGCTTGGACCGTAAGTAATAATTACAATGCATCACCAACAACCATTACAACAATTCCAAGTAGCAATGAGCTCACTCAAGACAATCAAAATAATTATTTTGTTTTTACTGGAGTTGGATATAACATAGAGTCTGATGGAGGGTATTCAATTGAGCAAAAAGGTATTGTTTATGATATAACCCCAAATCCAACAATAGAACAGTCAACAGTTGTTGATGATGGACTTGGAATGGCTGGTGGTACTAACTTAACGTTGAACCTGGAGCAAAATAGCACTTATTATTACAGGGCATTTGCTAGAAATAGCCAAGGAACTGTTTATGGGGGTAGTTATACAATTGAGACTGTAGATTTTATTGATAATGATAATGATGATGATGGTGTAATAAACAATGTTGATGAATGCCCTAATTCACTCATAGGAGATGTTGTGACAGAATTTGGCTGTACTGAACAGGAACAAATTGACAATCCTATTTATTTAGACCCCAATGGTATTACCGTAAAATGCAAACCATGGGCTGTTGTGGGTGAATATTATGAGCTAAATGGTTTAAATTATTTAATTGTAGATGACTCTAATTTTAACCCCGTAGGGAACTTTTTGCAATGCACTACCCTAATCACTGATATGTCTAACGCTTTTCTATCTAGTAGCAACCCTTATGATGGGATAGATGTGACCTCATGGGATACAAGCAATGTGACTAATATGTATGGTATGTTTTCAAATAACTTAGTATTTAACCAAGATATAGGGAATTGGAATACAAGCAGTGTGACTAATATGGATAGAATGTTTTATCAAAACGCAGTATTTAACCAAGATATAGGGAATTGGAATACAAGCAGTGTGACTAATATGGATAGAATGTTTTATCAAAACTCAGCATTTAACCAAGATATTGGCAATTGGAATACAAGCAGTGTGATTGATATGGAATTAATGTTTTATAATAACTCAGCATTTAACCAAGATATAGGGAATTGGAATACAAGCAGTGTGATTGATATGGAATTAATGTTTTATAATAACTCAGCATTTAACCAAGATATAGGGAATTGGGACACTAGTAATGTGACTGATATGTCTGGTATGTTTTATGGTAACTCAGTATTCAATCAAGATATAGGGGATTGGGATACAAGCAGTGTGATTGATATACATGGTATGTTTAATAGTAACTCAGTATTCAATCAAGATATAGGGGATTGGGATACAAGCAGTGTGATTGCTATGGAATTAATGTTTTATAATAACTCAGCATTTAACCAAGATATAGGGAATTGGAATACAAGCAGTGTGACTAATATGGATAGAATGTTTAGATATAGCTCCGCATTTAACCAAGATTTATCTACGTGGAATGTTGTGAATGTTGCTGATCCATATTTATTTTCTGCTGACACACCCCAATGGACACTGCCAAAACCCATTTTTTAAACCATAGGCATATCTTCCTCTTTCAACTCAGCAATTTCTAAACCTCTTAAGTAGGTTAAACTAACATTTATAGATGAATGCCCCATAGCCTTCTGTAGCTTGGTTATAGAACCTGTTCTCTTAAAGATTTCTATAGCCCCAGAGTGTCTAAATGAGTACAATGTTTGCCCTTGTTTTAGGAGCTGGGTTTGTTTCTTGTATCTGCTCCAAAGTGTCTTGAAATAATCTGGGTTTCTACTGCTTTGATCTCCAGTAAAAACATTGTCATTTAAACTTTTTTTATGTAGGTGAGATTTGATAAAACTAGGTACTGGTACAATCCTGTTTCTGCCTGACTTATTTCTAAACCCAGAAAGTGTAATGTAGCTTAAATCATTTGAGAAATCTCCCCATGTCAATTCCCTCACTTCTCTATGTGGCCTGAGCAAACAACCATAGGTCAATAAACAACACAAATGAAGATGCTTATTAAAGGCCTTTATATCCTTTAAAACAGAAGCAATATCATCAAAGGGTTTGTGCAAAACAGCCTTAGCTTTCTTACTTTTTATCTCAGTCATTGGATTGCCCTCCAGACCTAAGGATACAGCCTCATTTATAAGGACATTTAGATGTCTTTTAAGGGTGTTGTGAGAAACTCCAGAGCAATATGAAAAGAATATTTTTAAGAGCTGTGACATCAAGTTTTGAAGAGCCTATTTCTTGCTCTAAACAGTTAAAACTAAACTGTAACATAGCCTTGTATTTAACAGAGTAATCACTTGCTAGTTTTGAGTCCAAAGCTTGTTTGATATAATCCATATCTGAGAGCTTACCAGTGATAACATTTGAGTGGCGACCTTTCCTATATAAATTCCACTGGAGGTTTTCTTGAAGTCCCTGGCCCTGCACACTCACAAAGAACAGGACACAGAACCCGTGTTATCGAATACAGGGCCTGAAGAATGCAAACCGACCGAACTTGGAATGTCGTAGATGAAATAGACCCAAATTATAATAGTGACACAAGTATAAGCTATAAAGAGTGGAGTCAAAACAGTGCTGGTGACAAATTTATTTTTAAAGGAG
>Ga0209198_1003562_pt1 | contig 10065 bp, 7 predicted proteins | sample COGITO_mtgs_1105_2_FD_184804 | JGI IMG/M metagenome (GOLD analysis project Ga0209198, IMG submission 184804) | Pelagic marine microbial communities from North Sea - COGITO_mtgs_110519 (SPAdes) (version 2) | ecosystem: Environmental > Aquatic > Marine > Epipelagic ...
TAAAGATGTGTCACAGGATAGTCAAGTATGGATGAGCCATGCAGATACTATTTTAAATCTTCCCGATGGTGCAGAGTTATTGGCTAGTACTGAAGATGTACAAAACGCTGCTTTCAGAATAAAAGATGAGGAAACATATGCAATTCAATTTCATCCTGAGGTGTATCATTCAACTGAAGGGAAGCAAATATTAGAAAACTTTTTAGTACATATCGCAGGTGTGAAACAAGACTGGACTCCTGATTCTTTTGTAGACAGCACAATTCAAGAGTTGAAGGGTAAATTAGGAACAGACAAAGTTATTTTAGGTCTTTCTGGGGGTGTTGATTATTTTAGGTCTTTCTGGGGGTGTTGATTCTTCTGTGGCTGCAATGCTACTTCATAAAGCTATTGGAGCAAACCTAAACTGTATTTTTGTTAATAATGGTTTGCTTAGGAAAAATGAATTCGATGCGGTTTTAAAGCAATACGCAGGAATGGGATTAAATGTAAAAGGTGTTGACGCTACAGATCTATTTTTAGATGCTTTAGAAGGCGTTTCAGATCCTGAGACCAAAAGAAAAATCATTGGTAAAACATTTATTGATGTATTTGATTCCGAATCAAATAAAGTGGATGGTGCTAAATGGCTTGGTCAAGGGACAATCTATCCAGATGTCATTGAATCTATTTCTGTAAACGGTCCCTCTGCTACCATAAAGTCACATCACAATGTTGGAGGTCTACCTGACTATATGAAATTAGAATTAGTTGAGCCGCTCCGTATGTTGTTTAAAGACGAAGTACGACGCGTTGGAAAAAGTATGGGTATGGAAGCTGAGCTCTTGGGAAGACATCCTTTTCCAGGGCCAGGTTTGGCAATACGGATTTTAGGAGATATCACTCGAGACAAAATAAAAATGCTACAAGAAGTGGACGCGATTTTCATACAGGGATTAAAGAATTGGAATTTGTATGATCAGGTATGGCAAGCAGGAGCAATTTTCCTCCCGGTGAACAGTGTTGGTGTGATGGGAGATGAGCGAACCTATGAGAGCTGTGTTGCGCTTAGAGCTGTTCAGTCTACTGATGGTATGACAGCAGATTGGGTGGATTTACCCTATAAATTTTTACAAAAAATCTCCAATGAAATTATAAATAATGTAAAGGGTGTCAACCGAGTGGTCTATGATATTAGCTCAAAACCACCTGCTACAATAGAATGGGAATAGTTTTTGTATATAATCAAGCATGAAGCACTTTAAATTTATTTTCATTTTTTTTCTTTTTATCAGCTTTTTCACAGAGGCACAGACTCCGGAACGGTTTATTAATCATCGTGTGGGAAAAGGGGAAAGTTTGATCACCATCATTGAAAAATATGCTATTTCAGAATCTCAATTATTAGAATACAATCCATTGGTAGGTCGTGTTGGGGTAAAACGAAGAATGACCTTGAGAATTCCTGTTTATGTTTTTGAAGTAAAGCAAGCTGAAAAGGCAGCTTCAAATACCGTGACAACCTCCATCTCTAGTTTTGTACACTTGGTGACTCCAAAAGAGACCAAATGGCGTCTTGCTTATCAGTATGGAACAACCATTGCGGTTTTGGACTCTTTAAATCCTGAAATAAAAGAAGGTCTTAAAATAGGTCAAGAAATAAGGTTGCCAAATTTTAATAAACCAAGGGCTTTACCGAAAAAGGATTCTCTTTACAATTATTATAAAGTTTTACCCAAAGAAGGCTTTTATCGCATAGAAAAAAAATTAGGAGTTAGTCAGTATGTTTTGGATTCATTAAATCCTGATATAGCCATTACAGGACTTCAGGCCGGTATGATTTTAAAAATCCCTGGAAAGCAAAGCGGTAAATTAAAAGTGGAAAATGATTTATTAGTGGAACGCACTAATCTTTTAGATTCTTCGCTTCAAATGAGGAAAATCAAGCTGGGAGTTCTTTTGCCTTTTAAAGCGAAAGAAATTATTTTTGACTCTATTGAGGATACAAATAAAATCCTTGCAGGAAGAAATTTACATACTATTTCATTGGATTTTTATTCTGGGGTACTTTTTGCAATCAAGCAAGCGGGTAACAAAGGAGTTGATCTTGAATTATCAACTTTTGACACGGAAAATAATCCGAGTAGAGTTCAAGAGATTATTCAATCAGGGGAACTGAAATCTCAGGATTTGTTGGTGGGTCCTCTTATTCCAAATAATTTCAATTTAGTTTCAAACGAATCCAGCTTAAGTGCTATTCCTAAAATTGCTCCATTATCTTCAAATCCTGTGGTTTTCCGCAAAAATGTTTTTCAATCCGTTACTCAGCAAGCTCACTTTCGGGAAAAAATGTACACCCATCTTGAATCGAATATTGATTCTACTCATAATGTTGTTATTGTTACAGATTCTTTAAATAGAAGTCTTGAAAGAGAGTTAAAAAGACGTTTTCCTTGGGCGATTACACTACGCCCAGAAAAACAAGATTACCTATTGCCTGAGCTGGTAGACTCTTTGTTGGTAGATTCGTTACCCAATAAAGTTCTTCTGGAAACACAATCTTTTCCCTTAATAGCTAGTGCTATCTCTCAGTTTAATGCTCAAAATACGATAGATCGTGAGGTACAAGTATATACAAGTTTCAGGAGTAATGCCTATGATAATGAAAATTTATCAAGAGCTGTTTTAGGCGGAGTAAAATTTACCTATCCCGTAGGTTTTAAACCATTGGAGCCAGAGTTGGACAAGGAGTTTATAGCTGCGTTTGTAAATGAATATGGCCAGCCTCCTTCAAAGGAGGCCCTTAGGGGATATGATGTGGTTCTTGATGTAATACTCAGGACGGCAATAGCAAAAAATCTTACCAAATCTCTTGATTTAGGAGAGACAGAGTATTCCTCAAATCGCTTTTTATATGGGAAAGAACAAAATGATGCCTATGTTAATAAGGCTCTTTTTATTCTACAGCATGAGGGCTATGAAATATTTGAGATAAAAGAATGAGGTCAAGCAACCCTAAGTTCTCGTTGATTTTTGTAAATTTGAGCCCGGTAGGTTAACTGTCAAAAACAACCGGATGTCCAACACCAAATATATATTCGTAACCGGAGGAGTTACTTCTTCACTAGGAAAAGGAATAATTGCAGCTTCATTAGCTAAGTTACTTCAGGCTCAAAATTTCAAAGTAACCATTCAAAAATTTGATCCATACATCAATGTTGATCCAGGAACTTTAAATCCATATGAACACGGTGAGTGTTTTGTTACGGATGATGGTGCCGAAACGGATCTTGATTTAGGGCACTACGAGCGCTTTCTTAATGTAAATACATCGCAAGCCAACAATGTAACTACAGGTAGGGTATATCAAAGCGTGATAGAAAAAGAACGCCGAGGTGAATTTTTGGGAAAGACTGTACAAGTTATTCCTCATATCACGAATGAAATTAAAGAACGGATGCGCCTTTTGGGTGAAACCGATCAATATGATATTGTCATTACTGAAATTGGAGGTACTGTAGGAGATATTGAATCCTTACCTTATATTGAATCTGTTCGTCAGATGATTTGGGACCTTGGAAGAGAAAACGCAATCGTAATTCATCTTACTCTTATTCCATATCTTGCTGCTGCAGGAGAATTGAAGACAAAACCAACACAACATTCGGTTAAAACATTAATGGAAAGTGGTATTTCTGCAGATATTATTGTTTGTAGAACAGAGCATGAACTTTCACATGAACTTTCAGAAGATCTTCGTCAAAAACTAGCTTTGTTCTGCAATGTAAAACGCGAATCTATTATACAATCTATAGATGTGGAAACGATTTATGATGTTCCCCTAAAAATGCTTGAAGAAGGATTGGATCGAGTTGTTTTGAATAAGCTTCAATTAAAGCCAAAGCAACCATTAAACCTTAAACCTTGGAACGATTTTTTAACAAAGTTTAAAAATCCAAAGCATAGACTTAAGATTGGATTAGTAGGAAAATATGTAGAGTTACAGGATTCGTATAAATCTATTTTAGAATCCCTGATCCATGCTGGTGCATTAAATGAAACGGAGATTGAGGTGGTGAGTATTCATTCAGAAGAGTTGAATGACCAAAATGTAGCGGAAACGCTAGCTCCTTTACAGGGTCTTATTGTAGCTCCTGGATTTGGAGAACGTGGAATTGAAGGAAAAATAATAGCGGTTGCTCATGCTCGAGTTTCAAAGCTTCCATTTTTTGGAATTTGCCTTGGAATGCAGATGGCTGTAATCGAATATGCAAGAAATAATGCAGGATTAAAAGAGGCTAATTCAGCTGAAATGGATCCGGAAACAAATTCCCCTGTGATTGATCTGATGGAGTCTCAAAAAAGTATTATAAATAAAGGCGGAACAATGCGTCTGGGAGCTTGGGATTGTTCTTTAGCAAAAGGTTCACTTGCTGAAAAGGCCTATGGGACTGACTCAATTTCTGAGCGACATAGACACCGTTATGAATTTAATAATGATTTTTCAGATCAAATTTTTGATGAACATTTTGTAGTCACTGGAACGAATCTAGAAACCGGATTAGTGGAAATAATAGAATATAATAATCACCCTTGGTTTGTTGGGGTTCAATTTCACCCTGAGTATAAGAGTACAGTATCTAAACCCCACCCTTTGTTTTTGGCATTTATAAAAGCCAGTTTAGCTAAAAAAGGAGAGGTTTAACCTTGGAAAATAAATTATGGAAGAAAAAAAATTTGACCCGTATCAGTTTATAGGATTCATTTTAATAGCAGTTATCTTAACTTGGATGCTCTACCGAAATGGACCTGCAGAAGAAGCAAGTACTGCAAAAGCAACAACAGAGGAAGGAGCAACGGTTCAATCAACACCTGAAGTGGTTCAGGTTTCTGACTCTATTCTCCAACAACAAAAAGTAGAGGCTTTTGGAGATCTAGGTACTTTGTTTGTTCCGAAACCTACTGAAAATGTAAAAATTACTACTGATAATTTTAGTGTTGAAGTGCAGTCAAAAGGGGGACAAATAGTTCTTTTTCAATTGGATGAGTTTGAGAATTATGAAGATGCACCCATTCGTTTGATTGATGAATCAAATACAGATTTCAATATTGTGATGACTACATTAGATGGTCGCTTGATGAATACCAGAGAAATGTATTTCTCTCCAACTCTTACCGATAAAGGTGATGCTTATCATTTAGTTATGAAAGCAAGTCTTTCACCAAGTCAATATGTGGCTTTTGAATATCATTTCCCTAAAACAGGTTATTTACATACCGTAGCACTCAAAACAGTGGGAATGCAGCGTTTTTTGAACAGCGCATCACCCTTTTGAACAGCGCATCACCCCCACAATTGGATTGGAAAACTACTACTTTTAGAAACTCCATCAGTATTGATTATGAAAATCGTTATACCGAGTTTACTTTTGGTTATGAAGAAGATCGTGTAGATTATTTGTCTCTTAATGGAGAAGATAAAGAAACACGTGAGGGAATTAGATGGATCTCTTATCGACAACATTTTTTTAGCGCGATCTTAATTCCTGAGTCACCGATTCCTTCAGCTTCTTTAACTTCTGTTAATCTTGCTAGCGATGAATCTTTAGACGAAAAGTTTACAAAATCTTTTGAAACTAATTATCCCTTGACTTTAAATAAGGGAAATCTAGACACAAGTTTAACGTTCTATTTCGGGCCAACCGATTATAAAACACTACAAAACCTTGAAGGAGACCTGGAAACTTCTATTCCAATGGGATGGGGCATCTTTGGATGGATTAATAAATTTATTTTCTTGCCTCTTTTCGAGTTTCTATCGTCTTTCCTTTCGTATGGTATTGCCATTATTGTGATGACTTTAATTGTTCGTTTGGCTATGTCTCCTGTGACTTACAAGTCTTACGTCTCTCAAATTAAAATGAAACTCTTACGTCCAGATATTGAGGTGATTAATGGTAAATTTAAAGATGACGCTGTAAAGCGTCAACAAGAAACGATGAGTTTGTATTCTCGTGCAGGAGCCAATCCGATGTCAGGATGTATTCCCGCATTGATACAACTACCTGTTTTTTATGCATTGTTTTCTTTTTTCCCTGTAGCTTTCGTACTTCGGGATAAAAGCTTTTTGTGGGCGGATGATCTTTCTTCCTATGATTCAGTTTTAGAATTAGGGTTTAACATTCCTTTCTATGGTGATCACGTAAGTCTATTCCCTATTTTAGCATCAATCGCGATTTTCTTTTACACCCAAATGACAACCGGTCAGCAAAGCATGCCGCAACAACCGGGTATGCCCAACATGAAAATCATCATGTATTTAATGCCTTTGATGATGTTATTTTTCTTCAACAACTATGCTAGTGGATTGAGTTTGTACTACTTTGTTTCAAACTTGTTGACCATCTTGTTGATGTTAGTTATTAAGAACTTTATCATTGACGATAATAAAATTCATGCTAAAATTGAGGAAAATAAAAAGAAGCCTAAGAAAGTAGGTGGCTTTTCTTCACGACTTCAAAAGGCAATGGAAGAGGCCGAAAAACAGAAAAAAGCAGGGCGTAAATAATTCTTTAATACTGCTTATCTTTACCCCATGAACAAGGGACGTATTATTGTTGGACTTTCTGGAGGTGTAGACTCTAGTGTTGCCGCCTATCTATTAAAAAAAGAAGGCTACGAGGTCATTGGCTTGTTTATGAAAAACTGGCATGATGAGACCGTAACCCTTTCCAATGAATGTCCCTGGCTAGAAGACAGTAACGATGCAATGTTGGTTGCAGAAAAATTAGGAATCCCATTTCAAACTGTCGATTTAAGTAAAGAATACAAAGAACGTATTGTGGATTACATGTTTGATGAGTACTCTAAGGGACGAACACCCAATCCCGATGTTCTATGCAATCGTGAAATTAAGTTTGATGTGTTTTTAGAGATTGCTTTATCCTTAGGAGCAGATTATGTTGCTACGGGTCATTATTGTCAAAAAACTTTCTTTGCAACCCCTTCTGGAGATCATATCCATCAACTTAAATCGGGAGCAGATAACAACAAAGACCAGTCGTATTTCCTTTGTCAGCTCACTCAAAAGCAACTTTCACATGTTTTATTCCCGATAGGGCATTTGCAAAAAGAGGAGGTTAGAAAGATCGCTTTAGAACAAGATTTAGTAACTGCAGATAAAAAGGACTCTCAGGGTCTTTGTTTTATTGGTAAAGTTAGACTACCTGATTTTTTACAGCAGCAATTAAAGCCTAAGAAGGGATCTATAATTGAAATTTCAACTGACTTTTCGGTTTATGCAGGGTCTGAAACCTCACATAAAGATTTAATAAATAGAGCTAAAAAAGTACGCTATCAGCCCACAGATGGTGCAATTGTTGGCGAACATAACGGCGCTCACTTTTATACTATAGGACAACGAAAAGGTCTTGGTGTTGGTGGAAATGTTGAGCCTTTATTTGTTATCGATACAAATGTGGATGATAACACGATCTATGTGGGGCAAGGAAAAGAACACCCTGGACTGTATCGATATGCATTAGCAGTTGCTCAGGAAGATATTCATTGGGTTCGTGGAGACTTGGCCTTAAGGCCAGGAGAAACATTATCTATACAGGCTAGAATACGATATCGACAAGCCCTACAGAAAGCAACCCTTTTTCAAACAGAGAGTGCTTTGTATGTTTCGTTTGATGAACCACAATCTGCTATTACATCAGGACAGTTTGTGGCCTGGTATCACGAAAAAGAATTACTAGGTTCAGGGGTAATCACCTAATTATTCCAACTATCCATTTGTTTTATTGCCTCTTTAACACTTTCAACTGGACGTAAGCATACTCTGTTTTGGCAAACGTATATATAAGTTTCTTCTTCAAAAAAACGATCTTTTAATAAAGGCAAATCACTTTCTGACTTACTTGTTTGAAAGACTACATTGGGATAATATTCTTTTTGGAATTCAACGGTTTTATTTTTTGCTTCAGAACCAATAATAACTACTTCATAATGAGGATAGACTTCCATGGCTAGGAGTTGACTCCATTGTGAATAATCACTTCCACCACCTTCTGAAAAATAGGGGAGTACCCCTTGAATCATAGCTTCCGCTTGTTTTGAATATGTTTTTTCACCCGTCCACTGTCCTAAGGTCCATAAGTTTTCTGCCATAACCGCATTTGCAGAGGGAATGACATTATCATCTACTCCAACAATTTTTGAGAAAAGTGTGGGGTCTTTTGTAAAGGTGAAAAACGGTGAGGTGTCATCTTTAAATTCTTTTAATACAATGGTATTGAAAGCAATTGCATCTTCAAGCATTGTTGAATTACCAGTGGTTTTATAGAGGGTAATTGCCGCTTGAGCCATAAAAGCATAGTCTTCTAAAAACCCTTCTATTTTCGGGTTTCCTTCTTGAAAAGTATGGAAAAAATGCTTGTTTTTGTAGCTATTATCTTTTAAGAAGGAATAAATACTTTCTGCTTCTTTTAAAAACTCAGGGTCGCCAAAGGCTTCATAAGCTTGAGTTAATCCTACTATTAATAGTGCATTCCATGAGGTAATTATTTTGGTGTCAATTAGCGGAAATTCACGTTTTTGCATTTCCACTTTAAGTTTTGAAATCCAAGACTTTTGTTTTGCTTCCAAGGTCTCCCTATCGATTTTATATTGTTCTAAAAACGCGGAATCAATGGGTCTTAATTTTAAATTGTAAAAAGATTCCTCAAAAGGTTCGTTTAGGTCAATATTGAAATAAGCGATCAACAAGTCAAAATCATCCTCAGCTGCTGCTTGGAGACTTTCTTTAGAAAAGACATAATAACGTCCTTCACCTTCATTATTGTCAGCATCGATGGCTGAATAATAGCCCCCAGCTGGATTGGCCATTCGTTTTTTTAAGAAGTTAAAGGTTTGGTATACTCGCTCTTTAAAAACAGAATTTTTAGATTGTTTAAAGGCATTAGAATATAAGCCTAAAACTTGAGCATTATCATAAAGCATTTTCTCAAAATGAGGGATGTTCCAATAGGGGTCCACTGTGTAGCGGTAGAAACCACCTTCCAGGGGATCAAAAACACCGCTGTGGGCAATGGTTATTAAGCTTTTGTCAAAGTATTCTTTGACTTTTTCATCCCCAGTAAGCTTTTGATACTGTTGTATATAATTAAATTTTACAGGAGTAATAAATTTTTGATCTCTTTTTTCACCCCCAAATTCTTCATCCCATTCCCGCATCCAATATTGCATTTCATCTTCTAATATAGAGGGTGAAATAAGCTTGGACTCTGGAGAAATTTCAAAGGTATTTACTTCTTGAATTCCTTTTTCTACACGATCTGCAAAAACCATAAGTTGGCTTTTGTCATTGGTGTAAAGCTTTTGGATTTTTCCTAAAACTTCAAGCCATTGTTCTTTGGTGTGGTAGGTTCCTCCATAAACCGGTCTTCCATCAGGGAGGCAAATCACATTGAGTGGCCACCCACCACTTCCCGTCATCATTTGGGTTGCGGTCATGTAGATATTATCAACTTCTGGATTTTCCTCACGATCCACCTTGACACTTACAAAATTTTGATTCATGTAATCAGCAACTTCTTGATCTTCAAAAGTTTCTTTTTCCATGACATGGCACCAATGACAACTAGAATATCCAATGCTTACCACCACTAATTTTTCTTCTGGGTTTAGGTTTTTATAGACTTCTCTATCCCAACGTTGCCAGTAAACAGGGTTTTTTGCATGTTGAAGCAGGTAGGGACTGCTTTCGAGTTTTAGATTATTTTGATTGATATTTTTGATAGCTTTTGTTTCACAAGAGATGAATAGGACATTAAGGCATAATACTAAAACAGTAAGAACAACAAACTTTGTTTCGAGCTTTATGGATTTTAATTTTTGGTCTGGATTTTAATTTTTGGTCTCTGGTTTCCATTTTTGTATCCGGTTATTTTTGGCATCTGCGATAATAATATCACCAAGGATGTCAAGAGTGATTTGATAGGGCTGAGCTAATAAATCAGCTTGGTTGATATCGTTAGTGTTACCTACAACAGTTTCATGTGTGTTGTTCTCCAGATTAAAACG
>Ga0209198_1003564_pt1 | contig 10065 bp, 11 predicted proteins | sample COGITO_mtgs_1105_2_FD_184804 | JGI IMG/M metagenome (GOLD analysis project Ga0209198, IMG submission 184804) | Pelagic marine microbial communities from North Sea - COGITO_mtgs_110519 (SPAdes) (version 2) | ecosystem: Environmental > Aquatic > Marine > Epipelagic ...
AAACTACTCAGTTAGAAAACCAATATTTTTTATATTATTTTAGGAATAATGCTTTATGGATTGGGAATTATTAAAAAAAACCCATAAAGAAACAGACAGTTAAGATTTAGATAAGTTGCGAATGGTGATGTTTGAAGTGCGCTCAGCAAATGCCGGCAGCACATGCGTATTAAGCCATGATCGCAGTTTGTCATTTCAAGTTTTCAAATTCTTCAAGCGACTTTTTTATTATGCTTGACCGAGTTAATGCGTTGATTAAAAAAATCTTTACAGGCCCGCTTGCTTCCTTGCAGCTTCTAAAACTTTCATCTGACGCTGGCTTCAAATGGCGCTGACTGGAAAAAGAAACGTGGGAAGAAAGGGTTATGAGGCGCGCATATCTTAGTGGAGCTAGAGACCGGCTTTAACTGCACACTCGAAGAGCTACCGTTCGTCTAAAAAAATAAAAACCGCTGAGATCTTGGCTTAATCCTCTGGAACTACTCGACAAAAACTGCATCTGAGCATCCTTGAAATCCCTCATGCTTACAAAATGTTCATTTTATATTTTTGTAACTTATTGATTTTATTAAAAGCAGGCTAAAAGTAACCAAAAACTTTACTGTTTAGGGGAACTCTTGTTTGCTACACTGGGTATATACTGATAATAATGAAAAAGCTTAATAATTGTATATACAAATATACTAGCTATGATTGAATCAGGATGAATCAGTAAATGGAGATGAAAATCGATTCACGAGTGCTTGATAAATTGCAAAACAAACACAACGTATCAAGTGACGAAGTCTATGAAGCCTTTGGAAATGTTACAAAAGGCTTCTTGGAAGATTCACGAGAACAGCACACTACTTACACAAAAACATATTGGTTTATTGCCGAAACAGATATGGGGAGGCTATTGAAAATAGTTTTTATAAGGCCCAACAGTGAAGTTATTATTAAAACTGCATATGAGCCTAGCGAAAAAGTTATACAACTATATCTTAAATCAACACGTAAATGAGGGACTTTGGTTTGAATAAATCAGAAAAGACACTAGACAAGGATGCAAACTGGGATGCCGATGGCACGCTTGGTAATGATGAAGACTTCGCTCAAGTAACGTCTGACTTTACTATCGAAGAAATTCAAGACAGCTTGGGATTAAAGCCTGTTTCAATAAGAATGCAGAAATCTGTTTTGGATGATCTAAAGCTTATTGCGGCTCATAATGGCACTGGCTATCAACCATTAATAAAACTAATTTTAAAGCGTTTCGTTGATGCTGAAATTCGTAGGATATTGCGTGATCAGATTCCTAATAAAGTTAACGAATGTAGCTCAGACGATCCCGACGAAGATCCTCTGCAAGCTTCAGCTTAGCAATCGAAGTGCGGGCTACACTAGCCCGCGATCTTCAGACCTTATTAACAGTCCCTAGCAAAAAAATCGAACACTTTAAAACCTTGGTCAGAAGAAAGTTACCGATACCAAAATCTTGTGTATTATGGAATGACTTACTTTCTATTTAATCCTCACTGATTTTATATTCAATTGTAATAATGTTCTTCTACCCCCCTCTACTTTCGCCAAAAGCGATTAATGCTTATAAGAATATTTAGACAATAAAACCATTCTTTATAACTTAATATTTCAAGTATTTTAACTCCTTAAAATCATCCCCTTGAAATCAATCTCTGCTTATAAAGAGTTGATGGAACCTAGCGTGCATCAAGTGTTCTGAGCCTTTCAAACATGAGGCAACCAAGGGACCTCTTCATGCACATATTCAGGATGATCATTGCTAGCATTAGCTTAATCGGTTTATGCGCTTACTCTACCGCGACACCTGCTAAGTCAGACGCTTCAGAAAATCCCTCCGGCGCTCTCATCTGGGATTTTGAAAAGAAAATGAAGCAGCCTAAACAAAGCAGCGGCTCACGTCTCAATCAATTAAAATCATTTAAAAAAATCAAACCTAGGGACGACACAGGTTTAATTACAAATATATTCAACCAAGGCATTCCCTTAAAAACGAGAGAGCTATCAAAAGTCATTTCTCATGGCATTAGTCCTCAAGAGTCGCACTTAAGCACATTACGAATAGCGCAGACTAGAAGTCTTAAGCCACCAACAACGGCCTCAGCATTCGCATTAGAATCAACAACTCCCGCATCAACACACGCCACAAAAGACGCTACAAAAAAACCAACATCTATAACTTGGACACTAGCGGAGTACCACCCAGACAAATTAGTCACCAGCTGGCAAAGTATTCCTGGTCGCGAAGCAGGCCTACTCTGGTGGAAAACGCTCTACCTAACCGAAGTTCGTCATACCATTACGATCAAACCCTCTATCGATAACCTATCACTGTCTAACTTTATTATCGCAACAGAAGTAAGAGAAAGACCAAATGAAAACTACCCCTGGGAAGCAGGCAATGCCGAGGCCGGCCGTGCATCACAGAATAAATTTAAGCATGTGGTTTTACTCGCCATTCAAGATGAATTGATTTTTAGATACCCACAATTAAAACCTTAAAGAGCGTTTTGAAATGAAGCTAACCACATTGCAGGCAGTGCTGAGTATATTAATCGTAAGCGTCTTTGTAATGGTCACCGCTATTATTGCGCTGACACCCGTATTAGGCGGCTATCCACCAGAGACATTCACCGAACATTTAAAAACCTTTACCTCCGTATACTCCGGAATTATTGGGCTGATTATTGGGTATTTTTTTGGCAAGAAAACTGACTGAACTTAACCGACTATCAGTTGATTATTATTAGAATGACACCTATAAATTATTAAGTTGTTTATTATGCGATGCTGAAAGTAAAAGCAGAGAGAATATTGCACCTATTAAAGCCAGCATTCAATAAGCTCATAGAAAGCGCTGAAGGCTAAACAAATAGAAACAACCATTGTGTTACGCCAAAAGTCTCCATTAACAACCGCTTTACGAATTAATATTTCTCTCGCTAACAGAGCTGGAACAAAGCCTTGAAAGAAGTGGCCTACTTTATCGTAATTATTTCTTTCGGCACCGAAAAGACCATCAAAGAATGGGACTTCAGCATAGGTGTAATGGCCGCCAATCATTAGGACAACACAGTGTAATAATATGAAGAAATATAAAATCGGAGTGAGCCTAAACGAGTTGTATGTAGCTGCCAATAACACACCACCGATAAGCGCAGGAGCCACTTCAAGAAACCAAGTAAATTGATCCTTGGGGTTTATTCCAGACCACAATAATACAATCGCAAAAATTATTATCCAGAGTTGTTTGATAGTCTGATACTCCTAAAGGTAATGGCGTAATAAAGGGTAAGTTGTCGCATTCAGCACGGAAAAACTCATTCTCACTGGTTTTATATTCGATTGTAATTTTGCTCTTATGCCTATTTTTAGGTTTCTAATATTTTCCAAAGGCATCTTAACTCTATATAATAGAGCCATGTCAAAAACACTCTCATCCACTAATCGCTACTTAAAAAAACCAAACGCATCAGAGCGCTTGGTTAAAAACGTATCGTCTTCTACAGCAATAGAAACGGGTAAATCTGCGAACGTTTACGCAACCCGAGCATCATCCGTTAAATCCTATCAGCGCTAATTGATTATTGGGTTTTTATACTAAGTGTTAAAATCTTAATCACAAACCTCTTGTATGTCATAAAACTCCTTGCCTTCCACCATGTCCCTAGCGGCATCGTCTAGGACGACAATATCCTTGATGGTCACTTTTTATAGTAACCCCTAAGAGTTTCTAACGAAATAAAATGGGCCTGGCCGCTTTCTATTTTTTGCTTGCGTTCAGCAAGAATATCTTCGTGCCAAGCTGGAGATTCAATAGCAACATCAAGGTCGACTAACGTACTCCATAACGTTTCGATGGTTTGCAACTTCTCAGCGACACTCATCGCTCTAAGTTCATTTTGATTCATTGTTAATGCCTAGTTAAATAGTCTGATAACCCTTGAAGGTAATACTTTAATAAAGAACGCGCTAGTCATCTTGACTGAATAGGCTCGACTTAAATAGCATGCTAAACATCGGAAATATTCATATCAGAAGAAAACAATAAGAATTAGAGAGGCAGCTTTTATTCTCACTAATTTTATATTCAATTGTAACAATGTGCTTCTGACCCCCTATTTTTTGAAATTTTTCTGACTACCAACCCGCTTCCTGAGATATTAATCACGAAAACGATAAGCTTTTAGAAAACTTTTTAAAAAAATCATTACACTTTGTATCACTCATAACAACCTCTATATCATCATCACCATAAATCGATTGAATTTGGTTTTTAATCACCGCCTGATCACTTTTAGATACTTGATAAGTAGTAGCAAAACACTTAATTCCTTCCCAGCCAAACGCCATAAGCCTCTCTGGTGAAATTAATTCCATATTTAACTTATGAAATGCAAATCCGATAAATGCTACTCGATCAGCTTTAATCATTATTTTCTTTATTTCTTTAACATCACTACTGCCTGGGTCAATCCCCTCTGTAAATGTTTTAATACGCTCAGACAGAGATACTAGCAGCTCATGATTTAAACCCCCACCGAAATCAACACTCTCTCCCCTTTTCATCCAAGGTAAATCTCCAACACTTCCGTATGGATGATATATTGTAATTTTAGAAATTAGTTCAGCAGCATCACTTTCGGATATCTGATAATAATTGATAAATGCATGATAAAGGAAATGTTCGACGCAGCGATCATAGTTAAAGATAATCAACTTCACCGAAGATAGTCTTTTTCCCAAATCTGATTTATCGCAATTCTCTGTAATCAACTGAAAGAAACGTATATACCATGTATTATTTAAAGCACTAAAATCAAATTTTCTTTTAATATTGTCATATTTAGAATGGAGTAAACTTTTACACTCAGAAGAGAGCATTGCTTTTACAATTGCTAACTTGCTACAAAAAGCAATACTTTCATTATCCCGATGAGCATCGACAAAATTATCAATAGATATCGCTTGTGGTAGCGCATCTCTAATATGCAAAGCGGATTGAATAGTTTTTTTATAACTTTCATTTACACCCCCCATTGGCATCGCGTATTTTATTGCATCATCAATGTCAGAATCACCACCAACCTGTACACCATGATGCCAACGTAAATCTAGCAACTTAGCAATAACTCCTTTTAGCTCTTCTCCAGTAGGTAATCCCACTTCTTTACTGGCACCTGCACCTATCACAAAGACAGTATTCATTAATCTTTATCTCTTAGTTTAAGACAATATGAAAAAGAGTATTAACAACACCAGTAATAAAAAAAAGTGGACACCTTTGTCTATTGCATCTCATTTTTTTAACCATTTATAGATCATATTTAAGTTCATATGCATGAACACCACCTTCTTGGATAATTATCATCGAGCCTGCGATACTCTCAAGCTCACCCGCCCCAGACCCGTCCAATATTAAAACTTCTAGTGATTCAGAATCTTTATTCATTACACCTTTATGCACTAGAGTAAATGAACCTATTTTACCATCTACTTTCCCAGTGAACTCCTCTATGGCATAGTAAACCGCAACACCATTCTCAGTTCTTTTGCTAATCATCTGACCAACTCCAGATCCTTCGAGTCCCCCACTATAAGATTTATTAATAAGCATCCTTCCAGCGGGTGCAACATCATCATTTTGTAGTTCCAAGTTAACTTCAAATTTTCCTTTAGCAGACATAGTTTTTTCCTGTTCAATGGTTTCATTTGCTTGTGAAGTGCCAGCATATCCTAGAAATATAAACATTAAGATGGCATAAACTAGCGTGTCGACCTGTTCAAATCTACTACTCATGCGGATGCTCATTAAATTGTTTCGCGCTATCGCCAATTTTGAACCAGCTCGGCTTCTCACTAACAAATTCATGGAATTTATTTTCTATTTTAATTTCACTGTCGAGGCAATTTGCATTGATTGGAAAGGAATCCATTTCCGATAGGACCTCTCCAAGAGCAGTACCACAAACCGAACAAAAACAACGATTATATTTATACGGCGGTTCAGCCTTATAAGTAGCTATTTTGTTACGGCCAGATGTAATTTCAAACTTATCCGATTTTACGAATACCAATGAACTTGCGCCGACTTTTCGGCAACGACTACAATGGCACATACCCATCATGCTTGGATCTTCTTTCAACTCAAATCGGATGGTTCCGCAACAACAACTTCCTTCAATCATTTAGCTTATCCTATGAATGTTTTTTTGAGTCATCTTAAAGATTCAAAAAAACCTTCCCGAATGACTCTAGAAAGAAACAGACACCCAAGTGATCGTTAAGTTGCGACCGCAAATATCTGAAATGACCCTATATAAATTTGAATATCGAAAGAGAAAACAACCAGCCAGAAACCAAAAACCCCCGAAGCCAAAAGCGACGAGGGTTATCTATTCTTACTGATTACTTTAAAAACAAGAATTTGGTGGAGCCTAGCGGGATCGAACCGCTGACCTCAACACTGCCAGTGTTGCGCTCTCCCAGCTGAGCTAAGGCCCCATATTTGGGTGGGATCGTTAAGCTATTGTCAGTTGCCTGACTCACTTTAAACGGACGGCCATTTTAGCGATGCCGCCCCGCCAGTCAAGCCCTTTGACCGGCATTTGACTGATTCTGGCCTAATTCGCGCTATTTAATCCTTTATACGCTTTTTCCATTGCCTTCATCTGCTTTTTAGACACCCCGCCCAGCACGTCTATGCCATTTCTAAGCCGTGCTCGCGTCATATCTGAGCCAAGCAATGCCATGGCATCCATTACTGAGAAAGAGGCCGTGCTGCCCGATACAGCAATGAATAACGGCGCTAAAAAGTCTTTTACTTTCAACTCTAACGCATCGGCTAAGCCTTTAAGCTCTTCAAACAACGCATCACGCTGCCAATCGCCCAAAGCTTCAAGTCGCCAAAGGGCAAACTGTAAGATTTTTAGCTGTTCGGCGGTATCTAGCTTTAACGCAGCAAAGCTCTGCTCGTTAATATCCAATAGGCCAGAACCCAAAAAGGCGGTCTTGGGAATAAAATCACTCAACGTATCCATTCGTTGCTGCACATGAGGAATCACACTAAGTAAGGTCTCACGATTTAAACCCCACTCAATTAACTTATCGGCTAACTGCTCGGCCGTTAATGATTCACGAATCCATAAACCGTTTAACCAGCTGAGCTTGTCTAAATCAAATATTGGACCACCTAATGAAACACGCTGCACGTCAAAGGCTTCTAACATTTCTTCTAAGGTGAATTTCTCACGTTCATCTGGCATTGACCAACCCATGCGACCTAAATAGTTCACCACTGCTTCGGGCAAATAACCCATGCGCTGGTAATACAAAATACTGGTCGGGTTTTTACGCTTACTGAGCTTACTTTTATCGGGGTTACGCAATAACGGCAAATGACACAGCGTTGGCATATCCCAACCAAAATATTCATATAAGAGTTGATGCTTAGGCGCAGAGTTAATCCACTCTTCACCCCTTAATACATGGGTTATTTCCATTAAATGATCATCAACCACATTGGCTAAATGATACGTTGGCATACCATCAGACTTTAAGAGTATTTGCGCATCAACGGTTGACCAATCTAATTCAATTTCACCGCGTAACATATCACTGACTACACACTTACCTTCTGATGGCACTTGCATACGCACAACAAACGGCGCGCCATCGGCTTCGCGTTGCTGTTGCTCGGCTTCACTTAAAATAAGGTCGGCGGGTTTTAATGCGCGGTTTTCACCTGACGCTTTTATACTGGCGCGAAGCTCATCAAGCTCTGCGGCAGAGCGATAGCATTTAAAGGCATGGCCGTTATCAATTAATTGCTGCGCATGTGTTTGGTAAATATCGCCACGCTCACTTTGACGATAAGGGCCAAAATCACCGCCAACATCTGGACCTTCATCCCAATCCAAACCTAACCAGCGCAGTGAATCATAAATCATCTGCTCTGATTGCTCAGTGCTTCTTACTTGATCGGTATCTTCAATACGTAAAACAAACTTGCCACCATGTTGCTTGGCAAAACAAAGATTGAATAAGGCAATGTAGGCTGTGCCCACATGAGGATCACCAGTAGGTGATGGTGCAATACGAGTTCTAACGTTCATGAATAAAGACGTGTCCAATACTAGGAAATAGAAAAACAGAATTATACGTTAAGTCGGTGACCTAAATTAAGCGAAGAACAGCGGCTTTTTTCACCTACTGGCAATAAATTAACGGTCAATGGCCCAGTTATGACCCGGCTTTGACTAAGTTATCGGCAATTCAGCCGAATCAGCACCATGAATACGATTAAATTTAACCACAGCAAAGGCGATAACACTGCCTACAAGTGTTGTTAGTACAGCCATCATTTGCAGCAAACGTTCACTATCAAAATTAGCTAGAGCAAAAGCAATGGTTAAACCGAGCATCAATAACATGGCGATATTTTGAAAAAAATTGCTCGCAGCAATAACGCCACCCAATGTATGCTCTGCCGCCTGCCATTGAATATAAGCATTTAATGGCACCACTAACAATGATGATGAAATACCCATAACGCAGTACACGCCAGCAAAAACGATGGGCATATTCAAAAAGGCTATCGGCGTGCTCAAAAAAGTTAACGTCCATAACCCTGCTGATAAACCAATAACACCCAGGGGGACTAATTTTAAATTAATGGTGTCTCGCGAAAATCGGGTAACAAGAAAGGCGCCTATCGCAAGACCCACTGCAGACGAAGCCAATATAGCTTGAATAACTGCGGCATTGGTTATACCGGCATGTGCTTTAGCGAACGCAGGAAATGCTGCTAGCATGCCCTGCCCCACAGCCCAAAAAAGTGACAAACCTAATACCGGAATAAACAAGCGATTATCTTTGAGTAAATAAAAAATCGATAGTCGAGGCGTTTGCAAACCTAAATCATTTTTCGTTTGCGAAAGTACTTCTGGCTTTTCAGGAATACGATAAACTAAATATATTTGAAATGCCGCTAGCGCTATTAAGCCCAAACCTAATGGCCACATTGTGGAGGTAACTGCGTTTTTATTACCCACCGCCGATGCGCTTTGCAAAAGCTGATACAAATATTCAAAACCAACAGAAAAAATAACCGTGCCTAATAAAATACCGGCAATCACTATTGCCTGCGCCAAACCATTGGACTCAGCCAAACGGTTTTTACCAAAAAATATTTTTAAATACGATAATTTTGCGGGCGAGTAAAAAGCGGATTGCACAGCCATTAACAATGTCATTGCCATTGCCGGCCAAAACCAGCCTAAGTAATAAAACAAGGTAATCATAAAGGTGAGTGACAATGAAGCCCATGCAGCCAATTTCATCATGGTGGGCTTAGGCGTGCTATTAGCAATGCGCCCTATGGGCACCACTAAAGTAATATAGGGCAGTAAAATAAGCGCGTTAATAATGGCGATAAGAATGATTTGATAGCCACCATCGTGCACTTTAAATACGGTGTTTTGCAATGTAATCTTATGACCAAGATCTATAACTGCATTTAAGAATATAACGATATAAAATGCTTTAGCACCTGAATAAGAGAGTAATGCCTTCAAAATAATTACCTGCTTAATGGCTTATAAAAAAACACTATAACAGATTGGCAAAAAAAAATGCCGCCCCATTCATAGGGCAGCATTTTCTTTAATTGTAGTTGTTATTTAAATAGCCTTTATTATATTTTTATTGGCTAATATTTTACTTTCTTATTATTGTTATTTCTTATAGATTCAGCTTCAAATCTACATAACCTCTCATTTACATAACTTCTTATATAACTTCTTATCGACATAACTTCTGATCTACAAAAATTCTAATCTACAAAAATTCTAATCTACAAAAATTCTAATCTACAAAAATTCTAATCTACAAAACTTTTGGTTTAAATAACCCTAGGTCTACATAACTTCAGGTTCGTCTAACTCTTTCCTACATTAAAGTTTAAATATGAAATTTTCAGATTTAAACTTTTCAACTATAAACAGCGCCTTTGCTTGTCTTTTTTAAGATCTTTTTAAAGGCCTT
>Ga0209198_1003572_pt1 | contig 10049 bp, 10 predicted proteins | sample COGITO_mtgs_1105_2_FD_184804 | JGI IMG/M metagenome (GOLD analysis project Ga0209198, IMG submission 184804) | Pelagic marine microbial communities from North Sea - COGITO_mtgs_110519 (SPAdes) (version 2) | ecosystem: Environmental > Aquatic > Marine > Epipelagic ...
GCGGTTTCGTCCTTGTCCGCTTAGGAGACATTGGCGCAGGCCGCAGCGAATGTCCGGTTTCCGCCCTTAGTGCCGGTTGTCACTTCCGGACTGTACCGGCCATTAACCGATCATCGCGATGCTGCACCGCAGCTTCCCTGAAGCAGACATTGCCCCATGAGCGCAGCATTTTGGCATTGTGGATGTCTGAGCGGACCTTGCAGCCGTTCAGCGGTCCTATCTCAATGTCCGCTCTAAGCCGACGGCCGCTCAAATTTTGCCACTCAATTGGTTGCGATGGCCCGGTGGATTCCATTTTGCGACCTCTCCGCCGTTTGTTAGCGGAAAGAAGGGCCATGCGACCACACCGTTAGAGAATGACGTATCCCATGCGTAATGGGTGTGACTTGGTGCAATGAAAAGCTCGGAAAGATACTGACGCAGCCTTGATCTCGATTGGCGGTTAAAACATTTGCACTTGGCATAATCTGCAAATCACCGCCCTCGTAGGATTTCGAAGTGCTCAGCTGCAAAACCAGCGTAAGTTTGCGCTGTCTCGCGAACCGCCCATCACCAATGTCTGAGTGCCATGCGAAATGACCACCAGACGCCGCATTGTAGGTCGAGACTTGCGGGCTTTCCGCGAAGTCACGTAGGTCAAAGTCAAATCGATCTCGGTTCGATGTTCGCACGAGGTCAATCAGACGGTCCATGACCCAACCCATGCCGTCGATCTTGTCGATCCAAACCAATTCTGAACGGCGCTGATTATGATCACGGTTTTTACCGACAAGAAGCGCCTCGTCTTTAGGTGCCGATGCAATACTGGCAATGATCCGTTCGCACTCCACAACACTGAAAGCTTTCGGCATGGAGTGGAGGGACATCACCGCATCGCCCCTTTCAAGCAATCGAGACTGTGGGACCGTTGAGAACCGCAGCGAGTTTTGGCTTGCGGACCGTGTTTCGCGCCGCCGATTGCGCCATGACCATCTGCTTTATCCGCGTGGACGATGTCCTTGGGTTGTACGTCACCTGAGAAATTTGTTTGCCCATATCGCGCAGATACGCATCCACAACCAAATTGTGAGGATTGCTACCCCAGTCCTCGCCAACAACAAAGATATCGACGTCCACGGCTTTACAGCCCGAAACGTATTCCAGTTCGTGATAGGGGCGAACAATGTCGACACAACTTAGCGCCTCTAGCATTTCGACCCGTTGGTCCAATGGCACGACAGGAACGTTGGGTTTATACATATTCACAACCTCGTCGGACGCGACGCCAACGGCGAGGATATCACCCAAGCTCTTGCAATGTTTCAACAATGCAAGGTGACCGACATGAAGAAGGTCAAACGTGCCGACGGTGTAAACGATCATGGTTCATTTTATCCTGTTGCCTACCCATAAATGGTGCTAGCGAACAGGAACTGAAATCCACGAACGCACGACATTTATTCAGTAGTTTCATACAATTAAGCTGAGAACGCTCCAGGCCATCATAGGTTGGGGCGGGTAGGTGTTTTGAAAGCTACATGTTTCAATTGCACGCAGAATGGAAAGTGAGTGAGTGCCTGTCGAACTTCGACGAAGCATCAGGTCACCTAACGCAAAGGACATGCCATGACAACCGAGAACGCAGCTGACGCGCCGACAAGGCCAATCCTGTCCTACATCAAAGATCTGCCGAATTTGTGTTCTCTCGCGGGGCTGGCGTGCACTCTTTTGGCAATTTATTTCTTGATCACCGGTGTCTATGCCGCCGCCATGATCGGCATGATCTGGGCGGTTGGGTTCGATTGGGCCGATGGTTTGATTGCGCGCAAAATGAAGGGGCGCACTGGGGCCGACCGGCAATTTGGTGGGCAGCTGGATTTGCTCATCGATATTGTCAGCTACGGTGTGACCCCCGCGCTTTTGGTTCTGAGCTATGGTAATTTCCATCCAGCATTCCTGCCGGTCGCATTTATTATGCTGGTTTTCGGTGCCGTCCGCCTGAGTTACTTCAGTACATTTGGCTTGTCAGGTGATGCGAAATATACAGGGTTAGCTATTGATAACAATAGCATCTTTCTTGTGTTCCTTTTCATGTTTGCCGATTATTTCAGCCAACCAACCTTTGCCATCATGCTTGCAGTCGCAGGCCTGTGTCTTGCAACCCTGAACGTCTCTCAAATCAAAACCCCAAAGCTGTCGGGTAATCCTGTGAACGTTGTCTTACTCGCGACCTACACGCTCGCAGTCACGGCAATCTATGGTAGGAATCTGCTATAGGTTTTGGACTTACGGGCGCATGTTCACAGATCCAAGAAGGCAAGTCGCGCTGTGCATAGCAGACGTCGATACTCCTCGCAGCATCCGGTAAAATGGGCTCCTAGCCGCCGTTCGCTGCACTATGCAACGAGGTCTGCTATGGGCCGTTCGTGAAGAACGACCCAAATTTTAGATTTCAACAGCTTCAGCAATTGCCAACGCATCTTCAAGTTCAACACCCAAGTATCTTACCGTGCTGTCCATCTTCGTGTGCCCTAGCAGAAGCTGAACGGCGCGCAGGTTACCCGTCTTCTTATAAATCTGAGTGACCTTCGTGCGTCGCATTGAATGGGTCCCATAAGCTGTCATTTCCAACCCGATGGACGAAACACAATCCTGCACGTTACGGGCATACTGATGCGTTGAGATGTGTAGACGCTCGTGAAAACGTCCTGGCCAGAGATACTCAGACCCAACCATCAGCGGATGTTCCATCCACTTCGCTATGGTGTCGCGCGTGCCCTCGGAAATTTCAAACCGGACCGGCTTTTGGGTTGTGCTTTGCAGCACCGATGCCCGTTCTTTGATCTGTCCGGACGCCATAACATCGACGACTTTCATCCGCACCAGGTCACAACCGCGCAATTTGCTGTCGATGGCCATATTGAACAGCGCAATATCTCGAAGGTTCTCGGCCAGTTCCAGCCTGACAAGTATCGCCCAGACATGTTTGGGCTTCAGCGGCCGTTTCTGGCCAACCATGCGACCCTTGTTCCAAGCAGGGCGAAGTGCGCGAATGGCCGGTAAGTTTGGTGTTTGCATGATAGTTCCACCGATCCGCCATGCCCTCCCACATCGACAATCCAACGTTGACAGCGCATCAAATCATGAAATGCTGCCCTGCATCCGAGGTCGGCTTAGAGCCAAAGCGCCCATTTTCTCTGATGTATCGAATGGCGGCTACTACAGGCCACATCCAATATACGTCCCAACCCTAGCGAAACTAGATTGTATCAGGCGGCGGATTTGCCGCAATGAACGGCCCACAGAGGGTGGATAATTAGGGGTGTATGAATATGATTAATCATTAAATACCATTACATAATAATGATTTAGATTAATTATATGGTGCCCGCGGCCGGACTCGAACCGGCACGGCCTTACGGCCAAGAGATTTTAAGTCTCCAGTGTCTACCATTCCACCACGCGGGCACAGCGCTATTCCTACGCACACGCGGCGTCTTGGGCAAGCCGTGATCACAGGTCAGTGGGCATAGGTTCGTCTAAAAGTGCGCGCTCTTGCAGCCATGGGTTCATTTCCACGGCAGCGCGCAACGCGGCTTGCGCCTCTTCGTTGCGCCCAAGCCCCATTAGGGTCAGTCCTTTACCTGATAACGCTGCAATATGATTAGGTGTGATTTCCAGCGCGCGATCAAGATCGGCGAGGGCCGCTTCGAAATTACTGCTTAGATAATTTGCGAATGCGCGCTGGTTGTACCCTTCGGCATAGTCGGGGCAGTAATCCACAAGCCGGTCAAGGACATTCCGCGCGCCAAGAAAGTCGAAACTCGCCCTTCGGGACATGCCTTCGTCCAACATCGCTTGGGCCAATTCGTCGGGTGCATCAGTCCAAATCTCCCAAAGCTCGCGGGTCAGAACTTGGGCCTCTCCCTGCCCCCGGGATTCGCCGAGTGCGACTACGATTTCAGATGTGCGTTGACTATAATCTGTCACAGGTGGACAGACTTCAGCAAAGGCGGGCGCAGCCATCAGGCTTAAAGGGAGAATGCATTTCATACCAAACTATCTGCGGCAACGACCCTTTGGGTCAAGTCAGACGCCGGCAGTCGGCGACATTGGGGCCACGCCTTCTTCTTTAACCGCTTGCATCGCGACATAGGTTGATGTGTTTGATACATGCGGGAGCGTAGATATTTTATCTGCCAAAACAGCGCGATAGCCGGTCATCCCCGCCGTCCGTACCTTGAGCAGGTAATCAAACGCCCCTGCGATCAAATGACACTGTTCGATTTCAGGCACCAGCAAGACAGCATCGTTAAATGCGGCCAACGCGCTTTCACGTGTGTCTGACAGTTTCACTTCAACGAACGCGACGTGATCTCGCCCCAAGCGAATGGGATCATAAAGTGCACGGTAGCCACGGATGACACCTTGGTCTTCTAACCGCTTCAATCGCGCCTGTGTCGGCGACTTTGACAGCCCTATCCGACGCGCAAGCTCGGTCACACTCACACGGCCTTCCACCGTCAGGATGTTGAGGATCTTACGGTCAAATGCATCCAGTTCAGAAAACGTTTCGGCCACTTTACCCGCCTTCAATAAGTCATTTCACCTCCCAGAGTGGCATGATGAAGGCAGATTGGCTATCACTTTTCATGTATCATAGGCTATCTCAACTGAGGAACCTGCGATGTCCCCCGATCACAGCACAGATATGCGCCACCAAATCGACCAATCTATGTACAAGAATGAATCCGCAACCGTTGAAACTCTTGTCCAGACGGCAAGCTTGTCCACGGCAGATCGTGCCCGCATTTCCGAACGCGCGGCCGCATTAGTGACCAAAATTCGAAACAGCTCCGATCCTGGCCTGATGGAAGTGTTCCTCGCCGAATATGGCCTCTCAACCGATGAAGGTATCGCGCTGATGTGTCTGGCAGAAGCCTTGCTGCGCGTGCCCGACGCAGAAACTATGGACGAGCTGATCGAGGACAAAATCGCGCCGTCAGATTGGGGCAAGCATTTAGGTCATTCCGCCTCTTCCTTGGTCAATGCCTCGACATGGGCGTTGATGTTAACAGGGCGTGTTTTGGATGACGAACAACCCGGTCTCACCCGCCATCTGCGCAGTGCCGTAAAGCGGTTGGGTGAACCTGTTATTCGCAGCGCCGTAGCCCGCGCGATGCGCGAAATGGGCCGTCAATTTGTACTTGGCGAAGATATCAGCAAAGCCATGAAGCGTGCAGAAGGGATGCAAGCCAAAGGTTTCACCTACAGTTACGATATGCTGGGCGAAGCGGCCCGCACTGAGGCAGATGCCAAAGGCTATCACCTTGCCTATTCCCGCGCCATCAGTGCGATTGCAGAGCATTGCACCCATAGCAGCGTCGCCGAAAACCCCGGTATCTCGGTGAAACTGTCGGCCCTCCACCCCCGCTATGAGGTCGCTCAAGAAGCGCGGGTGATAGAAGAACTGGTACCCCGCGTGCGGGCCTTGGCGCTGCTCGCAAAATCGGCGGGCATGGGTTTTAACATTGATGCGGAAGAAGCAGATCGCCTCTCACTGTCGCTCGACGTAATTGGTGCTGTGCTATCGGAACCTGCGCTGGCAAAATGGGAAGGCTTTGGCATCGTCGTACAGGCCTACGGGCAACGTGCGCCTTTGGTGATCGATTGCCTGTATGACATGGCCACCCGCCTCGATCGCAAGATCATGGTGCGACTTGTGAAAGGCGCCTATTGGGACGCCGAGATTAAGCGCGCCCAAGTCGAAGGTATCGACGGTTTTCCCGTCTTTACCGCCAAGCAGCACACCGACATCAGCTATATCAGCAATGCGCGCAAACTACTGGGCCTGACCGACCGCATCTATCCACAGTTCGCCACCCACAATGCTCATACGGTCGCTGCTGTTCTGGATATCGCCCAGCAAATGGGTTGCGGGTCGGGCACCTTCGAATTCCAGCGCCTGCATGGCATGGGTGAAACGCTGCATACCATTGTCCTACAGGCTGAGAATACCCGCTGCCGTATCTATGCCCCTGTCGGCGCGCATGAGGACTTGTTAGCCTATCTTGTGCGCAGGCTCTTGGAGAACGGTGCGAACTCAAGCTTCGTCAACCAGATTGTCGATGAAGATGTACCTCCACAGGTGGTTGCCGCTTGCCCGTTCGACGCGATTGGCCAAGGCCCTGTTTTGCCAACAGGTCCGAACATCTTCCAACCCGAGCGCGCGAACTCCATGGGATGGGACCTGACGCATAAGCCAACGCTGGAGACTATCGCAAAAGGTCGTGCGCCTTATCTGGACGCGTCCTTTGTCGGGCATCCGCTTATCTCGTCTGACAGCGTGTATCCGAGAGCATCGCTCGACAATCCCAACGATGTCGTCAATCCGGCAGCGTCCAATGATGTTGTTGGCCGCGTCCAGATCGCCACTAAGACAGACATTGACGCAGCTCTTGATCAAGCAAAACCTTGGGCAGCTGATGTCGAAACCCGCGCTGCCGCTCTCAACGCTGCCGCAGATGCCTATGAGGCGCATTCAGCGGAGCTTTTTGCCATACTGACCCGTGAAGCAGGCAAGGCCCTGCCCGATGCCGTCGCCGAACTGCGAGAGGCGGTCGATTTCCTGCGTTATTACGCAGCACAGGCTCACCCCGACCAAGCGGCCCGCGGCATCTGGACCTGCATCAGTCCTTGGAACTTTCCATTGGCGATTTTCACGGGCCAGATTGCTGCCGCTCTTGCAGCAGGTAATGCTGTGCTTGCAAAGCCTGCCGAACAGACGCCTTTGATTGCCACGCGCGCTGTGGCGCTATTACACAAAGCAGGTGTCCCGACTAACGCGCTGCAACTCTTGCCAGGCGGCGGCGATGTCGGTGCAGCTCTGACAGGTGATCCACGGATCAACGGCGTGGCGTTCACAGGCTCTACTGCTACCGCCCTGAAAATCCGCGGCAACATGGCGGCTTATTGCGTCCCCGGCACGCCGCTGATCGCTGAAACAGGAGGGCTGAACGCGATGATCGTGGATAGTACCGCCCTGCCCGAGCATGCGGTGCGTGACATCATCAACGGGGCGTTTCGGTCCGCAGGACAGCGATGTTCAGCGCTGCGATGCCTTTATGTACAGGAAGATATCGCTGAGAATCTGCTGACTATGTTGAAAGGTGCAATGGATGAATTGCACGTAGGCGATCCTTGGCATCTATCAACGGATGTCGGGCCTGTGATCGACCAACTTGCCCGCCAGGGGATTGCCGATCATATCGCGCAAGCCTCGGAAGAAGGCCGGATTATTCATCAACTAGCGGCGCCGACGGACGGACATTTCATTGCCCCAACTGCCATACGGGTCAAAGGCATTTCAGACATGACCAAAGAAATCTTTGGCCCTGTCCTACATGTCGCAACCTTCAAAGCCTCTGAATTGGATGCCGTAGTCGATAGCATCAATGCCACAGGCTACGGGCTGACATTTGGCCTGCACACCCGCATCGACGACAGGGTGCAGACGATTGTGGAAAAGGTGCAAGCAGGCAATATCTACGTCAATCGCGACCAAATCGGGGCAGTTGTCGGCAGCCAACCCTTTGGCGGTGAAGGTCTGTCTGGAACCGGGCCCAAAGCAGGTGGCCCGCACTATTTGCCGAGGTTCACAGCACAGCCTTCGCCAAAGGCCGATGGTTTCTGGGCGGGTGCAGTAGAGATGAAATCTCTTAAGAAACGCATTGCCGAAGCAGATTTGCCTCCGATGACAACGCCCCGCGATCTGCCCGGCCCAACGGGCGAATCTAATCGCCACAGCGCGCACCCGCGCGGTCCAATTCTTTGCATGGGACCAGGCGCCAAGGCGGCGCAAGATCAGATGGCTGTGGTGAAATCCTTAGGCGGGATCGCTGTCAGTACAGAAGGTGATCTCGCACCGGCGCAGTTGGCAGAGATTGCATCACTGGGCGCAGTCATCTGGTGGGGCGATGCTGAGACGGGGCGCGCGATTGAGGCAGAGCTCAGCAAACGCGAAGGTCCGATTACAGCGCTTGTGACGGACATCCCGGATGCTGCACACGTCCTGCATGAACGGCACGTCTGCATTGATACAACCGCTGCCGGCGGCAACGCAGCACTCTTAGCAGAGGTGGCAGGCCCAGCTTTGACTTGACCGCCGCACAAGGTTCAGGGACGGTCGCGGTATGTTTCCAATCCGCGACCACAACCCGTCTGAACGCACGCCCTATGTGACCCTTTGCCTGATCGCCATCAACGTGGTGATCTTTCTGGCGGGGCTTGCGCTCTTTCAGGATCAGCGCGCCTTGTCACAGCTTTACTATGATTATGCGCTCTTGCCAGTCCGCCTATCGAATGGCGAGAATTATTCAGCGTTGGTGACGTCCATTTTTTTGCATGGCGGGTTCATGCATCTGGCAGGCAACATGCTGTTTTTATGGATATTCGGAGATAATCTTGAAGATGAAATGGGGCATTTGCCGTTTCTTGCCTTCTATCTTGCTTGCGGCGTTGGTGCGTCGCTTGCACAATTCGCCTTCGACCCGATATCAAACATACCAACTGTTGGGGCTTCGGGTGCAATCGCGGGTGTAATGGGCGGCTATCTCTTGCTCTACCCCAAAGCGCGGGTCGATATCTTTGTTTTCTTCATCGTGTTCTTCCGCATTTTCCCAATTCCCGCGTGGATAATGCTCGGGCTTTGGTTCGCCATCCAGCTCTTCAGCGGGATCAGCGTCGACACTTCGGCTGGTGGCGTCGCCTATTGGGCACATGCGGGCGGGTTTGTGATTGGACTGATGTTCACCCTGCCACTTTGGTTCAAACTTGGCGGTGGGCTGTTTTGGCGGCAAACACACGGCCACCCGCCCCATCCTGAGGCGCGTTACGGGCGCAGCAGCATTCCCAAAGTGCGCCGCTAGGTTTTGCGGATCACCTTCGCGAAGGTTTCAAAGATCGGCTCGTTGGCACAGATGAGGTTGCCATCTGCAAGCACGTCATCTCCGGGGTTCAGGGGCTCTAAGATGCCGCCTGCTTCGCGCACAATCAAAACGCCCGCAGCGATATCCCACGCGTGCAAGCCGCGCTCCCAGAAACCATCATAGCGGCCTGCGGCCACATACGCCAAATCGAGCGCCGCAGCCCCAAACCGACGCACACCAGCACAAGCCGGCAGCAAGCGCGCAAGATCTTGGATCGTTTCGGGCAAATCGGCACGACCTGCGAACGGCAGACCCGTTGCAAAAATACTTTCGATCAAACGGTGCCGGCCCGAAACCCGCATGCGGCTTTCATTCATCCAAGCGCCTGCGCCTTTTTCAGCATAGAACATCTCGTCCTTCGCGGGATCATAGACGACACCGGCAACGATCTGCCCTTTATGTTCCAATGCGATGGAAACAGCCCAGTGTGGCAAGCCATGCAGGAAGTTTGTTGTGCCATCCAGCGGGTCAACAATCCAACGGCGTGTCGGGTCGACGCCTTCGATCTCTTTGCCCTCTTCACCAAGAAAGCCGTAGCTCGGGCGGGCATGCATCAGTTCTTCTTTGATCAGCGCCTCTGCGGCCTTGTCGGCGCGGCTGACAAAATCGCCGGGGCCCTTTGAACTGACCTGAAGGTTTTCAACTTCACCAAAGTCCTTCAGCAAACCGCGCCCCGCTTTGCGGGCGGTTTTCATCATAACATTCAGGTTTGCACTGCCAGCCATCTGCTCAGTCCTTGGTTTGGGATTAAGCGCGGCGTATAGGCCCAAGCGTTGCGCGGAACAAGGGGCAACGCAGCCTTAACTAGGAAGAGCGTTGTTGGCCAAGTGTAACCTGCTGGGTAACCGGCGGTCAGTGGCCTAGCCCGCGCGCTGCAGCTTGACCGCTTCTTGGCGTGCAAGCCTGATAAGATGCGCCATGTATGGGCGACTTGTATCGTCTTCGCGGGTCGCGGCGTAAAGGCGACGGGTGATGCCCTCTTTTGTCAACGGACGGGTGATGTAGTCGGAGTTGTATCGCACTTGTTGCACCACCCAATCGGGCAAAACGGCAACACCGCGGTTCGACGCAACCAAGAGCAAG
>Ga0209198_1003580_pt1 | contig 10032 bp, 8 predicted proteins | sample COGITO_mtgs_1105_2_FD_184804 | JGI IMG/M metagenome (GOLD analysis project Ga0209198, IMG submission 184804) | Pelagic marine microbial communities from North Sea - COGITO_mtgs_110519 (SPAdes) (version 2) | ecosystem: Environmental > Aquatic > Marine > Epipelagic ...
AGCGCATACGATTGGAACACCATTGCAATGCCACGCTGTGCAGGCGGCACGTCGTTGACGACGGTCCCATCGATTTCCAGCGTACCATCGGAAATCTTTTCAAGGCCCGCAATCATGCGCAGCAACGTGGACTTGCCGCATCCCGATGGGCCGACAAAGACGATCAACTCGCCCTTTTCGATGTCTAGGTTGATGTTGTTAAGCACGTTGACCGTGCCGCCATATGTCTTGGCCACATCCGTTAGTTTCAGGTCTGCCATGGTCGTCCCCTCCCGTGGACGCGCCCGCTGGTTCGGGCGCTTGTTTGTGCGTTCAAATCTTGCGGGCCAGGGCCACTTGCCAGGGTCCAAGGTGCAATATGTTGTCTGGTCCGGGCCCGATGCTGCCAAGCTCGGCACCGATGGTCACCCAGTCGCCTGCCGGCAGGCCGTGCGCCGCTGTGGTGTCGCTGAGGTTCACGGCGCAGAAAATCGTCTCGTCGTCATGATGACGGGTGAAATAGACGACCTCGCCTGCGGATTTGACGCCGTCATGCTCACCTTTTTGCAGGGCCGGGTGCGTTTTGCGAAAGCCGATAGCCTTGCGGTAATGGTGCAAAAGTGATCCCGGATCCGCCTCTTGGGCGGCAACAGAATTTCGGGCGTGTTCGGGGCTGATGGGCAGCCATGGATCGCCGGTGGTAAAGCCCGCGTTCCGGTTGGACGCTTCCCATGCCATGGGCGTGCGACACCCGTCGCGCCCCTTGAACTCTGGCCAGAATTCGATGCCGTATGGATCCTGAAGATCCTCAAACGCCACATCGGCTTCGGTCAATCCCAACTCTTCGCCCTGATAGATGCAGGTAGAGCCGCGCAGGCACATCATCAGCGTCGACAAAGCGCGCGCGGCTGCATGTGACAGATTCCAGCGGGTCATATGTCGCACCACATCGTGGTTCGAAAACGCCCAACAGGCCCAGCCATCGCTGACCAACCGGTCGACATCGCCCATTACTTTGGCGATACGCGCGGCCGTCGGCATCGTGGGGGACAGCAATTCAAAGCTGTAGCACATGTGCACACGGTCATCGCCCGTCGTATATTCGCCCATAATCTCGAGCCCCATTTGGGCGTCGCCGACTTCGCCGACGGCTGCAGCGGCATCGTACTCCTCCAACACCGCGCGGAACCGCTCGAGGAAGGCGAGGTTTTCGGGTTGGTTCTTGGAATAGAGGTGCAGTTGGTGGTTATAGGGGTTCACGCTGGGTGCAATTGTTGCGTCGCGCTGATCCTTTGGCAGCGCAGGGTTAGAGCGCAGCAGCTTGTCGTGGATGTAGAAGTTGATGGTGTCGAGCCGGAACCCGTCCACGCCCCGATCCAGCCAGAACCGCACCACGTCCAGCAGCGCGTCTTGGACCGCAGGGCAGTGAAAGTTCAGGTCCGGCTGCGAGGTCAGAAAATTGTGGAGGTAGTATTGTTCGCGACGCCCATCCCATTGCCATGCGGATCCGCCAAAGATCGACAGCCAGTTGTTCGGTGGCGTCCCGTCGTCTTTGGGTTCGGCCCAGACGAACCAGTCGGCTTTGTCGTTGTCCCGGTTGGCGCGGCTTTCCTTGAACCATGGGTGTTCGTCCGAGGTGTGCGACAACACAAGGTCGATCATGACCCGCAAGCCAAGGCTGTGCGCTGTTTCCGTCAGGACGTCGAAATCGGACATGGTCCCAAACATCGGGTCGATCCCGGTGTAGTCGGACACATCATAGCCAAAGTCCTTCATCGGCGAGGTGAAAAACGGGGAAATCCAGATTGCATCGACGCCCAGTGACGCGATGTAGGGGAGCCGCTGGGTGATCCCGTTCAGATCGCCGATGCCATCCCCGTTGCTGTCCTGAAAGCTGCGCGGATAGATCTGATAGATCACGGCCCCGCGCCACCAATCCTTGTCAACAACAAGTGCATTGGCCCTGTCGATGTTCGTCGTTTCGTTCATGTCGGTCCTTTTATTTCACTGAACCGGCCAGCAGGCCGCGTACGAGATATTTCTGCATGGCAAAAAAGACGATCAGAGGCACCGAGATGGAAACAAAGGCCGCCGTGGCCAGAATTTCCCAGTTGCCGCCGCGTGTGCCCAGCAGGTTGACGATCTGGTCGGTCATCACAGTGGTTTGCCCGGTGGCGTCGATCAGGAAAACCTTGGCCACCAGCAGATCGTTCCATGTCCACAAGAACTGGAAGATCGCAAATGACGCCAGAGCCGGAAACGACAGTGGCAGGATAATCTTGGTAAAAATCTGAAAATCCGTTGCGCCGTCCACTTTGGCATTTTCAATGATGTCGCGTGGCAGTCCGACCATGTAATTTCGCAAGAGATAAATCGCGAGCGGTAAGCCGAACCCGGTATGGGCCAGCCAGGCACCAAGGTATCCTTTCCCGATGCCGATATCGACGTGCAGTTTCAGCAGCGGGATCAGCGCCAATTGCAACGGCACCACAAGCAATCCAACTACGGCAGCAATCAACAGTGCCCGCCCAGGAAAATCCATCCACGCCAGCGCATAAGCCGCAAAGGCCGCAACGACGATGGGTATGATGGTGGCTGGGATCGTGACGGTCAGCGTGTTGAAAAACGCCTTGGCCATATTGTCGCCGGGTCCACCGCTGAACAGGATGTTGTCGTAGTTATCCAGCGTGAATTCCGGCGGCGAAAGCGCGGTCACAAAGGCGCGTTGCCCTCGTCCGCTGATCTGTTCATCGTTGCCGGACCAGATGTATGCGCCATCCGCCTCGATCACAAAGGTCTCGCCATCACCCAGATCAGCAACCTCGCCCGGTGCATAGGCTGCGATGTCGCGGCTGGATGTGCCCCAGCTGCTAATATCGGCGCCCGTCGGCTCGCCGAATATGTTTCCCTCAACCACGAAAATACCATCGATTTCACGGCGGTTTTCATCTGGGTCTGCGACACGCAACTGTTGGGACTGTTCATTGGGGAACATTGCCGCCCACCAGCCCGACGTCGAAATCTGATCGGTTGTGCGAAAGGATGACACCAGCAACCCAAAGGTCGGAAACACCCAGAGCGCGACAAGCAGCACGCAAGAAATATTGACCACCCAGCTCAGGGACGATTTGGAACCTGCGATATTATCCATGATATTGCTCCTTGAGATCGCGGGCCATTATTTCATCTCCTTGCGGGCATTGTAGACGTTCCAGATCAGGATCGGTGACACGAGGATCATGATGATGATCGCGGCTGCTGATCCGACGCCCCAGTCGTTCGCGCGGAACAGTTTGTCGAACATGTAGTTGGCCAGAACCTGTGTTTCCCACTGCCCATTCGTCATTGCAAACACGATATCGAACACCTTGAGAACGGTGATGGTAATCGTGGTCCACACAACGACGATTGTGCCCATGATCTGCGGTACCTTGATCTTGAAAAAGATCTGGAAGGGGCCGGCACCGTCCACGATGGCCGCCTCGATCGTTTCCTCGGGGATGCCGCGCAGGGCTGCGGACAGGATCACCATGGCAAATCCTGTTTGAATCCAGATCAGCACGATCATCAGGAAAAAGCTGTTCCAGAATGGGATGGTCAACCACGTCTGCGGTACACCGTACGGCAGGTCAGCCGTGAACAGGGACAGGATGGATTGAATCGACAAGAACACGAGATAGAGCGCGCCCAAGCCCACCAATATCCGCAATGGCGCAAATCCGGCACCGCCCCCATTTGAGCGACTTTCCAAGATGGGACGTGCAAAAATGTAGCCGACATAGCCCACGATTGCCGCAAATGCGGCAAGGATCACAGCAGGCGTTATCTTCAACAGCAAGAATGACGCAGGCCCACCGCTGAACTGCAACCACACGGCGTTTAGAATGCCGATCTGGTCCTGATCAACGGGCCGGGTGTCATAGACCAGTTTAAAGATAACAGCCGCGCCCACGAACGAAATCGCCATGGGCATGAAGATTAATGATTTGGCAACAGACCCCCATTTGATGCGATCAGTGAGTTGTGCAGACAGCAGACCCATGGCCGTTGAGGCGGCGGGAACCACGATCAGCCACAGCATGTTGTTGCGAAGGGCCTCCCAGAACTTGGCCTCGCCGAACATTTGCTGGTAATTTGCGAGGCCTACAAACGCGCCCCCTGCGTCGCGATCCGTCAGCGACAGGCGCAGTGTTTCTACCACTGGATAGGCCAGATACAGCCCAAGCGCGAAAATGGCGGGAAACAGAAACAGCCAAGGCCGGATCATATTGGCGCGGTTGATATTCCGCCCGGCCTTTGGGCCGCGGGCTGGAAACAACACTTTGTCCAGAAACTGATTGGAAAGGTGGAAATAGGCGATACACCCACCGACGCCGATGAAGATGGTGATCATGCCTTGGAATGCCGGGTTCATGGGCTGTCTCCCTATTGGCGGACCTTTTCGTCCTTGTCTGGCCTTTTGCGGCCTTGTCTTGGACCAGCCCGCGGGAGCCGCGGACTGGTCTGTCTTGTGAGTGGTCGCTTACTTCAGTGCGTCCCAGCTGGACTGGATGTCAGCTGCAACGGCTGCCGCATCTTTGCCACCTGTGTAGTCAACCATGCCTGTCCAGAAGGTGCCCGCACCAACGCCGCCAGGCATCAGGTCGGAACCGTCGAAACGGAACGTGGTTGCACCCAACAGAACATCACCCAGCGCGCGCAATGTATCGTCTTTGTACGCTGCTGTGTTGACGCCTGTGTGTGGTGTCAGGAAGCCGGTTTGTGCCATCATCAGTTCGTGGCTGATCGGCAGTTTAAAGAATTCCATCAGCTCGCTTGTGGCATCAGATGGATCGGTGACTGCCATCAAAGTCCCGCCGCCCAGAACCGGATTGCCCAGATCTTTTGAGGCGTAGCTTGGGAAGTAGAAAAAGCCTGTGTCGACGCCGAATTCAACGTTTTCAGGGAAGAACGCCGGTACAAACGACGCCTGACGGTGCATGTAGCACTGTGGAGGCGACGAAAAGAGGCCTTTGGGGCTGTCCCGGAAATCGGTCGATGCAACTGCACCGGCACCGCCGGATACTTTGGCGTCGTCACGTGCGAAATAGCCGAACTCTTCGATCGCTGCCACGACGCGTGGGTCGTCAAACGGAATCTCGTTTGTTGTCCACTGGTCATAAACAGAGGGTTCGACGGTCCGCAGCATCATGTCCTCGACCCAGTCGGTCGCAGGCCAGCCTGTTGCTGCACCACTTCCCAGCCCGATGCACCATGGTGTTTCACCATCGGCCACGATCTGTTCGGTCAGCGCCTTGAGCTCTTCCATGGTTGTGGGGATTTCGTAACCGGCGTCTTCGAAGTTTTCCGGGTTGTACCAGACCAGCGATTTGACGTTCATGTTGTAGAAAAAGCCAAACATCTGGTCGTTGCCATCGGCATCCGGATACGTGCCCAGATCAACCCAGGATTGGCCTGCCGCATAGTTGTTTGCGACCCAGTCCGCCATGTCGCCACCAAGAGGTGTCAACTGACCTTTGCCCGCCATGACAGAGGCCAGACCCGGCTGTGGAAAGACCGAGATATTTGGCGCAGAGCCTGCTTCGGCGTCGATAACAATCTGCTGTTCGAACGAATCCGAGCCAGTGTAAATGACGTCCGCGCCTGTGGCTTCTTCAAAGTACACGAGGGCGTTGTTCAAAAAGCCATCTTCGGGTGTGAGCCATGGGCCGAATACTGTGACGGTCTGCCCGCTCAGGTCAGGCGCGTTTTCTGCCCATGCAGTATAGCTGTCCCAGCTAAAGGGGCCTTCGCCGATTGGAAAAGCCATGTGGCCGTCCGCGGATGCGGTTGCGGCTGTGATCGCCAATGCCGCTGCACTGGCTAGTAGGTTTCTGGTCATATTGGTTGTCCTCCCATTTGTACCCAAGTCGTACCGTTTATTGTACGGCTTGCCCACGCAATAACATTTTGCCAAAGCGCTTTGGAATGCGGTGAACTTTGCTGAAAAAGAACGGTCTGTCAAACACTGTGCGCATCCCTGTAGAAAACATTAACACGCCAAAGGCGAATGTCCGAAGGTTTTGACGAAGGCACCGCCATTGAGTAGCATCGCGGGATTCTAAAGCGCTTTGGATCGGAATACCGTGAATCTTAAGGAACTATCGAAACATTTGGGCCTGAGCCAAACAACCGTGAGCCGTGCGCTGAACGGTTATCCGGAGGTGTCTGAAGCCACACGGGCGCGTGTGGTCCAGGCCGCGAACACCCATTTTTATAGTCCAAACACCCGCGCTCAAGGTCTGGCGACTGGCCTGAGCCGCTGCATCGGCCATGTGATTTCGGTCGGTGATTCGGGCGAAATGGTGAATCCGATCTTTGGGGATTTCATGGCCGGTGCCGGAGAAACATATGCCGCGCATGGCTATGATATGATGTTGACGCGTGTTGGTGAACAGGACGAGGCCGAGATTTACCGCAGCCTCAAGGCCCGCGGTGCTGTCGATGGTTTGGTGATGCATGCCCCCCGTTTTGACGACTCGCGTTTGCCGTTGCTGACCGAGCTTGGTTTGCCCTTTGTGGTGCATGGCCGATCAACAGGGTCGCGGGTGCCCTATTCCTGTCTGGACGTGAACAATCGCCGCGCGTTTCTTAAGGCGACATTGCATCTGACAGAGTTGGGGCATCGCCGGATTGCGCTGATCAATGGTCAAGAGCAATTGGATTTTGCCATACGTCGCCGCCAAGGGTTTGAACAGGGCCTGAACGAGGGGGGGCTAGTCGCTGACCCCTCGCTTATGGCCCAAGGTGAAATGACCGAGGATTATGGCTATCGCAACGCGATGAGCATGCTTGATTATCCGGACCCACCCACGGCGTTTCTTGTGTCGTCGATCATATGCGCCGCCGGTGTCAGGCGCGCCTTGGATGATCGCGATTTACGCCCCGGGCGGGACGTGTCGATTGCGACGTTTGATGACTGCCTCAGCTATTTTCGCAACAGCGCGGCTCCGCCGGTGTTTACGGCGATGCAGTCGTCTGTGCGTGCGGCGGGCGCGGCCTTGGCGCAGATGCTGATCGACCGTATCAACATGCCCAATGCCCCCCACACCAAAACGCTGTGGGAGGCCGAATTTGTCGTCGGTGCATCCACCGGCCCGATCAAGGAATAGAGCATGCTAAACCACAAACGGTCCGATTTTCCGGACGGATTTTTGTTTGGGGCTGCGACCTCAGCGTATCAGATCGAAGGGCATCAATTCGGCGGCGCGGGTCGGGCCATGTGGGACGATTTTGCAGCCACCCCAGGCAATGTCGTGCGGGCCGAGGATGGCGCGCGGGCTTGCGATCATTATCACCGTTATGGCGCTGACCTTGATTTACTCAAGGACGCAGGGTTCGACGCCTACCGCTTTTCCACAAGTTGGGCGCGGGTGATGCCAGACGGGCGGACCGTCAATCCAGAAGGTTTGGATTTCTATGACCGATTGACAGATGCGATGCTGGAGCGTGGGCTAAAGCCCTGTGCAACCTTGTATCATTGGGAATTGCCGTCGGCACTGGCGGATCAGGGGGGCTGGCGAAACCGCGATATAGCGGCGTGGTTTGGTGATTTTACCGAGGCCGTGATGGGCCGCCTTGGGGATCGGATGTATTCCGTGGCCACGATCAATGAGTTTTGGTGTGTGTCGTGGCTGTCGCATTTTGTGGGCGCGCACGCGCCCGGTCTGCGCGATATTCGTGCCACCGCGCGCGCTATGCATCACGTCCTGCTGGCCCATGGCACCGCAATCGAACGGATGCGCGGGATGGGCGTGCAGAACCTCGGGGCCGTGTTCAATATGGAATGGGCGACCCCTGCGGATGACAGCGCTGCGTCTATTGAAGCCGCGGCGTTGTATGACGATTATTACAATCACTTCTTTGTCTCGGGCGCGTTCAAGGGCTGCTATCCAGAGCGGGTGGTCAAAGCCCTTGGCCCGCATCTGCCGGATGGCTGGCAGGATGATTTTCGCACCATCGCCGCACCTTTGGATTGGGCGGGGATCAACTATTACACGCGGTCTTTGTTGGCTGGAAATGATGGGCCTTGGCCGCATCTGCATGCCGTTGAGGGCCCATTGGAAAAGACGCAAATGGGGTGGGAGGTATACCCCCAAGGCTTGCATGATTTCCTTGTGCGCACGGCGCGGGATTACACGGGTGATCTGCCGCTCTATGTGACGGAAAACGGAATGAGCAACGCCGACGCGGTGCTGAATGGTACTGTCGATGATGCCGCGCGCATCGCTTATTTCAACAGCCATCTTGCGGCAGTGCGGGATTCCATTGCCAAGGGCGTCCCGGTCAAGGGCTACATGGCTTGGTCGCTCTTGGACAATTACGAATGGGCGCTGGGTTACGAGAAGCGGTTCGGCATGGTGCATGTGGATTTTGAAACGCTGGAGCGGGTGCCAAAGGCAAGTTGGTATGCGTTCAGGGACATGCTGACCGTCTAGGGGTCAGTCACGCACACTCACTTGGCGCGCCCGTTCGCGGGCGATCCACCATTCGGCCACGATGATATTGGGCACCCAGCACAGCCAAGCCAGCCATGGTGATGCCTCCGTATATCCTCCGCCCGACAGCATGATCCCGCCCAAATACAGGCGTAACGTCAGGCCCGCCAATGTGAGGGCAAAAGACCGGATCATCCACACACGATGTGCTGGGATGTTTCGGTTGATTGCATGGGCAACGGCAACAACTGTCACGCTGATCCAGAGCAGTGCCAGCGTTCCGAACCCCAACCCTAAAACAGGACCGCCCGGTGCAAAAAATGACAGCCACAGACCCGCCAACCCGCTGACCCCCACACACAGTATGTAAACCGTCCGGTCGCGCGATGTACCGCGGGGCGTTTTGTCCGCAACCGCGGCATGAATTGAAAAAGGCCAAGGATCAAAGCGGCCGGTGCCAGCGACACATGCAGTACGAAGGGCAGGGGACGCAGATCAATATGATCGTCAAAACCCGGAAAGGACAGATCAAGCCCAAGGATCAGGAACCGCCAAGAGCCAATCGCGACCAATGCGCTCAGCGTCGCCATCAAGTAAAAAGGCCAGCGACGCGCCATAAGCGATACACCTTTGTAATATGTTCAGGCCACTAGATTGAGTTTTCGGCAGAGAGTCGAGCCTTAACGTACCCGGCTGCACGCCATCGCTTTTGGTGTGTTACGTCCTTCAGTACTGATCAATTGTCTGCCCGATATTCGCAAATTTATGCACCGCGATCCAAATCGCAACTGTCGCCCAACCCTTGGTCAAGGACACCTTTGGCGTGTGACCGTGAACAGCGATTGGGCGCTTTCCATGTCTGTATGATCCATGTCTGTTTCGAAACGCTGGAACGGACTTCCACAGCCAATTCGCATGCTTTCAAAGTTGTGCAGGCGAGATATGCAGACGAGCGACCTGCCTTGCCTTGTAAAAAACAGACCTCTCGCTAACATCACGCATCGCCTGAGAATTTGTTTACCGAAGGATATGTCGATGCGTCTCCTCCTTACCTTATGCATCATCGTGCTGGCTGGACCCGCGATGAGTGACAACAGCCCCTCTTTTGATTGCGCCAAAGCAGAGAGTTCCGCAGAGACGCTGATTTGCGAAAATGCCGAGCTTGCACAATTGGATACACGTATTGCGGCACGATATGCAGCGGCTGTCGCAACGGTCGGACAAATGGATTCAGGCGCGCGCGAAGCCGAGCGTGAATTGCGTGCCATCCAGCGGGGCTGGATCAAGGGCAGAGATGACTGTTGGAAAGCTGAAGACCCGACGGAGTGCATCCGTGCCAGCTATCTGAGGCGGGAAGGCGAGTTGGTGGCCCAATGGCTTCTTGATGAGCCCACAGAAGTTGTCTTTTGGACGTGCGATGGAAACCCGGCAAACGAGGTGGTGACCTACTTTTTCGATACCGAAGCACCCAGCGTCCGTTTCGAACGGGGTGACACCATTGATACCGGCCAGCTCGTTCGGACGGCATCCGGCTCGAAATACGAAGGCAGCTTTGGCAGATCGATTTGGATCAAGG
>Ga0209198_1003591_pt1 | contig 10021 bp, 12 predicted proteins | sample COGITO_mtgs_1105_2_FD_184804 | JGI IMG/M metagenome (GOLD analysis project Ga0209198, IMG submission 184804) | Pelagic marine microbial communities from North Sea - COGITO_mtgs_110519 (SPAdes) (version 2) | ecosystem: Environmental > Aquatic > Marine > Epipelagic ...
AAGCGCCACTCTCGGGTGGCTTTACGCGTTGGTGAAATGCCACTGGAAGCACTGTGGAAGCCCAAGGAGCGAAGTCACACCTCCGTAACTCCGTAAGATCTGGGTTTTGATGCAGCTCTAGTTTACCGGGAGCACTGCGCTGGTGAAGAAAGCGAACCTCACTGCGCGCCGCATATGGAAGAAGGAGGTGGGCAGTGTGGCCTTTGGTTGCAGTTCTTCCAGAATTTGACGAAGATAACACGTACCTGCCTATCGGATTTATGGCCACGGACCACATCGCACAAAAGGCGCCCGCATGATTGCCACTTTCCATTGTCTCCTTCAAAGGATGTTTTTGGTTTGTGTGTTTGTGCCATTTGTATGGGTCACTACTGCGTTTGCACAAACACCAATTGACGCACCGGAAGATCAGTTTTGGGTGACTGATCAAGCAGGGGTTCTTGGTATAGCCGCTGTCAAAAGCCTGACCGACAATGCAAAGGCGTTTGAGGCGCAAACCACAAATCAAGTAGTTGTGGTGACCGTCAATTCACTCGCCGGATGGACGGTGGAGCGTTATGGTCGATGGCTCGGTAATACCTGGGGCATCGGCCAAGCTGATCAGGATAATGGCGTGGTGTTGTTGGTCGCGCCAAACGACCGCAGAGTCCGCATAGAGGTTGGGCGCGGTCTGGAGAGAACACTCACAGACAAGACGGCGCAAAGCATTATTGACCATGAAATCCTACCCAGGTTCCGAGATGACGATCTGCAGGGGGGGATTGTCGCGGGTCATCAGGCCATTTTGCAAGCGTTGGGTGGGGAATACCGGGAACCCACAGACTGGGAATCCTTTTTGTTTCTCCTCCTGTTGCCCTTCTTTGCAATCGGACGCTTCTTTGGATTTGGCGGCGGTTTCATCGGGGGAGGCGGTAGCTTTGGCGGCGGCGGCGCTTCTGGTAGTTGGTAATTTCAAGGATAAAGATGCGGGAAATCGACAGCAAAACCAAGACATTGATCAGAGACCGGATCGCCGATGTTGAAAAGACCTGTGACAGCGAACTTGTCTGTCTTATCACCAGACGGTCGGCGCGATACATCCTCTATCCGCTTCTGACCGCTGCTATTCTTTCACTCATGTTGCCGCTCGTAGAACTCTTTCAATTTTCCGGTTTCACGTTGAGTTTTCAGCATCAGATCATTGTCTTTGTGATACTCGCCCTTGCGTTTACCTGCACCCCCCTCAGTAACTTGGTCACACCCAGATGGTTGAAGAAACAGAACTGTGACCGTTACAGCATTGAACAATTCTTCCAGCATCACCTGCACGAAACACGCGCTCGAAATGCTATACTCATCTTTGTGTCGTGGGAGGAAAAATATGTCACGATCGTCGCAGACAAGGGCATCAATGAACGGGTACAGCAATCAGACTGGGAGGATCTAATCTCGGGCTTTGTCAATGACATCAAAGCGGACAAATTGGCAGATGGATTTCTGTCAATTATAGGTGGTGCGGGCGCTCTGCTAACAGAAAATTTTCCCGTTCAAAGCCCGAAAACAGATGAGTTACCAAATCATCTCATTGAGCTTGATACCGCACCATACATCAGCTGAACAAGATCAGCCTTCGTAGACAGTGGGTGAAGGCAGCAGCACCGACATTCCGCAAGTGTCGCCCCAAGTTGCGATGAACTGGCAGCTGGCCACGGTCAAAGTGGCAACGTCTGCTGCAGGGGTTCTATTTTGAAGACAACGTTGATGGGGTCGCCTTAACCCGGTCTAGAAAGAGCACGCTGAAGGAGAGGATGACAAAGACTAGTGTGACGGTGGAAAGGGCGATCCACCCAAAACCAGCGACCACAGCGCCCGATGCAAAGGCGCAAATCGTGGAAACAAGCGCGATCACAGTGTCGTTTACACCTTGAGCGACTGGATTGTCCTGATCAGGTACAGCATTAGTTAGCATGTTCGTGGCACCGATGAAGCTGAAGTTCCATCCGACCCCAAGCAAAACAAGGGCCCCGTAAAACTGAACGGCAGACAAACCACTTGCTCCGATGACGGCCGCAAGAGCCAGAAAGAACAGGCCAATGGACACAATAGGCGTGGAGCCGAACCGCTTGATCAGGAATCCGGTGAAAAAGCTTGGTGCGAACATGGCGACGAAGTGCCATCGAATGACGTCGCCAGCAACGGGTTCGGAAAACCCGCAACCAATCATTGCAAGCGTTGTTGGCACCATCATGAAGATCATCACACCCTGAGAGCTAGCACCAATGAGCACGGCATTTCGCACGGGCCTTTGACGAAGAATGGCAAGCGAAGCAAACCGCGAGGCTGACTTCGGGCGCACCACTCTCTGGGGGATCGGAATCTGCAAGAATAGAAGCGGTAAGGCACCCACAAGTGACAGCACAATAATGGCCGCATAGCCCCCTGCCAGTGGCACAGGTGCCAATACATCCTTTGCCATAATAAATATCTGTGGGCCTATAAAAGCGGCGATCAAGCCTGATGTGAGCATCAGTGAAATTGCAACGGGACGCCATTCCTTGCTCACTACCTCAGCGGCTGCAAACCGGAAATACTGGTGGGAGGTCAATCCGATCCCTAGGATCAAATGGGCCATACAAATCAGGATAAAGCTGCCAGTGATCAGTGCCCATGTCCCCAGCACTGCCCCTACGATCGTCAATCCGGCCCCAACAATAAATCCCGGCCCACGACCGATCTTTCCCATTAATAGCGAGAATGGGGCTGCTGCAAGCAGCCATGCCAAAGTCTGAAGTGAAGCAGGCAATGTCGCAAGCCCTGTAGTCGGTGCCAGCATCAGGCCTGAAAGCCCGCCCAGAATAACCAACATTGGCATTGCCGACACCAGAATGGCATCTGATACAAGCAAGCAGATCAGGTTCCGGTTTCGAGCAAGTGCAGAAATAGACATTCGAAAGATCCACGCATTTTGATTGACAGATCGATGTATAATGCGGATGTGTTTTGTCTCATATGTCAAACAGGCGTCAAAAATGGACAACTTCTCTAGAGCGCGGACAATAGACATTCTGCTGTTTGAAGGCGTGAACTTGCTGGATGTTTCTGGGTCTGCGCAGGCTTTCAAGACTGCGCGCGTAAATGGCCGTCGAAAGTACTATCTGAGGTTTGTCTCCCTTGATGGAAAGCCTGTTACTGCATGCTGTGGGCTGACTTTAGGGGCCGAGGCGAAATTGTTGGCGGGCTCCAACGCGAACGATTTGCTTATCCCGGGTGGCGATGGGGTTGATGCCCTCGCGGCGAACGAAAAGGTCCGCAAACTTATCCAGCATCGGGCAGAAAACAGCGATGCCCGTTTGATTTCGGTATGCTCGGGTGCGTTGGTGCTGGCGTCAGCGGGCGTTCTGGACGGTCTGGTCGCAACAACGCATTGGTCGCGTCTGGCAGAGACGCACAAATACAATAAAGTCCTTTGGGACCTTGACCGCATCAGCACGTCAAACGGGCAAATCTTTACTTCCGCTGGTGTGACGACTGGCATTGATCTGGCACTTGCAACGATCCGCGCTGACTGCGGTGCCGAAGCTGCGCTCGAAGTGGCCCGCGAGTTAGTCGTCCAATTGCGCCGTACTGGCGGCCAAAGCCAATATGCCTTGCATCTTGCTGGGCAGTTTACGCGCGATGATACGCTCGCAGGTCTCATTGAACAGGTTGTGTCCCAGCCTCATCTGGACTGGACCCTCGATGCCTTGGCTGACACCGCTGGGATGAACGCACGCACGCTTTCGCGTCGCTTCAAGCGAGACTTGGAAGAAACTCCAGCACAGTTTGTGGAACGAATACGGGTTGATCATGCGCGTGGGCTGTTGATGGATGATATTCCGGCGAAGCGCGTTGCTGTCCAAAGCGGCTTTGGAGAACTGCAGCGGATGCGCCGCGCCTTCCAGCGACGCTTTGGCGTTGGGGTCAGTGAGTACCGGAGCGTATTTGGATAACCACTGTCGCTCAGTCAGAACCTTTGAAACCACGACAGTGCGCTTATTGATCAAACGCCGATGCGCGATAGGTGCGAGAGGGATGATTAAGGCCAAGTGTCCGTCTTGGGTGGCGCCGGATTGGTTATGACTTGCAAGCGGAGCCCCTTATCCTCCAAGCGTCACAATCGCCCCACCTGCCGCTTGTGCGTCATCCGCATCATGCGTGACCATCAATACTGGCAACGCACGTGCGCGGGCCCGGTCGAAAACCATGTCCCGCACCTGCGCCCGCAATGCGGCGTCCAGCCTTGAAAACGGTTCATCCAACAACAACGCGCAAGGCTCGGACAGCAACATCCGCATCAGCGCAACGCGCGCCTTTTGCCCGCCAGACAATGTCGCTGGATCGCGAATGGCAAAACCGCTCAACCCCACTTCATCCAATGCTTCTTCAACCTTGGCTTTGCGCTCAGCAGCGCTCCCTCCCGGCTGCAATCCGAAGGCCAAATTGGCCCCAACTGAAAGATGCGGAAACAGCAAATCATCTTGAAACAGAATGCCCACACGACGTTGATGGGCCGCAGCATGGGTAATGTTTTGGCCATCCAACAAAACCTCGCCCTTTGCGCGAAAATCCGAAGCAAGCGTTCCGGTGACAAACGCCAGCAATGTTGATTTTCCAACGCCCGAAGGGCCCATGACGGTGAGTACCTCGCCGGGATCGATGTCATGCGTGATCGACAAGAGCGGAACACCACCCTTGGAAATCACTACATCCTTCAGCGACAGCCCCTTATCCATGTCGCAATCCCCTTCTGTTGCGCCAAACAAGCGCGGGCAGCAGCAGCGCAAGCGCAAATGGCACCAAAGCTGCCCCGGTCTGCATCAGACCATAAACTGCAATTGCCCGACGATCCCCGCCAGAGGCGAGTGCCACAGCCTCTGTTGTCAGCGTCGCCACGCGGCCTCCGCCAATCAGCAGTGTTGGCAGATACTGCCCCACCGATACCGCCAATCCAACCGCCAAAGCGGTTAGGATCGGGCGCAACAACATCGGCAAACGCACCCGCCACAGCACCCCATCGGGACTTGCCCTTAGCGCAGCCGCAATCGTGCCCATCCGCGTGTCCCAAGCGCGGAACGGATCTGCGAGCGACAAAAAGACATAGGGCAGGACAAAAACCAGATGCGCCAGCATCACCGGCAGCCGTCCCACATCCGCACCAACACCTAACATCAGGGTTTGCAGCCCCGGCAAGAAGGCCGTTTGGGGAATAAGAAGTGGCAGATAAATCAACCAGACAGTACGTTGGCTGAACGACAGACCATAGCGGTACTCTGCCTCCAAACACCCGACTGTCAGAAGCAATGCCACGCAGGCAACTACGCAGGCAATCAACGCAGTTTCACCAAGTGCGTCTAGCGTGCCGGGACCAAAACGCATCCAGTTGCGCAGGGTAAACTGATCAGGCAAGGCCTCGGGAAACCCCCAAAACCCAGCAATAGACCAGATGGCCAATACGGCCAGCCCCAAAAGGACAATCAACGCCGATGTACCGCCCGCAACCAGCGCACCCTGTGCAACAATCGGGTCAAACCTACCGCGGCTGCCTTTGGCAATCCAACGTCGCCCCAGATAGCCACCCACCATTTCGCCGAAACGCCAAATGATCAAAGCGCCGACAACGAGGCCCAATTGCAGCAAAGCTCCCGCAGCCGCCTCTAGCCGCATCGCCAAATCAGGGTCGGACATCCACTTCACAATCTGCACAGACAGGGGCGGCGGTGTATTGGGGCCAAGGATGACGGCGACATCCACCACAGACATGGAATAGGCCAGAACGACATAGACAGGCGGCCGGATCTGCGCATAAACCCGTGGAAATACGGTTTTCAGCCAACCCGTCACGCGTCCATACCCCAGCGCCTGCGCAATCGTGACACTGCGTTGTGCATCGGCTTGCCCTAAAGCGGCCAGCGTGATCAGCAAAAGAAACGGGACTTCCTTGACGACCAGTCCCGCTGTCATGGTCAGACCCCATGTATCCTGCACGATCAAAAGATCGGGCGGACGGACCCATCCGGTGATGCCGGGGGAAATCAGGCGCGATAACCACCCTGAAGGCGCGATGAGAAATGCTAAGCCAAAGGCAGCCGCCGCATGAGGCACAGACAAAAGAGGCGACAGTAATCGTTCAAGGGTGCGAAAAGGGCGCGTACCGGACCAGCCAGCAGTCACTAACACCACAATTGCCAATGAAATCACGGTCGCAAGCAACCCGGTTGAAATGGATAGCATCACCGCGCGCGGCAAACCTGCCCAGTCAAACAGATCACGGAACGGATCAAGTGACGGGCCACTTAGCCCTGCCGCGGGTAAGTGTCCAAAGGCAGGCAGCAAGGTGCCCCATAGACCCGCCGCAACCGGACCCAACATCACAAGCAATGTCAGGATCGGCAGAATTGGAAGGTAACGACGGCGGTTCAAATGCAGGATAGCCTCGGGTTAAACCCGAGGCCCTTTTTTGCGCAGATCAGCACGATTACTGCGATACACCATAACGCTGCATCCAGTCGTCCGCGATGCGGGTCATCCAGCTTGGGTGCGGCTCGGCTTGCACAGTGCCCAATTCAGCAGGCGACAATGTCGCAACACCCAGTTCCAAGGCGTCAAACGCAGCTCGATCGTCCGCCGAAAGCGCATCCATATTCAGTACCGTGCCGTAACCCAAAATCTCTGGGTTTTGGGCGCGCACCTGCGCCTCTGGCGACATCAGGAAGTTTGCGACAACCATCGCACCGGCCTTGGAACCAGAATTGTAAGGCACCGCCACAAAGGACGCGTTGCCGATAGTACCTTTGTCCAAAACAAAGGTCCGTGCTGTGGGTGGCAACTGGTTGTTGGCAATGGCGGCTGTCGCCTCACCGGGGCTAAAGGAAATCGCAAGATCAACTTCACCATCTGCAATTAGCTGCAATTGCGCAGGGCCAGTAGCGGGATAAGCACGGCCTTCGCGCCAAAGCGTTGGTGTCAAGTCATCAAGGAAAGCCCAGAGTGGGGCAGTGACAGTATCGTAGTTGTCATCTGTCGCAGGATCAGCCAGCACTGACGGGTCATCCAAAAGATCAACCAAAGCTTGCTTCAGGAAAGTCGTGCCAAGGAAATCAGGTGGCTGCGGATAGGTGAAACGGCCAGGGTTTGCTGCAGACCAATCCAAGATCGCGGACATTGACCCAAGTGGCTCTACTAGATCAGCAGTGTCATGGATGAAAACAACCTGCGCCATCGCCCAGGGGCTCTCAAAGCCTTCTACAGGCACGGTAAAGTCGGTCTGTACCGTCTTGCCATCCACGTCCACAAACGCCCAATTCGGCAACTGCTCAGCATAGGGGCCGAACAGCAAATCCGCGTCTTTCATGGCGGCAAAGTTAGCGCCGTTGATCCAGATCATGTCGATCGCGCCGTCATCATCCTCGCCCGCCTGCTTTTCAGACAAGACGCGGGTCACGGCATCGGCAGTATCAGTCAGCTTCACATGTTCCAGCGTGACACCGTAATCTTCCATTACACGGCTGCCGACCCAAGCAAGAAAATCGTTGGTCGTGGTCGAGCCGCCCCAAGCGTTCCAGTACACGGTCTGGCCTTCGGCCTCGGCGGTTACGGCGTCCCAGTTGCTGGGATCAATGTCAGCCAGAGCGGGCAAAGGAGCCAGCAAAGCGGCCAATACGGCAAGATGTTTCATGAACTTTATCCTTTAGTTCGTGTAGATTTGTTTGGCGGCATAGATCCGCAGTGTGGCGGTCGCAAAGCAAAGGGCGCCAAAGACCCAAGCCAGCGGGGAGAAGTAGGCAGGCAACAGGCAAATGATGACGAAAAACACGATGGTCTCGGTCCCTTCCAGAATGCCGTTCGAATAGTAGAGCGATTTCTGGCCCTGTGCCGTGGTCTTATGCCCATGTTTTTCAGCCAAGATTGCATAGCCCAGAAAACTGGTGCCATTGAAATAGAACGACGCCAACAAGAACGCGCCCGCCGCACCATTCAGTTCCGGATCATACAAGACAAAGGCCATCGGGATCGCGCCATAGAACAGAAAATCAGCCGCGATATCCAGATAGCCGCCAAAATCCGTCTTCTGTGTTGCACGAGCCACCGCCCCGTCCAAACCATCTGCGACGCGACTGGCCAGTAATGGAACAAGCGCCCAACCGAATTGCCCAACAGCAATCAACAAAGCCGCAAACAACCCAAGACCCAAGCCAATCAACGTTACACCATTCGCAGTGAAACCACGCGCGGCTAGGCCGCGACCAATCTGGTTTAGCGGCGGATCGATTAACTGACGTGCGTAACGGTCAAGCATGTGGCCTCTTCCCAAGCTGCGCATCTTGTGACCCATGCAAGGCATTGAAGCAATCAACCTGACAGGAATGTGAGAGATGAGGGCTGGTTTGACACAAACGGTACGTGCGGCAGATTGTATAGAGATGTCAGATTGTGGCGTTGATCAGCAAGCAGGCGCACAAAGTATGCGAGAGCAATTCGTTGATCTGCGGAGTTCTTGATGCGCCGTTTGAGGTGTTCCACACGAGAGCTTTTGCCGTGCTCTTTATCGCACCCTTGCTTGTAGTGCCTTAACAGAAGGGCAAAGTTCTACCACCTTCGCAATCGGAACTTTGGCCCCCGTCATATCCAGTGCAGAACCACTATGCCCATCTTGCACGACCACGAAGGCGGGTTCCTTACGGCCAGCCAACGCAACCCCTTTGCGCCCTAGTAGATCTGCACCAATGGTCTGACGCGATATCACCGCGATCTTGTAGCGGCCCACCTTAAAGGGTTTGCTTAGTACATAGGTCATGCGCCCGGTCCAAACGCGCGCCAGCCAAAACGGGCAAAGGGCCAAGCCACCGCAACCGGCGTGACCCGAAACCTTGCTAGGCCCGTGCCACGTAGACAGGCCATATCGAAATTCGGGCGCAGCGTGATATCCGCACCCGTGCCATAGATCACCGGGCAAAGTTGGCCAAACAACTGCCCCGTCTCGGCCGGATCTCCTAAACCGAACTCCGCATCCAGTTGAATGGTGTCGATGTGAATGGCACCGAACACACGGCGCAATAGCACCAACGCCTCTGCCAAGACATTCCCGCGCGGGGCAGGGCCCTTTTTGCGCGGCTTGGGGTGTTTGGGACCCGAGCTCTTGGTTTTGCGGGCAGGCTTGCGCGCGCTATCAAATACCTTGATCTGGGGTGATACCCCGCCAAACGGACGCAAGAATACGATGCTCCGTCTGACAGGGTCACTCTGCCATGTGACTGCGACGTAGACTGGCAAGCACACCAACAATCCCACCAATACTAGCAGTGCCACGCCCAACCACAGCAGAATCTGCAAGGCCATGTCAGGCCTCTTTTGGCGCGCCGTCGTTCCCCTTTGAGGATTTTTCAATGGCGATCGCCGCGGCGTCGCCTAAAACCTCGGTAAAGCCGGACATCGCGCCCTTGATCGCCTCAACCCGGGCGCCTTTGGTGTCTAGAATGATCGCGCCGATTGGTTTGATGCCCCCACCGCCACCGGTGCCGCCGCCGTTGCCGGTCTTGGGGCTGTCTGTACCACCTGCGCCGAAGCCAAAACCGTAGCTGACAATCGGGATCACGGTTGATCCGTCCTTTTCAATAGGGTCGCCAAGTACATTCTTGGCGTTTAGCAACCGATCAAGTTCTTCTACGGTGTTCTTGAGCAGTCTTTCGACATCAGTCATGGAAAACTCCTGTTTTTAAGGGCATTAGGTTTTGGTCTGGATGCCAAGCACGCGGTAGAGTGGGCAAAAGCCAAACAGGGCTGTGAGGCCCAAAACCACGCCCACGGCGATTAAAAGGTAAGACACGGCTGCACTCGCGCCCAAACCCATGAAATTGATGAGCGGCGCCACGATCAGAAATGCGCCGATCACCAAGCGCAGCAGACGGTCGATTGTTCCAACATTCGCATTCATATCGCGTTCCTTTGTTGAATACTGCGGGCCGTTTGCGCCCGCATCTCTGCCCCATATTCTAGGACAAGAATC
>Ga0209198_1003623_pt1 | contig 9951 bp, 8 predicted proteins | sample COGITO_mtgs_1105_2_FD_184804 | JGI IMG/M metagenome (GOLD analysis project Ga0209198, IMG submission 184804) | Pelagic marine microbial communities from North Sea - COGITO_mtgs_110519 (SPAdes) (version 2) | ecosystem: Environmental > Aquatic > Marine > Epipelagic ...
CACCAGGAATGGGGCAATCAATATGGGCAGCAATGCACTGCTTTGATTCAACCCCACCGTCAACATGGCGCCCAATATACAAAACAAACTCAAAATCGGGGACCCAAGGATCAGCGACGCCATCAGCCAAACAATACGATCCAAAGGCATCGCAAGCATGCCGCCCAGTATGGGGGCCATCAGCAACAGTGGCAGCGCGCAACTGACCCAATGCGCCATACTTTTGACCAAGCACACCCACCACAAGGGGTAGTCGCTCAGCACCATCTGTTCCAGACTGCCGTCTGCATAATCGCTCGCCAGGCTTTTATCCGCTGCCAACAAGCACGAAAGAAGCGTCACCACCCAGATTAACCCAATGCCCAGGGGTTCCAGTTGGTCAGGGTCTGGGGTAATCGCCAATGGAAACAGGGCGATGACCAATACCGCAAACATCAGAGACTGAATGGCCCCAGCCGGAGACCGGAGCATGATTTTCAGCTCTCGAAGCAACAGCATCATGACCCGACCTCGAGGCGCAATTGCGCCGCAGCGGCAAACTCTGGAATACCCTGGTGACTGCTAAAGATCAGGATCCCGCCGGACGCAAGATGCGCCTGACAGACCTCGGACAAGACAGCACGCCCGGGCGCATCCAGGGCACTGAAGGCCTCATCCAGCAACCAAATCCGAGCAGAGGTCAACATCAACCGCGCCAACGCGACTCGCTTCTTTTGACCTTCAGAGAGGGCAGCGCAGGGCTGATCGAACTCAGCGGACAGCTGAAACCGCGCTAGAGCGGCCGTTAGCAACCCAGGCGCCAACTGGATTTCGTTCAGGCTGAGTAAAAATTTTAAATTTTCAACGGGCGTTAACTGATCATTCACGCCATACCGGTGACCCAGATACAGACTGCCGACAGCGTCGGCGATGATGACCCGACCGTCATACTCTTCAAATAATCCAGCCAAAATTTTAAACAAAGTCGTCTTGCCAGCGCCGTTTTCGCCCACGATTTGCAAAGCCTGACCAGGCAGGACCTTGGCATTTAAGTCCTTGAAAAGATAACGATCTTGCCGAAAGCAGCTTAAGGATTCGATCTGCAGCATTTGGCTTTCTCTTGGCTCATCGGTGCAGTATACGACGCGACGCCGTGAATGTGATCCATGATCCGATGGAAGTTTCGCGTATACTGGCTTGTCACTTTATGAGTAATCCCCATGTTGTTTTCCAGCGCGACCATTTTAAGTTTCTCAGACACCTTACCGGAACACTTTGACGACTTGCTGGCCAATGAAGCCTTCGAGCCCTGCAGCTCCTTCAGTCAAAGTACTTTCGGCTGGGTTTCACCCCTGCCCGACGGCTTTACGGATCTGACCCGTCAATTTGGCAATCGTGTTTTATTTTGCGGAAAACGCGAAGAAAAGGTGATTCCAACCAGTGCCCTACAAGAACTCATCTCTGAAAAATCGCATCACTGGACCAACCTTGAGGGTCAAAAACCCTCCTCAAAACAACGGCTCCAGTTTAAAGAAGCCGCCCTCAGTGAGCTGCTACCCAGGGCCCTGAGCAAACATCGACGGATACTCGGTTACATTGATCCAGCGGCCGGGCTGCTGGTGATCAATAGCGCGTCCGCCACAGACGTCGACACCTTTTTAAATTATCTTCGGATGACCCTGGGTACGCTTGCGGTCACCCGCATCGAATCCAAGCAGTCAGCAGGTCAATTGTTCACTCAATGGCTAAAAAGAAATCAGCCACCACCCGGATTCGAGCTTGGCAATGCGTGCGATCTCTTTGACCCAGAGGACGGATCGAGCATTACCTGTCGAAAGGTCGCGCTGCAGAGCAAAGAGATTTTAGCGCACATTGATACCGGTAAACTCTGCAGTAAACTCAGGCTAACCTGGGATCAGAGTCTATCGTTTACCCTGGACAAAGACTTGGTTCTGAGTCAGATCAAATACGAGGCGCTCACCGAGCAAGCTGATGACTTAGATGGGCTTGAGCCAGAAATAGCAGCGCTTGCGGAACTTGATGCGCAATTTGCACTGCTCAGCCAGGAACTCGCCCAACTTTATCCAAAGTTAATTTCCGTTTTTAAGTAGGCGCGCAAATGTGATGCGTCTACCTCACGCTTTGAGGCCTTTCAGCGCCAATTGTTTGTAGCCCACTAGCGCCAGGGGCACAATGAGCACACCGGCGCTGAGATAAACCAGCCAGGACCAGCCGAAACTGAACAAGAAAAACCCGGAGGACAAGGCCGCAACCGCCTGCATTGCAAAGACGATAAAATCATTGCAGGCCTGAACCTTGAACCGTTCATTGGCTTCATAGGTTCGAGTCAGTAAGGCCGTTCCGCCTAAATACATAAAGTTCCAGCCAATCCCCAGCAGCACCAGCGCCCACCAATAATGCATCAGGTGCCGCCCCGCAAACGCAACCCCCAAACACACGATCAAGATCCCCGCACCTGCTGTAATCATGCGAAGCGGCCCGACGCGGTCCAATAATAGGCCGCTCACTAAGGAGGGTAAAAACATCGCCATAATATGGCTTTGAATGACCCAAGCCGTATCGATCATGCTGAACTGATCGAGATGATGCATTGCGACCGGCGTCGCGGTCATTAAAAGGCTCATGATGCTCCAGGCGGCCACTGACGCCACAATCGCGATCTTGAAATCAAGTTGTTGTGCAATTTGCCACAAAGACCGACCGCCCCGATCATCGACTTCTGAATCACAGGAATCCGGCACATAAAAGGACAAAACCATTCCAGCGCCCGCCATTAGAACTGATAAGCCTAAAAAAGACCCTGCATAGACAGCACTCGGCACAACATCTTGCAGCAACGTTGCGGTTTTAGGTCCCAGGTAGGCAGCCACAACGCCGGCTAACATCAAGACGGATAACGATCGACCGAGGCGCGCCGCCGGAACAGATTCGGCAACGGCAAACCGATACTGCTGAACAAAGGCATTGTGGCTTCCAATCAGAAAGGTCGCGGTGCAGAGCAGCCAAAATGCCGCCGTCTGGACCGCAAAGGCCGCGAGCAACCCCGCAACCACCGCGTAGCTGGCCGCAAATAAGAATCCTTTACGCCGACCAAAGCGGCGCATGATGAACGAGGCAGGAATCGTTGAGGCTGCCGTTCCAAGTATCATCAATGCAACCGGCAGGGTGGCCAGACCCGGCGATGGCGCAAGCTCGGCGCCAATAATGCCGCCAAGCAACACAACGATTGGCGCGCCCGTCTGCGCCATACAGGCTGCCAGGGTTAACACCACCAAAGTCCGGTTCATTCGGTTTCCTTAAGTAGGACTCAACTTGAGCAAGACTTTGCGCACAGACCACAGCACCCTTGCGGTTTCCCGAGTATGTCCGGATTGCTGGTTTGAGTAAATGTGTCCGACGTGGTTCAATTTCAGGCGCAACCGGAGATCGATATGCCACGTTTGGACGACCCCGCCTCATCAGAGGCCAACCCCCTCGACCTGATCATTGTTGGTGCTGGTTTTGCCGGGCTCTACGCCCTGCAGCGTGCTCTGAACAGCAATCGGTCTGCCGTGGTCCTAGAACGGGGCGGTGATGTTGGCGGCACCTGGTACTGGAACCGATACCCGGGCGCGCGATGTGATATCCAAAGCATGGAGTACTCCTACTCCTTTGATGACGCGCTACAACAAGACTGGTCTTGGACAGAGCGTTACGCCGCCCAGCCAGAAATATTGAATTATGCCAACCATGTTGCAGATCGATTCGGGTTACGACCCCATATTCGGTTCAGTACCTTAGTCGTGACCATGACCTTTTTAGAAGCGAATAACCTCTGGCGTACCGAAACGGCGGCAGGCGACGTTTTCTTTAGCCGCTTTTGTATCATGGCAACTGGATGCCTCTCTTCAACCAACCTGCCAGATTTTGAAGGCCGCGATGACTTTCAGGGCGAGGCGTACCATACCGGCACCTGGCCTCATGACCGCGTTGATTTTACCGGTAAACGCGTCGGCATTATTGGCACCGGTTCCTCGTCAATTCAATCCATTCCGATCATTGCCGCGTCCTGCGCGCATTTAACGGTCTTCCAAAGAACGCCTAATTACGCCATTCCTGCCCACAATGGCCCGATAGACGAAGGCTATGTCCAAGACATCAAACAGCATTACGACGACTTCAGAGTGCTGAATAAACAAATGTTTGCTGGGTTCGGCGCCCATCAAACCCGCTGGGAGGCATCTGTTTTTGACCTTGATGAGGCGGGTCAAATGCAGCGGTTTGAAGCACGCTGGCAAGAGGGTGGACTCGGTTTCAGCAGCAGCTTTAGTGATACTGGCAGCAATCTCGACGCCAACCAAATCGCTGCAGAGTTTGTCCGCAACAAGATTCGAGGCACCGTGACCGACCCTGAGACTGCCGAGCTGCTGTGTCCGGACCAAGTGCTCGGGTGCAAACGCGTTTGCGTTGACACCCATTATTATGAAACTTTCAACCGCGCAAACGTTGACCTCGTGAGCGTCAAAGATCACCCAATCGAGCGCATTACGCCAACAGGCTTGATCACCAACGGCACGCAGTATGACTTTGACATGTTGATTTTCGCCACCGGATTTGACGCAATGACGGGTACGCTGCTCAAAATTGATATTCAAGGTCGAGCCGGGATCACGCTGGCTGAGAAATGGTCTGCAGGACCCGTGACCTATTTAGGCCTCGCGATTGATGGGTTCCCGAACTTTTTTACCGTTTCAGGACCAGGAAGCCCCTCGGTGCTATCCAACATGATCGTCACAATTGAGCAACACATCGACTGGATCATGGATTGTCTGGATGCGATGCAACAGCGCCAAGCCACAACGATTGAAGCGACCGACACGGCCACATTAGACTGGGTCAAAACCGGCAATGCCATCGCTGCTGGCACCCTATTTCCGACCTGCAACTCTTGGTATCTTGGCGCGAATGTCCCGGGCAAACCCAGAATCTTCATGCCCTATGTTGGCGGCTTTCCGAGTTATGTCGAGATTTGCGAACAAGTTAAACGTGAGGGGTATCAAGGCTTTGTTTTTTCCAACTAGATTCTTTGATCTTCGATCCAGACACCTGACGGCCGCCTTTTGGATGAACCCACAATGATGGGCGCCTATGATGCGGTCTTAATTCTTGCTGGGGACGCTGACCGAACCGCGCCAAGCCTTACCCAACTCGCGGATCAAGCTGCCGAGACATTTCACGCAGGCTTAACCAGCAGTCTTATCACCACAGGCTGCTGTCACCATATCCTTGATTTATTCCCGGGCAGAACCGAAGCCCAGTGCTTGCGCGATCTCCTGATCGAACGGGACGTGCCCAGCAGTAATCTGTTCACCGAAGAACGATCGGCCGACCTCTTGGGCCGGATCCATTACGCCCAGCAACAGCTCCTGCTACCCTGCGCTTGGCATCACCTACTGCTGCTTTGCCCGGGTGCTCATTCCGACGCGCTTCAAGGCGTCATCAAAAGCTGCTTCGATAATACTTTTTCGATTCATTGGCAGGATCATTGCCTTGAACCTTCGCAAAATCAACAAGCGGACCTTGCGGACTTGGTTCGCCTAACGGAAAACCCCACTTTCGATCCGAGCCGTCTTCAGGACGTCTTGAAGCCTGTTAAAGCCAGAGGGCTGCCAACCTCGCTGACAGATTAACCGTCGCCTTGAGGTCCAGGTCGCCCATCGCGTTCAGTCCTGGCGGAGGAGATCCCGTCGCCAAGTTCGAGACACCCTTACCCATTCAACTATCAGGATTGTCATTTTGTTTTCGTCGCTTGCATTAAGACCCCTGCTTTGAGCCCTTTGTTCTGGGGATGTCACTCTGGTTGAGCCTTTGCAGCCAGTGAAAACACGTCAATCCCATCAGGCGTCAAAAGCCCGAAAGCGCGCAGCACCGGCAGACCCAACTATCGCGTGACAGTTTCCATCGCTTTCCTTATGATTTTACGCTTTGGGGGGAAATCCAATGCCATCGACAACCTTACGCTTCGTCATCAGTTTATTGATCGTCTTTGCTGGTCTTTTGATCCAGCCGTCAACGAGCGCCGCTCAAGAGGCGCAGACACTAAACGAGCACACGGTCATTACCCATGACGCCCACAATACTCATTCGAGCGCGGCCCCTGAAGAAACGATTCTGATCCAGATCCTGCGTGATGAGGATTTGCCAGCGCCAGCCGAGCGGAAAATCAAAGTGATTCGGGCTGGATCGGCCAATGTCCTGGATTCAACCGCCATCCATCGCCTTTTAACCGATGAACTCCGCGATCAGAACCTACCGCCAGAGGTGATGGCGGCGCTGCATGAAGCGCTCAATGAAGACCCTGCGCTGAACGATAGGAATGTCGATATCATTGTCAATGATCAAGGCGGGCACCATGTCGTCCTTCGCGATTTCAACCCTTCAAAACCGGGCATGGATCACCGAACGCGACCGAATCAGGGTCTTCGTTGGCTGGAAAAAGCACCGCTCAATCAACCTGTGCAACTCAGCGAAAAAGCCGCTGAGTGCATTTTAAAGTCGCTTACAAAAGTTACTACAGAATCCGGCACGCGCCTGCTTCGAGAAGCCTGTCAGGCTGCCTATCCAGACAAATGATCTATTTAGGTAAGGTCGATCATGACCTTACCGACAACCTCACGATCGACGATCAGTTGATACCCTGCTTGGATTTCCTCAAGTTCAAGCACATGGGAGATAAAAGGCTTAATGCGATCCGCAGCGAGCCAGCGCATGAGGGTCTGCGCCTGACGCTCGGCTTCCTCGGGCCGATGCTTACGCAAACCACCCACTGTGTAGCCTATGACGACGGCATCTTTTACCAATAGGTGATTGGTCTTGGCCAGCGCTGGCCGGCCGCTCACAAATCCCACGACCAAGATCCGACCGAAGGGCGCAATACAGCGAACGGATTCATCGAACACATCCCCTCCGACGGGGTCAAAAATAACGTCCGCACCCTGGCCCTGCGTTAACGCTAAAACCTCAGATCGAAAGCCTTGGTCGCCGAGTAAAATGGTTTGGGCACCATAGCGCGCCACCACCGCCTGTTTCGCCTCAGTGCTGACCACGCCAATGACGCGGGCACCCATCTGCAGACCCAGGTCGACTGCTGCAAGCCCAACGCCGCCTGCAGCGCCCTGCACAAGCAGCGTTTCGCCGGGTCTCAACTGCGCTCTTCGTAAGCCATCGATTGCCGTTTGATAGTTCTGACGAAAAGAGGCCGCTACCGTTAAATCGACCCCATCTGGCACCTTTGTTGCCTGACTGGCCAGCAGGGTTTGGAATCGGACACAACCGGTTGGCACCAATACGGCGTCCCCTATTGACAGGTCCCGAACCGAAGGGCCAACCGCTTCGATCCGGCCAGATGCCTCGCCCCCGACGATAAAAGGTAATTTCGTTTGAACTTGATAGTGCCCTCGGAACTTCACGAGATCGCTAAAGTTAAGGCCCGACGCCGTCAGTGCAACTTGAATCTCACCAAGACCTGGCGGTTTTGGCGCCGGCACCGCTTGCACCACCAAATCCAGATGACTGCCTGAACGAGTACAGATCGCAGCCAAATTGGGCTTGTCTAGGGCGTTCAATCCACCCTGCTCGTTGCTTTCAAATAATCCGCCAGGCGCTCAATCAGCACCAGCGTCATTTCGATTTTACTCAGCAGTTCAATCCGACGATCAATCGCCGGGCTAATATCGCCAGAGGACCGCAGACCGTCGATCTGCTGGCAACATTGGCTTAGCTGTGAGAAACCCAGCATCGTAGCGGTTGGCTTTAAAGCATGTGCCAAATCAACGATTTGTTGCGCCGAAGTGTCCCCCGGCTGCGCCGTAATCAAGGCACGACTCAGACTCGACTTGAAGGCCTCGCTCAGATCTACCACGAGCTCAACCCCCATATCCTCGATCAAAGTATCTACCTCTGGATTGAAGCCCTCAGCTGCGGGTAAAGCGCCCTCAGCGCCAGATGGAGAGCCCTCACCCGCCGGTAAAGAGCCCTCAGCGCCAGGTAAAGCGCCTTCAGCTGCGGGTAAAGCACCTTTATCTGCCGGTGAAAAGCCTTCAGCGCCAGACTCACCGATGAATTGAGGCGAGTCTGTATCGCCCCGCATTCGATTGGTGCTGCCCATCGCCGGGCTCAAATCAGAAGCCGGCCCGGTCGTGGCCAGAGGGGGCGGCGACGGCGCATATTGTCGAGCCAGGGTTAATAATTGGCCCACTGAAAAAGGTTTGCTGAACAGGCCGGTAAACAATTTGACTACCTGTTCACTGCCCGCAAAATTTAGAGACGCGCTCATAGCGAAGGCGGGTACCTGGGCCAACGCTGGGGAGGCGGCTTTAATGGCGCGTAAGACCTCGTCACCCTTCATGCCAGGCATATTAATATCTAAAAGAAATAGATCAGGAACACCCTCAAACTCCGACAAAAAGTTCAGTAACCCTTCCCCATCGGAAAACCCATGGACCGTTGCGCCATACCGGGGCAACAGATTTTCAACAATGATGCGATTTGCCGCCATATCGTCAGCGACAACCACTTGCATTCCGTCCAGCACACGATCAACGTTTTGAGTGGGCGCAACGGCAATCTCGGCCGCAGCTGACTCGAGCGGCAAGCTTAGTGTGAACACCGTGCCACCCCCTTGACGCGCTGAAACACCGATCTCGCCACCCATTAACTCGGTCAGATTCTTAACAATCGTCAATCCAAGCCCCGTGCCGCCAAACGTTCGATCATGTTGATCATTGGTCATCACAAAGGCATCAAACAACGACGCCATCTTTTCTTCCGGAATACCAATCCCGGTATCCATAACCGCGATTTTTAAAATCGGATCAACCGTGATCTCGACCCCGACGCTGCCCTTTTTGGTGTACTTAATGGCATTCGACAACAGGTTATTTAGAATCTGTCGAATCCTAAAATCATCACCTTTAAAATATCGCTCCGCGATTGCTTCTTCGTAGTAAAGGTCCAGCACAAGTTGTTGCCCCGTGGCCATTGGTTGCATCAACGATATGATATCTGTCGCTAGTGCGACGGGGGAAAAGGCCACTTTTTGGAGGACCATCTTTCCCGCTTCGACCTTGCTGTAATCCAGTACGTCATCGATGATTTGCCGCATAAACCCTGCACTGGTTATCGCTGTGCTGAGCAACTTTTGATCCCTGCCAACACTGTCCCGACTCAAAAGCTCTAAAATGCCTTGGATACCATGTAGCGGGTTTCTAATTTCATGGCTGATGGTTGCAAATAGGCGTTCTTTTTGCCGAATCTCGCTCGCCGCTTTTTCAGACGCTTGATTTAACATTTGATTCTGGCTTCGTAGCGCCTTCATCAACTCTTTATTTTCCCGCGCTAGTTGCTGGGCCTCAATCAGTTTTCGAAGGCTGATTTTAAGCGCATCATCAACCCAAGGCTTTTCAATAAATTGCGAAAAACGGCCTTCATTAACGCCATCAATCACCAGCTTTAAATCCGCATTACCCGACATCAAAACCCGGGCTGCCTCCAAGCCGCGATCTTGCACCGCCCCCAAAAAGGCAAAGCCATCCATTTCCGGCATTCTCAGATCAGACAGGATAATGTTCACGGACTCTTGATCTAAAATCGAAAGCGCCGCGGCACCCGAGCCTGCCGTCAAAATACGGTAGCCTTCTCGTCGTAATAGCCGCTGCAGTGCGCTCAATATTCGCGGCTCGTCATCAACCAACAAGATAACGGGCGGACTTTCTTCAACAGGCGTCATCATGATCTTAATCCTGAATGAGCAAAAATTAAGGTGTTGGACAAATTGTACTGATTAACCACGCGCTTAAACAGAACTACGCTTGCAACCCCGCGCGCTTTTTTTACGCGCGGCACACCCTAGTCTGGTGTAGGATCGAGACATCACTGATTCAGGATGGCCTGCATGCAACAGCCCTTAAAACC
>Ga0209198_1003642_pt1 | contig 9913 bp, 13 predicted proteins | sample COGITO_mtgs_1105_2_FD_184804 | JGI IMG/M metagenome (GOLD analysis project Ga0209198, IMG submission 184804) | Pelagic marine microbial communities from North Sea - COGITO_mtgs_110519 (SPAdes) (version 2) | ecosystem: Environmental > Aquatic > Marine > Epipelagic ...
GCCTGCGAAAAGACAGCCCGAGATTGCCGCATGATGGAACTCGACCCCAAGTATTGCGACGTTATCATCACTCGCTGGCAGGAGTTCACAGGCCAGACAGCAACGCTAGAAGCCACAGGCCAGACATACGAAGAACTCAAGGCAGAGCGATGCAAAGCCGCAGCCTAAGCGCCGCAGAGGCATTCACGGGCACAGCGATAGGCTTTGGTGTATCGCTGGCGCTGACATTCACGGTGCTGCCTGCATTTGGGTATCACGTAACGGCCCCTGACGCTTGGGGCATCACAGCAATTTACACGGTCGTTTCTGTCGCGCGATCCTATGCGGTGCGGCGGCTTTTCAATAGGTGAAGCAATGGGAACAAGAGGACCAAAGCCGACGCCGACCAACATCAAGAAGCTGACGGCCAACCCCGGCCAACGGCCATTGCCACGCAACGAGCCGAAGCCGCGCAGTCGCAGGCCGAAGCCTCCGGCGCATCTAAACGAGGACGCGGCAGCAGAATGGGCGCGGGTCGCGGATGAATTGGACGCAATCGGCATTCTAAGCGGATTGGATCGGGCCGCGCTTGGTGCGTATTGCCAAGCCTATGGACGATGGGCGCAGGCGGAACGGGCGCTTGCTAAAATGAGCAACCAAGCGGACGGTCTGATAATCAAGACGGTGAGCGGCAACATGATCCAGAACCCGCTTGTGGGCGTGGCGAACAAGGCAATGAGCGACATGGTGCGCTACGCTGCGGAGTTTGGCATGACGCCTTCGGCGCGTTCGCGCGTGAGCGCCAGCGAGGACAACGATGAAGATGCAGCCGCCGAGTTCCTCAACTGACGACCCGGCCACCGCATACGCGCGGGGGGTATTCAAGGGCGAAATAGTTGCGGGGCCGCATGTTCGGGCGGCGGCAGAGCGGCACCTTGATGATTTACTTCTAGGCCATGAGCGCGGCCTGTACTTCGACGCGGACGCAGCGGATCGGTTCTATCGGTTTTGCAGCACGGTCCTGCGGTTAAGCGAGGGCCAGTTTGACGGCACGCCATTTGAACTTGAGCCGTCGCAGAAATTCATCTGCGGTTCGCTGTTCGGGTGGAAGTGGGAAAAGACAGGCAAGAGGCGGTTTCGTCGGGCCTACATCGAGCAAGGAAAAGGCAACGGGAAGGCGCTGGCGCTTGATACTCCTATCCCGACGCCAACAGGCTGGGCAACGATGGGCGCTTTGAGTGAGGGCGATCAGGTTCTAGGTGGTGACGGCAAGCCGTGCCGGGTTTTGCAGACGCATCCTGTTTCCTTAGATCGTGATTGTTACGAGGTAGAATTTGATGACGGGTCTGTGATCACGGCATCTGCTGAACACCTATGGAAAACTGAACACCGCAGGCCGAAACCGGGCGGCGTGACTATCAAAACGACGCGGGAGATTGCCGAAACTCTGCGAAATGCAAACGGAAAGTATCAGTCGGCAAACCACAGTGTTTCGCTTTGTGGTCCTCTTGATCTGCCGGATGCTGATTTCACGGTGCCGCCTTATGTTTTGGGGGCTTGGCTTGGCGACGGCGATAGCGATTGTGCGCGTATGACTTGCGCATATGATGACGCGCAGATCATTGATGAAATTGTCGCATCCGGGCAGCCAGTTCTTGAGCAAAGGCGGCATTCCAACACAACCGGCAGGTTTTCACTGAGCGAAGGCCGAGGGGTTCGCGGCAACACGCTTATGGAACGGCTTCGTGGTCTGTCGGTGTTGGGCAATAAACATATTCCGGCGGATTATCTTCGAGGATCGAAGTCGCAACGGCTGGCGCTGTTGCAAGGGCTGATGGATACAGACGGCAGCATCGCCAAGACGGGGCAGTGCGAATACACAGCGACAAATAAGGCGCTTGCTGATGGCGTTCTTGAGTTGGCTCTTTCACTCGGGTTGAAGGCCAGCATGATAGAGGGGCGGGCGACACTAAACGGGAAAGATATAAGCGCCAAGTATCGGGTCTGTTTCTTTGCGCCTTGGAATGTTCCGGTGTTCCGGCTGAATAGAAAGGCAGAAAGGCAGGCACAGACACACAATCGGCGCAGACTATCGGCGGATAGGCGCATTGTGGCGTGCAGGCTTGTTTCGCCGGTCCCTGTCCGGTGCATAACGGTTGACTCGAAAAACAGCATGTTCTTGTGCGGGCGTGAAATGATCCCGACGCACAACTCACCCATGGTCGGCGCGATAGGTCTTTATGGCATGGTTTCGGATGGCGAGGCTGGCGCGCAGATTTACGCGGCGGGCGCAACAAAGGAACAGGCGGGCATTCTGTTCCGCGATGCGGTCGGCATGGTCGACAAGGCCCCATCACTGGACAAGGTGATCAGGCGGTCGGGCGGGCCGGGGCGTGAATATAACCTGGCCCACATGAAAAGCGGGTCATTCTTTCGACCTGTGTCTAGGGAGACAAAGAAAACAGGTTCAGGGCCGCGACCACACTTTGCATTGTGCGACGAGGTACACGAACACCCAGACGGCGGCGTGATTGAAATCCTTGAACGTGGCTTCAAATTCCGCGAACAGCCGCTGTTGATAATGATCACGAACAGCGGCTCGGATCGGCAATCTATCTGCTGGGCAGAACGTCAACACGCGGTCAAGGTCGCGGCACAGGACACGGACGATGACACAACGTTCAGCTATATTTGCGCGCTGGATGACGAAGACGATGCTTTTGAAGACCCGACATGCTGGATCAAAGCAAACCCGCTTTTAGGCGTGACGATCACAGAGGACTATTTGGCGCTGCAAGTTAAGCAGGCGAAGGACATTGCGGCGAAGGCCAACGGGATCAGGCGTCTGCACTTCTGCGAATGGACGGACGCGGAAAGCGCATGGATCAGCCGGGCGATGTGGGAAAGCATCGAGGACCACACGCTAGACATTGAACAATTCAAGGGGAAGCGCGCGTTTGCCGGATTGGACCTATCAGCGAAAACCGACCTTACGGCCAAGGCGCTGCTATTCGAGGATGGCACCGCAGAAGACGGGAAGCCGTGCTTTGCAGCGTTCGTTCATGGCTACACGCCAGCCGATACCCTCAAGGCAAGGGCTGAACGCGACGGCGCGCCCTATGACCTATGGGTCGATGCGGGTTTTCTAACGGCAACGCCGGGTAAAAAAACGCGATTGGACTATGTTGCGCAAGATTTGATTGATGATTCCGAGGCGTTTGATCTTGATTTCATCGCTTACGACAATTTTTTGATAGCGGATTTCGAGGCAGTTTGCGGCGATATGGGCGCGACATTGCCCATGCTGGACCATCCGCAGGGCTGGAATAAGCGCAAACGCGAAGCCCCGGACGGGTCAGAGATCACTTTGTGGATGCCGGGTTCGGTTGATGAACTCGAAACGCTCATTCTTGAGGGCCGCATACGGGTGCATGTGAACCCGGCGCTGCGCTCGGCTGTATCGTCCGCGACTTTTGACACATCGCCCGCAGATTTGCGGCGGTTCACGAAACACAAGGCCACGGGCCGGATCGACATGGCTGTTGCGTTGGCAATGGCGGTGGGTGCGGCAACGGCAAGAGATTATGACGAAGCGCCCACTTCCCCTTGGGATGATGAAAGTTTCGTTTTGGAGGTTGGTTGATGTTCGGATTTGGTAAGCGTGAAAAACGGGGGGCGACATTCACGCAGTCCGAGCCGCGCAGTTTTATGGAAATTTTCGGTCTGTCTGGATCGGCGGCTGTTTCAATGGAGGAGGCCCTTGGCGTCCCTGCCGTTTGGGCCGCTGTCAATTTCCTGTCGGGTACAATCGCGGGCTTGCCGCTGAACGTCTATGACCGGGACGCCAAGGGCAACAAAAAGAAGTTGAAGGCAACGGCGGCTAATCCAGTTGTCGGGATGCTGCACAGCAACGTGAACGATGGCTATTCCTCGTTTCAATGGCGCTTTGATTTGCTTTGCGGCCTGTTCACTGAGGGGCGCGGCGTCAGCTATATTGAGACGGACGAAAGGGGCAGGCCCATCAACCTGTTCCCCCTGACTGGTGCAATTTCGGTCGAGCGTCTTTCGAATGGTCGGAAACGCTACAAGCAGCAGATCGGCACGGCGACAAAATACTTTGATCAGGGCGAAGTCATTGACCTGACGTTCATGTTGAAGCCTGACCTTCTGACGCATCGTTCGCCGCTGCGACAGTGCGCGGTTGCCATTGGTAAGGCTGTCAACTCGAACGAATACGGGTCGAAGCTATTTAAAAACGGCGGATTGCCTGCATTCGCTTTGCAGGGTCCGTTCGATGGTCAGAAGTCAGCGCAGCGCGCAAGTGAAAACATCGCGCAGGCGACAAAAGAGGCCGCGCGCAAGGGTGGGAACGTGTTGGCGATTCCGCTTGGGCACAAGCTGGACCCGTTGGGTTCCGATCCTGAAAAAATGCAGCTTGTGGAAACACAGTCTTTTGCGGTTGTCGAAATCGCGCGGATTTATTCCCTGCCGCCTACCTTCTTGCAAGACCTATCACGGGCCACGTTTTCAAACTCGGAGCAGCAAGACCTTCACCTAGTCAAGCACACGTTGAAACGGTGGGTTGAACAGATCGAAGCTGAATTGAACCTGAAACTGTTTGGGCGCGGGTCAACGCGGTTTGTCGAGTTCAACGTCGATGGGCTTTTGCGCGGCGACTACAAGACGCGGATGGAGGGCAACAGCACAGCCATTCAAACGGGTCAGCTTACACCAAACGAGGCGCGGGCGATGGATAACCGGGAGCCGCTAGAGGGTGGCAATCAGCTTCTTATCCAGGGCGCGACAGTGCCCCTTGATGGGCACACGGGCGTGATTGACCCAACCCCGCAAACACCAACGGAAGGCGACGACAATGACGCTTGAAAAACGCGGCGGCATCCCCGCTGAAATCCGCGCCGATGCTGATGGCATTAAGGTCGAGGGCTACGCGGCTGTATTTGGTCAAGAGACTGATATTGGCGGCATGTTTCGCGAGGTTATTGAGCGCGGCGCGTTCAAGGATGCAATCGGGCGCGACGATGTGGTGTTTTTGATCAACCATGATGGCCTGCCGCTGGCGCGCACACGATCCGGCACACTCACACTGTCCGAAGACGATCATGGCCTTAAAATCAGCACAACGCTTGACCCCGAAGATCCTGATGTAAAGTCGATTGCGGGCAAGATGAAGCGCGGCGACTTGGACAAAATGAGCTTCGCCTTTTACCCCGACATTCAAGAATGGGACGAAAACGGCGACATACCGCTGCGCACCATCAAGCAGGCGCGGTTGTCTGACGTGTCAATCGTTACTTCCCCTGCATACGAAGGCACAGAAATTGCGTTGCGCAGCCGCGAGGCCGCACGGGCGACACCACACCGCAACCTTTCAAAAGAAATTGACGCCGCGCGCCTAAGTTTGGCGGCGCGTCTTTACGAATAACGGCGGCTCTCGCTGTTTCGCCCACATCCCGCGCCATGGGCAAGCGCCGGACTGAACGCTGTGAAGCGTCCTGATCCTTTAAACGGAGGCCTACACAATGGCTACTATCAAAGAACTGCGGGAGCAGGCAGCTAAGACGCTGACTGAGGCCCGTTCGCTGAATGACGCAATCGACGCGAAATCCACGCCAGAACAGCGCAAAGAAGCCGAACAGGCTGTCGATAAAGCGTTGGCCGAAGTCACCGACATTGAAGCCCGCGCTGAGCGTCTGGGCAAAATCGAGGCGATGGAAAAGCGGGCCGTTGAAGCCAGCGAAGCCGAAGAACGCGCAGCACGTGTTGCCAAGCGTCCCGGTGTTGAAGCTGGCGAGGCGCGCACTGGCGTCGATATGGACTATCGCACCGCGTTCCACTCATGGCTGCGTTCCAAGTCCGAAGACGGCGAACCGCTGACGGCAGAGGCCCGCGAGGTTCTGCGCAATGGCTTCGGCAAGGTGGAACTGCGCTCACAGACTACGGCAAACTCCGCTGGTGGTTATTCGGTGCCAGAGCAGATGATGACCGAAATCACGCGTTCCATGCTTGCCTTTGGGCCAATGTATGACCCTGGCGTAACGCGCGAAATCGTGACCACGGGCGGCAATGCAATGCCATGGCCCACAGTCAATGACACGGCATCCACCGCTGGCGCACACACCGAAGGCGCAACGCTGACGGATGATGGCGGCAAGGACGTGACGTTCGGCACCAAGCAACTTGACGCCTATGCCTTCGACACCGAATGGCTGCGGATTTCAAAAGAGTTGATGGACGACAGCTTCTTGGCTGTTGAGGCGTTGATCGGGTCTTTGCTGGGCGAACGCCTTGGCCGGATTGCTAACTTGCAACTCACCACGGGCACAGGTTCGAGCGCGCCAAATGGTATCGTCACAGCGTCGGGGCTGGGTGTTACCGCAGCGGGCACGGCGGCAATCACGGCTGATGAAATCATCGACCTTGAGCACTCTGTCGATCCGGCATACCGCACCGCGCCCAGCGTTGCGTTTATGATGAACGACAGCACGTTGGCGGCTGTTCGCAAGTTGAAAGACGGCGACGGCAACTATCTTTGGCAAATGGGCAACGTGCAAGCCGGTGTGCCTGCAACTCTGCTGGGCCGTCGCATCGTGATCAACCAGCAAGTGGCGTCTTTGGCCACCGGCGCGAAGGTGATGCTGTTTGGTGACATGCAGAAATATTTTGTTCGCAAAGTCGGTCAGCCGTTGATCGGCGCGATTTCTGACAAAGATTTCTGGCCGGGTATCGGTGTCGCTGGATACATCCGCTTTGACGGCGAATTGTCAGACACGGCAGCGGTCAAGCACCTGATCACAGCCTAATCGGCTTTTTGAGGGGGCGGGCGACTGCCCCCTTTCCCAAGCCGACAGAAAAGGAAGCCCCATGAAAGTCAAACTTTTGGTCGCCCGCGCGGACGCAAGCGGCGCGCAAAACCGTGGCGACGTTATCGACGTTTCAAATGCCGAAGCTGTGCGGATGATCCAAGCTGAGCAGGCCGAAGCCGTGCGGGGCCAGAAATCGCCAGAGAAGGCCGTGAAGCGGTCTAAGTCAGAGACGGCAAGCAAGTGACCACTATGCGCGCCACAGCGCCAGCCACAGCGCCTATCAGTCTTTCTGAGGCCAAGCTGCACTTGCGTGTTGATGGGTCACACGAGGATAGCCTGATCACAGGTCTGATCGAAGCGGCGACTGCGCACTTCGACGGGCAGGGCGTTTTGGGTCGCGCGATGGTAACGCAATCCTGGGTGCAGTGGGTAGACCAGAATCCCGGTTGGGTGCGTTTGACTGTCGGGCCGTTCCAGAGCCTTACATCTGTCGAATATTACGACGCGGACAACGCGCTGCAAACGGCCACGCTGACAGATTTCGAGGTCAGGCTGGATGGCGATTTTGTCATTGTCAAACCCAAAAAAGATCACGTGTGGCCCCCTGCATACATCCGGCAGGACGCCATCAAGATCACATACGTTGCCGGGTTCGGTGACGCGGCGACAGACGTACCGCAAAGCATCCGGCAGGCGATCCTATTAACGGTGGGCCATTGGTACGAGCATCGTATCGCAGTCGATAAGGGTGCGTATAAGGAACTGCCCCTTGCGGTTGACGCACTGATCGGCGCGGAGCGGGTCGGCTGGTATGGTTAGACCGGGGCAGCTTGATCAGCGGATTGCGATCCAAGATTTCACCCTTGCCGCAGATGGCGGCGGGGGGCTGACAAAAGCTTGGGCCGACTTGGCCACAGACCCGGATGTGTGGGCCAGCGTAAAAGCGGGCGGCGGCGGGGAAAGCACAACAGAGGACCGGACCAACGCAACGGCAATGACAACTTTTGTCATCCGCAACCGTTCAGACATTGACGAGCGAATGCGGATTGTTTGGGAGGGGCTGGATTACAATATTCGCCACGTCATGCGCGAAGGGTCGCGGGCCATGTATCTAACGATATTGGCAGAGCGCGGCGTTTCGAATTGAGGGGCACCGTTACGCTTCGCGGCCTTGAAGACGTGAACGACATGCTGACGCAAATCGCGCCTCGGCAAGCGATCAACATTCTGCGCAGCACGGTGCATAAAATTGCAAGCGACATTGCCAAAGATGCAAAGACTGACGCGCCCGAGGATGAGGGCGATTTAAAGGGTGCGATCAAGGCAAAACGCGAACGCGCGGCGCGGGGCTATCTGCGGTCAACGGTTCGCATCAATCCGGTGGCGTTCTATTGGCGTTATCTCGAATATGGCCAAGGGCCAGACGGCGAGGAACACGCGTTTTTCATGCGGGCGGTCGAGAGTTTCCGTTCTGATGCGGAGCGCATTTTTGTAACCGAGTTTGGCAAGAAGTGGGAGGCGGCGCTAAAACGTGCTGCTAAGCGTGCAAAATGAGTGCTTCCTTTGGCCTGCAATCGGCAGTTTTCACAGCCCTTTCGGGGGCAAGTATCGGCGCGCAGGGCATTTATGACACTGCGCCCCAAGCGGCTGACGGCGGCAATGCGGGTGCGTTTCCATATGTCACCATTGGCCGAATTATTATGACCCAACTGGACACGCAAACGACAATCGGTTTTGCGGCGCAGTTGCGAATTCACACGTTCAGCCGGTCAGGGTCGATGCGCGAATGCAAGGAAATACAGGATGCGATTTTCAGCACCCTTCACAGGACGCCGCTTACGATCACAGGTCATAATAATTTCTCGCTGTTGCGCGAGGACACAGATTGCTTTCCCGATGCGGACGGCAAAATTCATGGGGTTTGCGAGTATCGCGCCCTGATCGAAACCGCTTAGGCGGTCAACACCAAGGCCCGCTGTGAAGCGGCGCTGTTCCCTCAGATGGAGTTATTACAATGGCCAAGCAGACCGGGCGTCTTTGCGTCATCAAGAAAAACGACGTGACAATTGCAGGCGGTCGCACAGTCGGCCTTACCGTGAACGGATCACCAATCAATGTCGAAGATCAGGGTGATGCGGGGTTTGCCACGTATCTCAGCGGCATTCTGACTGGCCGTTCGCTGGAATTGACAATCGAAGGTTACGAGGAAGATCAAGTATTCCGCGACCTTGCATTGGCCGCCACGTCAACCGGGCAATTCCTGACTGACATTACATTTGAATTTCCCAACGGCGATGCAATCAGCGGCGACTTTGTGCTGACAGCCTACACGGAAACGGGCGCATACGAGGACGGCCAGACGTTCAGCACAACGCTTTCCAGCGATGCTGCATGGACCTACACGCAGGCCGCTTGATGGAAGGCTTTGAACCCGTAACAATCTCTTGGCAGGGCGAGAGTTATACCGTCCCTGCCGATGGGCAACTGATGCTGGTCGCGCGGATTGAATCGGCGCTGCGCGAGGCCACAGGCAAGCCAGCCATGCAGGCGCTGTTGCAGCGCGGGGGGCCAGATTATGCGGCCCTTGCGATGGGCTTTGGTGCGGCGCTACGGCACGCGGGCGCGAACGTGACGGACGACGCAATCTATCTGTCAATCCAGTCTGATTTCACAGTCGCGCGGGCGGATACGGCAATCAAGGTGCAGAACTGCATCATGGCGCTGGTGTCCATCATTTCGCCGCCAATGGGCAGCGCCTTGCGGTCGGGTGGCGATGAAAAAAAGCCGGAGCCAACCAGCGGGGAATAGTCCGCACCATGCACGATTTGCTGGTTGGCCAGGGGTGGGTAACGCCGCTTGATTTCTGGAAGCTGACGCCCGGTCAGGTGTGGTGGATCATCGAGGCGAAAACGCCCGAAACAGTTAAGACGCGAGGCGACGACATGGCAGAGGTGCGCAAAATGGTGAAGGCAGCTAAAGCCAAGGAGGCGGCTGAATAATGACGCGCGTTGTAGGCGATATTGCCGTTCAGGTCGGTGCGGATGTTTCTGGGCTGCAAGCCGGGATGAAGCGCGCGGGCAAGTCGGTCGATGGGTTCGAAAGCCGAGCCG
>Ga0209198_1003644_pt1 | contig 9911 bp, 9 predicted proteins | sample COGITO_mtgs_1105_2_FD_184804 | JGI IMG/M metagenome (GOLD analysis project Ga0209198, IMG submission 184804) | Pelagic marine microbial communities from North Sea - COGITO_mtgs_110519 (SPAdes) (version 2) | ecosystem: Environmental > Aquatic > Marine > Epipelagic ...
TGACAGCCTATGGCGCAGAGTTAATTGAAGTGACTAAGGCTCAGGGTATGGAGGGTGCTCGGGATCTGGCAATGAAAATGCAGGCACAGGGATTGGGCACTGTGCTCGATCAGTTTAATAATCCGGATAATCCCATGGCCCACTATGAGGGCACAGGGCCAGAGATCTGGCGAGACACTCAGGGGCAGGTTACTCATTTTGTAAGTTCTATGGGCACCACAGGTACCATTATGGGTGTTTCAGCCTATCTAAAAACTCAGAATCCTGAGATTCAGATAATTGGTTTGCAACCGGAGGATGGTGCCTCCATCCCTGGTATAAGACGCTGGCCTCAGCAATATATGCCGGGTATCTTCGATGCAGCAAAGGTGGATACAGTGATGGATATCTCTCAACAGGATGCAGAAAATGCCATGCGTCGACTGGCTAAAGAGGAAGGGGTTTTTTGCGGTGTCTCTGCAGGCGGAGCAGTTGCCGCGGCTCTGGAGCTCAGCAGCAAAGTCGAGAACGCTACCATTGTGACCATTATTTGCGATCGCGGTGATCGCTATCTATCCTCAGGTGTTTACGCCTGAAACGATAAGGCCGTAACTATGGATACCAAATACAGTATTGCCGATCTGCGCTATTTGATGGCTCGCCTGCGCGATCCGCAAACTGGTTGTCCCTGGGATATCAAACAGACCTATCAAACCATTACTCCCCACACTATTGAGGAAGTTTACGAAGTGGTCGACGCCATAGAGCGGGGAGATATTGCACATCTTAGCGAAGAGCTAGGTGATCTTCTATTTCAGATTATTTTTTATAGTCAGTTGGGCGAAGAAGATAATCAATTTGACTTTGATGCGGTAGTCTCCGGGATAACCGCCAAGTTATTGCGACGGCACCCTCATGTCTTTCCCGATGGCACATTGCAGTCGGTGCGCGACAGTCAGACTGTTGCCACTGAGGCCGAAATTAAAAGTCACTGGGAGAGGATCAAAAAGCAAGAGCGTTCTGCAGCTGGCTCCTCCGGCACCCTGGATGATATTCCGCTGGCGCTGCCTGCTCTAAGTCGCGCCTTTAAGCTACAAAAGCGCGCGGCGACTCGCGGTTTTGATTGGCCTCATATCAGTGGTGTGCTGGACAAAGTAAAAGAGGAAATAGCAGAGCTTGAGCAGGAAATCGCCAGTGGAGATGTGCGAGGTATGGAAGATGAAATGGGTGACCTGCTGTTTAGCTGTGTTAATTTAGCTCGTCATCTGGCCATAGATCCAGAGAAATCCCTTGCCCGAGCCAGTGATAAATTTAAGCGCAGATTCCAAGCCATGGAAGCCGTTGTTGGGATAGATAATTTCGGCGATCTAAGCCTCGAGCAAATGGAGCAGCAGTGGGTAAACGCAAAAAAACTGGAATCGATTTGATCAATAGTAAATATGATTGCAGCGCACACCGAGCGGGGTTTTGCAGGGTTGTTTGGCATGCTCAATAAGTGTATCGTGTCGTCCCCCTGTGAACTGCTGACCTAGGTCAGCCGCCAGTCGCTATTGGCGTTAAATATATCTGTAAAACAACCTGGGTTGTTAATAAAGGAATGTATTAATGAGATTGATTCTGTTAGGTCCACCTGGCGCTGGTAAAGGCACCCAAGCTCAGTTTATTGCTGAAAAGTATGGCGTGCCGCAGATTTCAACTGGCGATATGTTGCGCGCAGCCGTGAAGGCAGAATCTGAGCTAGGACTGCAGGTCAAAGGTATTATGGCCTCGGGGGGGCTAGTATCTGATGACCTGATTATTGCCCTGGTCAAAGAGCGAATTACTCAACCTGACTGTGCCAATGGCTTTTTGTTCGACGGCTTTCCGCGAACTATTCCTCAGGCTCAGGCGTTGGTGGATGCCGGCGTTAGTATTCAATACGTAATTGAAATGGCGGTTGAGGATGAAGAAATTGTCGCTCGGTTAAGTGGTCGTCGAGTGCATGAAAATTCAGGTCGCATTTATCATGTGCAGCATAATCCCCCTACCAAGGCTGGTTTCGATAACGAAACTGGAGAGGCTCTGGTGCAGAGAGATGACGATAAAGAAGCCACTGTTCGTAATCGTTTGAATGTTTACCACGAGCAAACTCAGCCCCTGGTAAAATTCTATAATGATCTTGCTGCGACTGATGAGAATGCGCCAGCTTTTGCGTCCATTAATGGCTTGGGTCAGCTTGCTGATGTTCAGGCCAGAATTGTCGATATTTTAGGTTAGTAGACTAAAAGTTAATTTTTTTTAAAACCCTGATTGTTACCAACAAAAATTTAAAAATTCGTTATATGGTGATAAAAAGTCGTAAAATAGTGCAGATTTGCTAGTTTTTTGCTGTATTTTCCCCTTAAAGGTTGCTAAAGCAAATCGCTGGCGATTATCATTCGTTTTCAAATAATTACGCACAGAAGAGCCATGTCAATTCTAGATTCCCTATTATCAAGGTCACGGAGAGCACCAGTGAAAAGTCCAGCAACTAAAAGCACGGAAAAAACTGCACCAACCATCTCCACCGATTCGGCTAAGGCGCCTGCTGTTAAAGCAACAGTAAAAAAAGCAGCACCAAAAAAAGCAGCACCAAAAAAAGCGGCCGCGGCAAAAGCTCCAGCTAAGAAAGCAACAGCTAAAAAAGTCCCAGCTAAGAAAGCCCCAGCCAAAAAAGCTCTAGCCAAAAAAGCCCCAGCTAAAAAAGCACCTGTTAGAAAAGCCGCAACTAAAAAAGTAGCAGCTAAAAAGCCAGTAGCCAAAAAGCCAGCAGCCAAAAAAGTCGTAGCTACTTCCGCTGTGTCCAAAGCGGCAGCTAAACTGGACGCTCTGAATACCAGAGTCTCAGCGCAGGCAGCTCGAGTTGATGGTTCACGCGCAAAGATTGCAGCGGCGAAAGCCAAGGTGGCCAAGAAAGCCAATGCAGTGTCTCGTAAATCACTGGCCTCTGCGCGCAGCAACTTCAAGGCGTCAAACGCTAAGTTAAAAGCTCTGCAGGCTCAGGTTAAAGAGGCCAAGAGCGCTCAGCGCGTTGCTCAGATAATGGCGGGCGTGGCCAGCGCTCAGGCAAAAGGTAGCGCCTCAGTTGCTAATCGCGCAACTAGCCTGGAGAACAAAGCTAAAGCTGATTTGTTTGTGGCAATTAAAAAATATGAAGCTAAATGGCTTAAAGCTCGCGCAGCAGCCAATGCCAAGAAAATAAAGGCGGCGGAAAAAGCAGCTGCAGCCAGTGTTAAGGCGGCAGAAAAGAAAGCTGCAGCTAAGGTGAAAGCAGAAGCTGCAAAAGCCAATGCCAAACCCAAAAAGAAACCAGCAGCTAAAAAGAAGGTTTCAGTAGCCAAGCCGGTAGTAAAAAAAGCAGCAGCTAAGAAGCCGGCGGCAAAGAAACCAGTAGCTAAGAAAGCAGTAGCAAAAAAAGCAGTTGCAAAGAAAGTATCTGCCAAGAAGACTGCGGCAAAAAAACCAGCAGTTAAAAAAGCAGTAGCTAAGAAAGCAGTAGCTAAGAAAGCTGCTGCTAAAAAGCCAACGGCTAAAAAAGCAGTTACCAAGAAAGCTCCAGCTAAAAAGGCTCCCGCTAAGAAATCCTGATAGTCTAATTGGCCTGAGACCTGTAAAATCCCTCACCACTGGCGGGGGATTTTTTTTGTCCCCCGATTATTGGATTTTTAATGACATCATTGCTAACCATTGAGACCTCTACTCCGGCCTGCTCTGTTGCATTGCAGGTGGGCAGCGCCCTGACGTCGAAATATTCTGAGGAACCGCGCTCTCACACCAAGTTGGTTATGGCGATGGTTGCTGAGCTTCTGGATGAAGCTAAAATAAAAGTCCGTGACCTCGATGCAATAGGAGTCACTGTAGGCCCGGGATCTTTTACTGGTTTGCGCATAGGCTTTGCCACGGTTCAGGGCTTGGCCTTTGCAACAGATATTCCGGTGGTGGCAGTTTCAAGTTTGGAAACCATGGTGGCTACCTATCTGCGCAGCCAGGCTGAACCGCGCAATTTTAAGGGAAAACAGGTTGTTGCTGTGCTGGATGCGCGCATGAGTGAATTTAATATTGGCTGCTATCGGCTGTCAGCCGATGGTGAGCTTATTGCCCAGGCTGAAGATCAGCTGCTCAGTGGCGATCAGGCTCTAGCCTTTATAGAAAAGCATCAGCCAGTGGCTATTGTGGGTGAGGCAGGTTCGTTGCTGACCGCTGAGTCCCACTGGCATGAAAAACTGACGGCGGTTTTTCCCTCTGCTGTGGATATACTGTCTAAGACTGCAGCGCAATATGATGCTGGGCTGGCGCAAACGGTGGAGTCAATCGAGCTGGTATATCTGCGTGGCACCGAGGCCTGGCAGAAACGCAAAAGGCTGAGGGCAGAATAGATTATGGATATGGTACAGGCTGTTTGGCTGGCGATAATTCAGGGGCTGTCTGAATTTTTGCCTATTTCGAGTTCGGCCCATCTGATACTGCCGTCGCAGATTCTTGGCTGGCCCGATCAGGGTCTGGCGTTTGATGTGGCAGTTCACGTGGGCTCATTTATAGCAGTGGTATTCTATTTTCGTCGCGATATTCAACAGTTAATTATGGCCTGGCTAAAAAGTTTGGGTGGCCGTTCGGCGGGCACGCCGGAAAGCAAACTGGCCTGGTGTATTATTTTGGCAACTATCCCTGCCGGTCTTGCAGGTCTTTTGTTTGGTGACTTTATTGAAGCCAATCTAAGGTCCATAACAGTGATCGCTGCGACCACCATAGGTTTTGGTCTTTTGCTGGGCTGGGCTGATCAACGTCAACGCGGTTTAAAAACCGTGGACCAGCTTACCTGGAGATCTGCACTTATTGTGGGTGGGGCCCAGGCTCTGGCACTGATACCTGGAACCTCCAGATCAGGGGTGACCATGACCGCCGCGCTGGCACTTGGGTTTGATCGTACCACTGCAGCGAGGTTCTCATTTTTACTGTCTATCCCAATTATCGCGCTTAGCGGCGGCTATAAAACTCTTGAGTTGCTGGCTGAGTCAGCGGTGCCCTGGGCTGAAATTCTGGTTGCAACCACATTATCTACGGTCACTGCCTATCTCTGTATCCATAGTTTTCTGCGTCTGGTTGAGCGAGTTGGCATGATGCCCTTTGTTATTTACCGCCTTGTACTGGGGGCGTTTCTAATCTATTTAATAGGGAGCTAAACGAATTGAGTGCCATCAGCATCGCATTTATTGGTCTGGGTGTTATGGGTTATCCCATGGCGGGATGGCTTAGCAACAGTGGCCACAGGGTGACAGTTTACAATCGCACCACAGAAGTTGCCGAGCGTTGGCTCAGCCAATACAGTGGCGAGCTGGCCCAAACTCCCCAACAGGCTGCTGCTGTTGCAGATATTATTTTTACCTGTGTGGGCAATGACAATGATGTTTCTCAGGTAGTCTTGGGTGATCAGGGTGTTATGGCTGGTATTAAAGCCGGCGCTGTATTGATTGACCATACCACCACATCTGCAGAACTTGCCAGGCAGATAGGTGGGGTATGTCAGGCTGCGAACTGCAGATTTATCGATGCTCCGGTGTCTGGGGGGCAACAGGGTGCGGAGGATGGTCAGCTTACAGTGATGTGCGGCGGTGACCCAAAGTGCTTTGCTGAGATTGAGCCTCTGCTGAGCTGCTATGCTAAGGCCGCGCAAATAATGGGCCCCATTGGCAGTGGCCAGCTGTGTAAAATGGTCAATCAAATATGTATTGCCGGACTGGTGCAGGGGTTGGCTGAGGGATTAAATTTTGCCCGGCGAGCTGGCCTGGATGCACATCAGGTGGTTGAGGTAATTAGCAGGGGTGCCGCCCAGTCCTGGCAGATGGAGAATCGCTATAAAACCATGCTCGCGGGTGAATATGAGCATGGCTTTGCCGTGGAGTGGATGCGCAAGGATCTGGCCTACGCGCTGGCAGAGGCCGACAATAATGGCGCTGAGTTACCGGTGACCCAGCTGGTTGATCAATTTTACGCTGAGGTCCAGGAGCTGGGTGGCAACCGATGGGATACCTCGAGTCTGTTGGCCAGGCTTGTGGCCCACAATAAGACGGAAACAGAGACTAAAGGATGACTGATATGACTGATCGGGCCCAGCAGTACAATGCTGATTTAAGCGCATTTCTAGATGCCTCACCTACACCATTTCATGCCGTTGCCAGCATGAGCAGGCTGCTGGAACAGGCTGGATACACTCAGCTAGATGAGTCTGAATCCTGGGATCTCAAGGCGGGAGATAGACATTTTGTCACCCGCAATGGCTCATCTATTATCGCCTTTGCAGTGGGCTCGCAGCCTCTGGCCAAGTCAGGTATTCGCATGGCTGGAGCCCATACCGACAGCCCCTGTTTAATGGTTAAGCCTCAACCGGAAATGAACAATGCGGGCTATTTTCAGCTGGGCGTGGAGGTTTATGGTGGTGCACTGCTAAACCCCTGGTTTGATCGTGACCTGTCTATTGCGGGGCGCCTGGTATATCGCGATGCCGCTCAACAGCTTAAGCAGACCACTGTGGACTTTGAGCAGCCTGTTGCCATGATTCCCAGCCTGGCTATTCATCTGGATCGGGAGGCCAATACCGCGCGCACGGTAAATACCCAAAATCATATACCCCCAGTACTTATGATGGCTCCGCAAGGTGAGACGGCAACTGATTTTCGCAGGCTTTTGGCCGATAGGTTTTTACCGGCCAAGTCCAAGGTGCTGGACTTTGAACTGTGCTTTTATGATACTCAGTCGGCGGCCATGATAGGTTTAAAGCAGGAATTTCTGGCCTCTGCCCGATTGGATAATCTTCTTAGCTGCTATGTGGTCACCCAGGCCCTGTTAGCGGCCGATGGCACCAATACCAGCCTGATGGTATGCAATGACCACGAAGAGGTGGGCAGCGTCTCAGCCATAGGTGCTGATGGGCCATTTCTGGAAGCAGTGGTAGAGCGTATTGTGCAGGCAGACGGCGGTAGCAGTCTCAATGCTATTGCCGATAAATCTATGATGATCTCATGTGATAACGCCCATGCCGCCCATCCCAATTTTGCCGATAAACACGATGGCGCTCATATGCCCATGTTAAATGGTGGTCCGGTTATCAAAGTCAATGTTAAACAGCGCTATGCCACCACCAGTGTTACCTCCGCCCTGTTTAGGCAGCTATGTGATGAGGTGGATGTGCCAGTGCAGACCTTTGTGTCGCGCAGTGATCTGGGCTGTGGCAGCACTATTGGCCCCATCACATCATCCAGGCTGGGTGTTCCCACTCTGGATGTGGGTATCCCTCAGCTGGCTATGCACTCCTGTCGGGAGATGACCGGGTCTCAGGATCCGCTGCGACTCAGCCGCGTGCTGGAGGCGTTTTTTAACCGGGCGGGACATTTAGCCATAGAGGTTGAGTAAGCGATTGTCTATCATAGCGCCCCAGAATAAACAGCCCATATTAGGTTACAGTCTATGAGTAAGAAGCGTGTTTTAACTGGCATTACCACCTCTGGAACCCCGCATTTGGGCAACTATGTGGGGGCTATCAGGCCTGCTATTGAAGCCAGTCGCAGCGGAGAGTTTGAATCGTTTTTCTTTCTCGCCGACTACCATGCATTGATCAAGGCTCAGGACCCAGATCTTGTCCACCAGTCTACCCTAGAGATTGCTGCGGCCTGGTTAGCCCTGGGGCTGGATACCGACAATGTAACCTTTTACCGGCAGTCAGATATTCCCGAGATTCCCGAGCTGACCTGGCTATTAACCTGTATGACGGCCAAGGGCATGATGAATCGTGCCCACGCCTACAAAGCCTCTGTACAGGCCAATATTGAAGCTGGTGAAGACGAGGATATGGCCATTACCATGGGGCTGTTTAGCTATCCTATACTGATGGCCGCGGATATTTTAATGTTCAATGCCCACAATATTCCCGTGGGCCGAGACCAGATTCAGCATGTGGAGATGGCACGAGACATAGCCCAGCGGTTTAACCATCACTATGGTGAACACTTTGTATTGCCTGCGGCAGAGGTAGATGATGATGTAGCTATTTTGCAGGGCCTGGATGGCCGCAAAATGAGCAAGAGTTATGGCAATACCATTCCTCTGTTTCTCGGCGAGAAGCAATTAAAGAAGCACATCAATAAAATTAAAACCAACCTATTGGAGCCCGGTGAGCCCAAGGATGCCGATAGCTCTGCGGTGTTCCAGATCTGGCAGGCCTTTGCCAGTCAGGAACAGATTGCCGAGATGCGCGCAGCGTTTGCCGATGGCATAGCCTGGGGTGAGGCCAAGCGGCAACTGTTTGAGCTAATTAATGAGCAGCTGCAGGAACCCAGAGCTAAATATCTGCGTCTCTTGGAAAACCCCGCGGAAGTTGAAGCCGTATTACAGCAGGGTGCAGTGAAAGCGCGCAGGCAAAGCTCAGAGCTTGTGGCCAGAGTGCGCAACGCTGTGGGTATTCGCCCACTGGGATAGTTTTTACTCTGGTTGCCAGCGCCGCTTGCTGTATAATGCGCGCCGGTAAAGAGTCTGGTTTATCCAGCACTGATATTGATTAAATCGATAAGTATGTGCTGATAATTTTTATGGGAAAGATGAGTCTTATAGGATCAACAATGAGTCAACTACGAATTTTTGTATTAATCAGCATTGCCTCTGTAGCCCTGCTGGGCTGCAGCGCCAAACAAAACTCAGAGCTCACTGCGGCGCAGGAAGAAGCGGTTGCCGAGCGCATTGCACCTGTGGGCCATGTAATAAAAGCGGGCCAGGTTGTGGCTGTGGTTGCTGGTGGAGGCGCTGAGCGTGCCGGCAGCGATATCTATGGCACCAACTGCATGGCTTGCCACACCTCTGGTGTTGCCGGAGCCCCTATGTTGGGTGATGCCGGAGCCTGGGCGGATCGTCTGACCAAAGGCATTGAGACGGTGTACACCAATGCGATTAATGGTATTAACGGCATGCCAGCACGTGGCACCTGCATGGACTGCAGCGACGATGAAGTGATTGCTGCGATTGACTATATTCTGGATAACAGCAAGTAGTTTTATACCAGCAATAAAAAACCCCACCCTGTGAGTAACAGTGTGGGGTTTTTTGTGTCCGCAGCAATCTAGCTAGGCTTGGGGACCTGCATCGATAATATCCTGGGACGGTGCAAAGCTCTGAATATTCTCAGCAAACAGCTTGGCGAGGGTTTCCGCCTGCTTGTCGTAGTCTGCAGGGTTATCCCAGTTATTGCGTGGATTTAGATAGGACTTGTCTACGCCGGGAATCTCCAGCGGAATGTCCAGATTCAAAAGATCCAGATGTTCAGTGGCGGCGGTTTCCAGAGACCCATTGGTTATCGCAGTGACCACCGCGCGGGTGACCGGAATAGGGAAGCGACTGCCGGTGCCTTTAGAGCCACCAGAGCCTCCGGTCCATCCCGTATTAACCAGATATACCTTGGAGCCAAACTCTTGGATACGCTTCATCAATAGCTCGGCATAGACGCTGGCCGGGCGCGGCATAAACGGCGCGCCGAAACAGGTGCTAAAAGTGGGGTGGATTCCAGCTTCGCCACCCATCTCGGTCGAGCCAACCCGGGCTGTGTAGCCACTCAGGAAGTGATAGGCCGCCGCTTCTTTTGAAAGCAGAGACACCGGCGGCAACACACCTGTAACATCGCAGGTTAAAAAGATAATATTTTTGGGTTCGCCGGCCTGATTCTCCACACAGCGTTTTTCTACATGCTCAAGGGGATAGCTGCAGCGGCCATTTTCCGAAATGCTGGTATCACAGTAATCGGCCAGGCGAGTTTTCTCATCCATAACCACGTTCTCAACAATGGCTCCAAACCTGATAGCCTCCCAGATAACCGGCTCATTTTTTTGGCTGAGATCTATGGTTTTGGCGTAACAGCCGCCCTCCAGATTAAATAC
>Ga0209198_1003650_pt1 | contig 9903 bp, 5 predicted proteins | sample COGITO_mtgs_1105_2_FD_184804 | JGI IMG/M metagenome (GOLD analysis project Ga0209198, IMG submission 184804) | Pelagic marine microbial communities from North Sea - COGITO_mtgs_110519 (SPAdes) (version 2) | ecosystem: Environmental > Aquatic > Marine > Epipelagic ...
CAGCAATAGTGGTGATGACTTGGGCTATTCAGCTCAGGAAGAAAGAGGTTGGATACAGTTTCCAGAATCAAATCTTGATGTGATTTTGGCCGTCCGAGGAATAACGACAGTTGTTAACTTAGGAGTTGACATTCAAGTACCCACTACAAGTTCTGATTTAACCATCGATTACAAACTGCAAAGTGTGACTGGTTTAGACCCTAATACTGTATTTTCAAACAACGGAATTACAGTAGCACCTGCTGGAAAAACAAGCTACCCAGGACCAGACAATAGTACTGGGCTTGAGTATTCCTATTTAGCTCCAATAACAATAGATATTACTGAATTAGAGGGAGTAAGTCTTACAGAACCAATGGTCTTTGATGTTGTACTTACAGCTACAAGTTCCTCTAAAATTACAGTTGGTTTGGCAGGCGATACATTTCCTGTGACACAGAGAATTATTGTATACCCTACTGTTGCCTATACATTTGAAGGCGTATTTAGTGTAGATGAAGTATTTACAGCTGGCGTAAATGAAGGTCTTACATTATCTGGTGCCTTTGGAGAAAGCTATCAAATTGAATTAGCTATAATGCCTAATGACGACACAAATACTAAAATGCTAATCTCAACATCTGCAGGATTTAACGATTATTTTATTCCAGATACAATCTTAACATTTATGCCAGATGGAACATTGCACTTTGATGATACTTTTGACCCCGGAAATCCTGTAATTAGATTTTTTAGGATTATGGAGATTACGAGTTCTTCATCTAATTTTTTAAACGGTACACTTCAAGCAGATGGAGAATTAGGGGAATTTGGTCCTTATCAATTCATTCTAACAAAAATGTAAGTTATTAAAAAAAATATTATTAAAAATAGTCTTAAGATTGATCTTAAGACTATTTTTTTTGGATCTGATTCGTGTCCTGAAGAAGATCAGTTAAGTGGTCTTGCGGATGGCAGTTACTTTCTTGTAGCAGATCTTTATGACAACCCATTTTCTGGGTTAAACACTGGGCAACCAATGCCAATTACACTAAACGTAAGTCAAGAGTATTTCCCAGACACGGAAACAGAAATTGTTTTTAATGGATACACCACAGATACTAGTAGTGGATTACAAGCAATTGCAACATTAGATGTTGTAGGAGGTTATAATTATACAATTATCCCGATACCTTAACACCACATAATATCTTAATTCCAAAACCACCCAATCGGGTGGTTTTTTTATGCCTTAAACCCAAACCTCTCAAACTACAAGCTTAAAAGCAATCACAACACTAGAAAAGCTTAGGGCCACTCCACTCCTAACCCCACAAAACAAACGACACATCATTCCAAACCACCCAATCGGGTGGTTTTTTTATGCGCTAAATCGAAGCCACTCAAACTACCAACTTAAAAGCAACTGCAACACTTACCCCCATCACAAAACAAGTAATAATGGACTCTGAGACCGTCTAAAAAGTAGAAAATCTTTCATTCTGACTTCAGAATCTCAATTAACTAAATTTCAGTTTTTTTTAGAATGTGAAACAAGCTCAGCTTGACAAAAAAAGACTCCGGACGGCCTCTTTTGATTTCAATAGAATTCTAAATGAATGTCACATAAAATAGATTGAAGTTTAGTTTACTATTTAAATAAAATAAATGAACATAACCCGCTAATATGACTATATATATCTTATAATGTTTAATTAATATTAAATATTTATAAACAAAATGTTGGATATTTGACTTATAATCGTCACTTTTGCGATGACTAATTTAAATACATAACAAAAATGAAAACAAAGTTTAGTGGAATTCTAATGCTCATGTTAGCGTTAGTTGTGCAAATTTCATTTGCACAAGAAAAGAAAGTTTCAGGAACTGTTTCTGATAATAACGGACTACCATTACCTGGTGCAACTGTTGTTATAGATGGAACTACATCTGGAGTTTCAACTGATTTTGATGGTAATTATTCTATTAACGCTAAAGTAGGTGACGTACTCGCTTATAGTTACATCGGATATGCAAACCAATCACAAACTGTTGGAGCAAGTAATACAATTAATGTAGTTTTAGCTACAGACACTAACTTAGACGAGGTAGTAGTACAAGCTTTTAGAACAACTTCTAAAGCAACTTCTAACATTGCTTCGACTACAGTAACTGCTCAAACCATTGAGTCTAGACCAAATGCTTCTTTTGTTCAAACACTACAAGGACAAGTGGCAGGTCTAAACATTACAACAGGTAATGGACAACCTGGTGGAAACAGTTTAATTAACTTAAGAGGAGTCTCCTCTATCTCTGGTAATACAGAACCATTATTTATTATTGATGGTGTACCAGTAGATGAAGACAACTTTAGAAGTTTAAATCCAAATGACATTGCTTCTCTATCCGTTCTTAAGGATGCAGGTGCAACAGCCATTTATGGTAACAGAGGTGCAAATGGTGTAATCATCATTGAAACTAAAGTTGGATCGTATGAAACTGGACTAAAAGTGACGTACAGTGGCTTAACAAGTTTCTCAAACCTACAAGGGAACGATTATGACTTAATGAACTCTAGAGAGCAACTGCAATTAGAAAAAGATTTCGGTGCTGGTTTTGGAGCCACACTTTCTGACGTTGAGTTAGAAGAGCGTGCAAGACTAGTCAACACAGACTGGTTAGATGTATTCTTTGGAACGGGACTTACAAAAAGTCACAATCTAAGTTTATCATCAGGTGGTAAAAACCTGAATTCATTTACATCGTTAGGATTTCAAGATCAAGAAGGTATTTTGAAAAGAGCAAGTACATTGAAACGTTTCAACTTTAGAAACAACATCAACGGAAAATCAAATAGTGGGAAATTCAGATACAGTACCTCTTTATCTCTCAACTACTCTGAAAGTGACGAAGCAAACAGTATTGGTTCTGGAGCTATTAACAGAAACTTTGCGATTGGTGCAAACCAAGGTGTAACGTACATCTCTCCTAGTTCTTATGTATCTGGTGAAGGAAGTAACATCCCTGTAAATTTCGCAAACACTCCTTTAATGTTATTAGACCGTTTGGAAACTTACACAAGACGTGAAGATGAAATTAAAGTCATCGCAAGTCTTAAAGCGAGCTATGACATCACAGACAATCTTACGTTCAACAGTAGATTTGGAGCAGATTTCACAGACGAACAACTGTTAAGAGTAGAGGCTCCAACCTCTTTCAACTCTCAGTTATTTGCTCAAACAGGAAACGTAACTCCTGGATTTTCAGTTCAAAATTCAGATCGATCAATCTTCCTTAACTTTAACAACTCGTTAAGCTATACAAACACATTTGCTGAAAAACACAGCTTAGAAGTATCTGTCTTCACAGAATACTTTAAAGCACACTGGAGAAGCTTTGGAGTTACACAAGAAGGGTTTGACCCAGCAACCTTTTATCCTGGTGATGGTTCGGCTTTCGTAGATGACAATGCTGCCAATGACAACTTTGTGGATACTGCTTTTGCAAACATTCAAAATGCAGGTTTGTTCTCATACTTCGCTTATGCTGATTATGATTATGACAAAACTTACGGTTTTTCTGCTACTATTAGACGCGATGCTTCTTACAGATTTGCAGACTCTAACAAATGGGGTACATTCTGGTCTGTTTCAGGTCGATGGAATGTTTCTAACGAAAGCTTCATGCAAAACTTAACTTTTGTAAACAGCCTAAAACTTAGAGCCTCTTACGGAACTGCTGGTAACCAACGTATTGTGGATTCAGGTGGAACATTCGCTCCCTTTGGAGCTGCTGATTTAACGAGAGATTTATTCGTGACTGGTGGTCAGTACGGAGGAGTCAACGGACTTTCATTTGGACAAATTGGAAACAATTTATTGAAATGGGAAACAGTAGTACAAGCAAACGTAGGAATTGACTTTTCTTTATTCAACAGACTTCGTGGAAGTTTTGATGTATATAAGAAAAATACAGAAGATTTATTCTTCCCTACACCAATCTCTCCAGCACTTAATGGAGCTCAAACATCCATTAGCGCAAACGTAGGAGAGTTACAAAACAGTGGTTTCGATTTAGAATTACACTATGACATCGTAAAAGCTTCAAAGCAAGACGGTCTTAATGTAACACTGAACCTTGTAGGAAACTATAACAAACAAGAAGTAATCAGTCTTGGTTCAGGTGGAGATATTCCTTATGGACTTAGAGTTGGTGGTGTAATTGGTGAATACTATGCTGCACCATTTGTAGGGGTGAATCCTGCAAACGGAAACTTATTGTTCGAAAACCTTAATGGAGACATTACTGAGAACTTAGTAGAAGCAGATCAAAGAGCAACAGGATTAAATATCTATCCAGATTACCAAGGTAGTTTTGGGTTTGATGCAGACTTTAAAAACTTCTTCATAACAACACAATTTAACTACGCTATTGGAGTAGATCGATATGACTTTAATTACAACGGATTTATGGATCCAACTTCAATTGGTCAATTCAGACACTCTAGAGACATCTTAAATGCATGGCAACAGCCAGGTGACATTACAAACGTACCGTCACTTAATGCAACTAACTTTGCCGATCAATCATTCTCTGATAGAGATTTAAGAGAAGCGGATTATTTAAGACTTCGTTTTATCCAGTTTGGATACAACATTCCTAAAGTCATCCTTGACAAAACAGGATTCTCATACATCCGTGCGTTTGTTGGAGGAGAAAACTTAGTAACGTTCTCAAAATGGAGAGGATTTGATGCTGAAGGTACAGGATCATCTCAAAATGGATATCCAACACCAAAGACATTTTCTATCGGACTTGAATTTGGATTTTAATAATATAACTTAAAAACATAAAAACATGAAAAATATATTTAAAATCGTTTATGCTTGTTTGATGCTATCAATCGTAAGCTGTAATGATGCCATTGAAATCGAACAACCGGGTCGATTGGGCGCAGAAAATGCCTTTCAGAGTGTTTCAGACTTAAGAGCTGGTCTATTAGGTGCTTACAATTTCTTAGATACCACTAATGAAATTGGACTCACAGCAGCAATGACGGATGAAACTTTTAAAGGAAGAGACAACGGAGGTCAGAACAATGACGAACAGAACTTTAACATTAACAGTTCTAACGTATATGCCTCTGGAATCTGGGGATCTTATTATGGTGCAATCGGAATGGCAAACAGAGTGATACAAGCTGCGCCTTCTATTGATGCTACTGAAGATCAAGAAGATTATGACAACGTATTAGGTCAAGCACATGCCATTAGAGCATTTGCACATTTCCAAATACTTACTTACTTCTCACCTGACTATACAGACGATTCTGCACTTGCTGGAATTCTTGTAACAAGTCCTGCAGAAGACATATTTGAAGCGAGACCAAGAGCTACCAATGGTGAATTCTACACGGCAATTAGTGCAGATTTAGCAATGGCTACAGATTTAATCAATGCTTCTGAAGGAGTTACTTTTATGGGTGCTGATTTTGTAACTGCTTTAAAAGCAAGAATCGCTGCCTACAGAGGACAGTATGTAATGGCTGATGGCTATGCAGCATCTTTGTTAGCGGACTACTCTATTGCTGACCAAACTGAATATGCAGCAATGTTTGAAGATGCGGATTTCACAGAAGTGATTTTTAGCCTCGAAAGATCTATTGGAGATTCTTACGATGGTCAAGGTCTTTCTGGTGGTGGATGGGCTGGAAGCTTATTTGCTTTCATCGATGCCTCTGCTAGTGGAGGTCCATTTATGGAAATGAGCCGTTCCGTTTATAACATCTTAGCTGGAACAGACGATGTACGTTTAACAAGAAATTTAAACGTTGCAGAATCTACTGTAGACCCTACGTATCAAACCAACGATAACTCTATTAATGATGATGTATTATTAGTATTCAAATATCCTGGTGGAACACAGCCATTATTAAATGATCTTAAAGTATTCAGAGCTTCTGAAATGTTATTTATTAGAGCTGAAGCTGCTGCCGATGCTGGAAATCTAACTGCTGCTGCAACTTTACTGAAAGAATTAAGAGATGCACGATATGGTGCCGCTCAAGATCTTCAAGTTTTTGCAAATGAAACAGAAGCGTTTGGAGCTATTCTTGACGAAAGACGTTTAGAGCTTTTATACGAAGGTCACAGATGGGTAGATTTAAAACGTTTAGGAAACAGAGGAAACAGAGCCATCGATAGAGATGCTAAAGAATGTGAAAACTTAGCTGGATGTTCTTTACCAAACTCTGATTACAGATTTACGTTACCAATTCCTTTAAGCGAAACAACTGCTAACAGTGGAGTTGAACAAAACAGAGACTATTAATTAAAAATTATATAATTATGAAAAAATTTAGAATATTAAGTGCTCTTTTTGTCTTTGGAAGCTTCATGGCTTGCGAGCAAAACGATGCAATCATAGACAATGTGTATGACAACTCTGGACAAACTGGAGTTGGCTTTACAGCATCCTCTGCTTCTGTCGCAGTACGTCCAGAAGGTGCAACAGCAACTTTAGTTGTACAAGCAACAACAACTTCAGCAACAGCAAGAAGTTATGATGTAGTAGTAGATGCAACATCTACAGGGGCTATTGGTGATTACACAGTAGGAACTGTTACAATACCAGCAGATTCTTACGACGGAACACTCGCTGTGAGCTTTGTAGATACCAACCTTGCGGAAGGTGTCGCTTATACGTTAGTCCTAGACTTAGACTTACCAGCAGGAGTTGCTGTTGTAGGCTCTAAAACCGCTACGATTAACTATAACAAATACTTAATCTGTAACGATTTTGTGTTGACAATGAATGAAGACTCTTATGCAGATGAGCGCAGTTGGGAAGTTACAGATACCGCAGGAGTCGTTGTAGAATCTGGGGATGGCTATTCTTATATATCAGGCGGCCAGCTAATTGTTGAAACCATGACCTTAGCGGATGGATGTTATACATTTACAATCTTTGATGCTTATTCTGACGGTCAGTATGATGGTGTAAATACTGGAAACTATTCTTTAGATTGTTCTATTATTAATGTTGCCAATGGCGAAGGAAACTGGGGTGCTTCAGAAGCTACAGACTTTTGTGTCAACCCGTAAACTAACTAATTAAATAAAAAAATATGAAAAATATAATAAAATCAATTAGCTTACTATTCGTCCTTGCACTAACCGTGTCTTGTGACAGCGATAGTAGTGAAGATTTGGGCTACGCAGCTCAAGAAGAAAGTGGCTGGGTTCAGTTTCTGACAACTAACGATGCTGTCATTGGAGTATTCCAAGGAGCTACAGGAACGATTGACTTAGACGTGAATATCCAGGTACCAACAACAAGTTCTGATTTGACAATCAACTATGCTTTACAAAGTGTATCTGGTGCAGATCCAAGTGCTGTGTTTTCTAACTCTGGGGCTGTAGTAGCACCTGCTGGAAAAACAAGTTATGCAGGTCCTGACAACGGAACTGGAATTGACTATTCTTACCTAAGTATGATCTCTTTAGATCTTGCAGATTTAGAAGGAACAACACTTACTGAGCCAATGGTATTTGATGTGGTACTTACAGGTACAAGCTCATCAGATGTTACAGCTGGATTAACAGGCGAAACATTCCCTGTAACTCAGAGAATTGTAATCAATCCTTCTCTAGGTGCCTTTGTAGGTACTTATTCGGTTGATGAAATATTCACTGACGGTACCAATGCCGGTTTACAATTAGCTGTTGCCTTTGGGGAAAGCTACCAAGTTGAATTATCATTGATAGAAGGAGACACAACTGCTTCCACTATGTTGATATCAAACTCAACTGGATTTGATACTTATTATTTAGAAGGAACTGTAATGACATTTTATCTAGATGGAACTTTGGATATAGATGACAGTTACAATTTGAACATTCCTTATGTAGGTGGCTTTAACTACCACTTTGTGGATACGACATCGTACGATTATACGACAGGTGTCATCACAGCAAGTGGAGATTTTGGATCACCAAATAATTTTGGTCCTTACCAAACAACATTTACAAAACAATAAGTCTATTGCTTTAGTTGTAAAAAATTAAATTATAATACAAAAAAAGCCTGTGACTCTCACAGGCTTTTTTTAATATATAAAAAATGAAAAAATACATTTTAGTTATTATAGTACTCGTCGCTTGCTTGAATACGTCTTACGGACAAAGCAAGGAACAAATTGAGACAATTATAAGTGCAAGTTTAAAAGAAAAAAATGCAGCACTCCTCGAGAAAATAAATGAAAGCAACAACGAAAAGACAATTCGTATCGATGCCTATTTAAGTCAAAACCCAGGAAAAGAACGCAACTACTTTGTCGGAGATAAAAAATACACCATTGTGGATGTCATCAATGGAACACCCATCGCCATCACAACACATAACTCTGATGCAGCCATAGCAACAAGAGCAAATCTTTTACACAATGGAGGTGGAGCAGGTGTTGATATTGAAGGTCAAGGGATGACTGTTGGCGTCTGGGATGAAGATAATGTATTGGTGGACCATATAGAATTTGCAGGGCATTTTCCAACTGCTTCAATTCCTAGAGTCACCACACCAGATTATAGTATAAACCAAACCTATGGCGGCCATGGAACACATGTTGCTGGAACCATCGCTGCTAAAGGCGTCTGGTCAGATGCAAAAGGAATGGCGCCGAAATCCACGATTGTGTCTTACACTTGGGATACTGACGAAGCGGAAGCTTTAAATGAAGTAACAACAAATGGACTCTTGATTTCCAATCATTCTTACGGGGTACCAGCCGTAGATGCCGATGGAAATGAATACTTAGATGCCTATTATATGGGATGCTATATTGGAGCGGCCGAAGTATGGGATGAAATTCACTTTAACAACCCCTACTATTTACAAGTAGTTTCTGCAGGAAATAATGGGAACAGTCCAAATAGCAATGCGAGTACCGATGGGTATGACAAACTCACAGGAGAAAAAAATTCAAAAAACAATTTAGTTGTTGCCAATGCGCAAGACCCTACAATGGATGGAAACTACGTATTAACTGCAATCAGTATCAATTCAAGCAGCAGTCAAGGTCCTTCGGATGACAATCGGATTAAGCCAGACATTACTGGCAATGGAACTGGATTGATATCTCCTTATAATAATGCAACAGACGCTTATGCAAATTCTACAGGAACTTCAATGGCAGCTCCTAACGTAGCGGGATCAGTACTGTTGTTACAGCAGTTCTACTCAGATTTAAACAACGGAGAATTTATGAAATCTGCAACCTTAAAAGGATTGGTATGCCACACAGCCGATGATGATTTTGTCAAAATTGGTCCAGATCCCGTATATGGGTGGGGGCTTTTGAATTGTTTAGAAGCAGCCTATGTAATAAATGATGATTTTTATAATGGCGCAAAGATTTTAGAAGGAACTTTAGTCAATGGAGATACTTACACTACAACTTTTGAAGCTGGAGCCTCCTCAGCTGTCAGCGCAACCTTATGTTGGACGGATCCCGCAGGAATTAACCAAGCAGGATCTATAAACAGTACACTGCCCGCTTTAGTGAATAATTTAGATGTATCAATTACGGGGCCCGATGGAAACATTTACTATCCATGGAGGTTAAATCCAGCAAGTCCAACAGGAAATGCTCTAAGAGATGCTGTAAATGATGTAGATACGGTTGAAAACATTGACATTGATACACCAATCGCTGGAACCTATACCCTTACAGTGAGCCACCAAGGGCTATTAACCAATGACGCACAAGATTATTCATTAATCATCTCTAGTGCTGGATTTGTGTTAAGCACAAATTCAATCACAGAAAATGTATTGAATATATGGCCAAACCCTGCTAAGGAATCACTGAACTTCAAATTTGCATCCACATCAGATGCCTCTTGTTTAGTGCAACTTGTGGAC